>Ga0157357_1000453_pt1 | contig 17651 bp, 15 predicted proteins | sample AttcapACBM1_FD_111485 | JGI IMG/M metagenome (GOLD analysis project Ga0157357, IMG submission 111485) | Fungus gardens microbial communities from leaf cutter ant in Botucatu, State of Sao Paulo, Brazil - Atta capiguara ACBM1 | ecosystem: Host-associated > Fungi > Mycelium > Unclassified ... | reverse complement strand
TTAAACGCCTGGCGACCATTGAGATGGGACTCTATGCCAGCCAGCGTTATCTGGATCAGTTCGGAGCACCGAATCAGGAACACGGATTAAGCGGTCATCAGCTGGTCATGTTTCCGGCAGACATGGTGCCACGTCATCGGCAAAACCTGTGTGGCTTTACAGTTAACAGTCATCAGGTCGTCCTGGAGTGCAATACGCAGTTGCTGATGCAGTCCGCTATTAAACGCGGGATTGGTATCGGTCTGCTTTCAACATTTTTAGCTAAAAGCGATCCGGAATTAATCCCGGTTGTGCCTGAAAAACGCGACCCGGTCGATATCTGGCTGGTGCTCCATCCCGACCTGCAAAAAGTCGCACGCATCAGGGCTGTGATTACGGCGCTGGAGCACTGCTTTAAGGAAGAAATCACTTTAAGAGAATGATGCCAGCGAATAAGTATCAGTTCCGTATTACCAGGCTGCTTAGATGAAATTGCCCGTGAGATTATTCAGAATTTAGCCTGGTATCACGACATATGCCGCATATTGAAAACCGGCAAATCACTACTCAAGCGCCGCTGCACTCCGTCATCTGTATGGTATACACAGGCGATAGCATTTCGCGCTTCATCACCCTGACTTTGTTTATGTTCTGGCTGATAAACCACGCCTTCCCGCTACCGCGTGTGTCAATATCGTCGATTAGCTGAAGCTCCTCTTCCTGTTAGTAAACTCAGTAACAACCGGTTCTTAGAACGGCCCAACGCCATTAAACATTAGCCTGATGCATTGTTTCTGAATGCATGACTTTAACCTGCTGAGTACTGTGTTCCCAGAATTGAATCGCCGTAAATAACAAAAACGACCCGAGCTCAACCCGTATAAATTCACTTAAATTTCAATTAATTGAAACAATAACCTTGCCACCCTCTTGATTCACAGACGCATTCAGCAATACTGTATATAAACACAGTTAATCAGGTTCAACACTATGCAGTTCATTCGGCCAGCTGAAACTTCTCAACCAGTGATGCTTTATCTCTTCTCGGAAAGAGTCTCCTGCGGCTTTCCCAGCCCGGTACATGACTATGTTGAGGACAGAGTTGATCTCAACAAGTTATTAATTAAAAATCCGAGCGCCACTTATTTTATGAAGGTAAGCGGAGAAGCTATGCATGATGCCGGTATCAGTGATGGAGACCTTTTAGTGGTTGACCGGTCAATTTCTGCTATGCATGGTGATATTGTGATTGCTGCCGTTTCAGGTGAATTCACCGTAAAAGAGCTTCGCACTTATCCCTTTTTACAGTTAGTTCCTCACAACCGTAAATTTCCTTCTGTTTCATTTAAAAAGGCAGAGGAATTAGAAATATTCGGCGTGGTTACCTTTAGTGTTAAAGCGCTTAAATAATTATGTTTGCTCTTGTCGATGTAAATAGTTTTTATACTTCCTGTGAGACTGTTTTCCGTCCAGACCTACAGGGCAAACCAATTGTTGTCGTTTCAAATAACGATGGCTGCATTATTTCTCGCTCAACTGAAGCAAAGGCTCTTGGCATAAAAATGGGCGAACCTTTTTTTAAAGTAAAGAACAATACATATGATGTTAAAGTTTATGTGTTCAGTTCTAATTATGCCCTTTATGCAGATCTCAGTGAACGTGTTATGCAGACATTAGCTGAAACAGCACCCGCCATTGAAATTTACTCAATAGATGAAGCCTTCATTAATTTATCTGGCGTAATTAATTACATGCCCCTGAATACTATTGGCCATGAAATGAGAAACAAGGTACGCCAGAACACTGGATTAACAGTCGGAGTCGGTATTGCGCAAACCAAGACCCTGGCAAAGTTAGCTAACCATGCCGCTAAGAAATGGCCTGCCACAGGTGGCGTTGTTGATTTATCGAATATCGATCGTCAACGAAGACTACTGGCACTTGTCTCTGTAGAAGATGTCTGGGGTGTTGGCCGACGAATTAGCAGAAAATTAAATTCAATGGGTATTAATACAGCACTTGACCTGGCTCAAACCTCTCCATGGGTAATAAAAAAGCATTTCAATGTTGTTCTTGAAAGAACCGTTCGTGAACTTCGTGGTGAGCAGTGCCTTGAGCTGGAAGAATTTTCACCAACAAAACAACAAATCATATGTAGTCGGTCTTTCGGGAATCGTATAACTCAGTATGCAGATATGCATCAGGCAATTTGTGCTTATGCGGAACGAGCATCAGAAAAATTGCGTAATGAGCGACAATTCTGCCAATTTGTCAGTGTTTTTGTTAGCACCAGTCCACATGCAAACAATGAAATGCACTATAAAAATCTGGCATCCATGAAGCTATCAATTCCTACTAATGATACCCGCGACATTATAAATTCGGCCACGAACTCTCTGAACAGGATATGGATTGATGGCCATCGGTATATGAAAGCAGGTGTTATGCTGGCTGATTTCTTCAGTAGCGGCGTGGCTCAGCTAAATTTATTTGACGACAGCTCTTCACAAAAAAACAGTACAGCCTTAATGGAGGCCATCGACAAATTAAATAGCTCGGGAAAAGGTAAGGTCTGGTTTGCCGGTCAGGGCGTCCAGAAGCCCTGGGCGATGAAGCGGGAAATGTTGTCACCCGCCTACACCACCCGTTATCAGGATCTCCCCGTAGCAAAATAACGTGCTATGCAGAGCAAGGGCTGATCTGGCGCGGTGTCAGCCAGCAAAGCCCTGACCGTGTTTACAGCAGGCCGTGCTGCAAAAGGAAGGTCCACCAGGGAAGGCCGATGAGCATATGCAGGATAAAGGTTAACAGGGTAATCACCGTTCCCGTGATCCACCACGATTTAATGTCGTTGTAGCCCGCGGCAAAGATAATCGGGCCTGCCGCGCCGCCATAGTGCGTCAGGCTACCGCCATAGGAGTTAGAAAAGAGGATCGCCAGCGCAAGCAGGACGGGTGCCGCGCCGGTGACCAGTCCCACCGTGGCTAACACCGGCACCATCGCGGCCACATAGGCACCGCCTGAGGCGAACAGATAGCGAACCGCCAGGCTCAGCAGGACAATGATGATAATCGTGCTGTTTTCCGGCCCCAGAAAGTTCAGGTGTGCCGACATCACCTCTGCCAGCCAGTGAAAAATCCCCTCTTTGCTTAACGTCGTGCTGAGTCCGATAATGCCGCCGTACCAGATCAGGGTATTCCAGCCCCCCTTATTCTGCAGCACATCATTCCAGCTGATGATGTTAAAGATCAGGGCAGCCACCATCGCGATAACGGCAACCGCCGATTCGTTTAACCCCAGATGGCGGGAAAAGATCCATCCCAGCAGGGCGGCAATAAACACCACGATAAGCCCTTTCTCTTTCGGACTCATTGGCCCCAGCGCCTGCAGACCGGCCGTGGCGATGTGAACGTTATCTAATTTTTTTAATTCCGGACGCACGATTTTATAGGTCAGGAAGGGGATCAGCGCCAGCATCAGCAGCCCCAGCGGCACGCCAGCCAGCGCCCAGCCACCCCAGCTAATCTGAATGTGAAAAATGTCAGAAATTAACTGGAGGGCTAAGGCATTGCCCGCGAAAGCGGTAAGAAACATGTAGCTGGTGGTTTTGGTGACCATGTAAACATTCACCATCAGAAACCGCCCGGCTTTACGCGGCGTCTCGCCTGCCGTGGAGCCTAAGACCAGCGCGATGCTGTTGATGATGGGAAAGACGACCCCGCCGGCGCGGGCGGTGTTAGAGGGCGTTGCTGGTGCCAGAATGACGTCCAGCAGTGCGGTGACATAGCCGAGTCGCAATGTGGTCGAGCCAAATTTCAGGATAAACCCATACGCCAGACGCCGGCCCAGTCCGGTGGTCACAAAGGCTGCACTCAATGTAAAGGCGCTGAACACCAGCCACGTTGTACCGGAGGCATAGCCGCTCAGCACATCCAGCGATTTCACCGGAGAGTCATCAAACCGGGCGATGGCAAGACAGGAGAGCGCCACGGCGACCAGCATGATGACCGGTTCAGGGTAAGGCTTGCTGATCAACCCGACAATCGCCGCGAGATAGATCCCGGCCAGTATCGCGGCCTCCCGGGTTAACCCTGTGGGCGGCGGCAAAACGAGGGGTAAGAGAAGGATAAAAATGAGCAACGCTATTTTTGTGGTTTTTGCGGTCAACATACACCTCCCTGTGTGCCGCACCCGGAACAACAGAAACGTCACACTCTGCCTCTGCTGTCTGCCCGGATGCGGCTCACACGCTTAGATTAAACGTCACGGATTACAGGTTCTGCCCGGCAAACGTTTTAATCACCCTCTTTTCATCGTGCGCAGACCGATAGTGCGGTAACTGGTCGAAATTAAGATAGCGATACGTCTCGTCGTGGTGCGGGTGAATCTTCTCCATCTGCCGAAGATACTGCTCCACCGTCGGCATTTTGCCCATCATCGCCGCCACCGCGCTCAGTTCAGCCGACGCCAGAAAAACACGGGCATCCGTTCCCAGGCGATGCGGGAAATTACGGGTCGAGGTTGAAACAGCATGGCTGCCCTGCCGCACCCGGGCCTGATTCCCCATACAGAGAGAACAGCCAGCAGGTTCGATTCGGGCACCCGCCTGAATAAACCGGTTAAAGTAGCCTTCGCGGGAGAGCTGCTGCGCATCCATTTTCGTTGGCGGCGCCAGCCAGAGCCTGGCAGGCAGATCCTTCACGTCCGACAGGAGTTTACCGACCGCACGAAAATGGCCAATATTGGTCATGCAGGAGCCAATGAACACCTCCTCAACTGGCGAACCGGCCACCTCTGACAACAGGCGGGCATCATCCGGATCATCCGGCGCACAGACAATTGGTTCGGTGATTTCTGTGAGGTCTATCTCGATTATGGCCGCATACTCAGCATCCTGGTCGGCCACCAGCAGCGACGGGTTAGCCAGCCAGGCTTCCATCTCTGCAATCCGTCGCGCCAGGGTCCCGGCGTGCTGATAGCCCTGCTCTATCATCCAGCGCAGCAGCGCAATATCCGAACGCAGAAACTCCGCCACATTCTCCTCTTCCAGACGCAACACACAGGCCGCCGCAGAGCGTTCAGCCGACGCATCCGCCAGTTCGAAAGCCTGTTCGGCTTTCAGGCTGCTCAGCCCTTCGATTTCCAGAATCCGGCCGGAGAAAATGTTGATCTTGTTTTTCTTCTCTACCGTCAGCAATCCCTGTCGGATGGCATAAAGCGGGATGGCGTGAACCAGGTCACGCAGGGTGATCCCTTTCTGCATGTCGCCGGTGAAACGCACCAGCACCGACTCCGGCATATCCAGCGGCATAATGCCGGTTGCTGCGGCAAAGGCGACCAGACCGGAGCCGCCCGGAAACGAGATCCCTAATGGGAAACGGGTGTGAGAGTCTGCGCCGGTGCCGACCGTATCGGGGATCAGCATGCGATTAAGCCAGGAGTGAATGATGCCATCGCCGGGTCTGAGCGCGACGCCATTCCGCTGGCTGATAAACTCTGGCAGTGTCTCATGCAGCTTCACATCAACCGGTTTAGGGTACGCCGACGTGTGACAGAACGATTGCATGAACAGGTCGGTGGAAAAGCGCAGGCAGGCGAGATCGGTCAGCTCATCGCGCGTCATGCCGCCGGTGGTATCCTGCGAACCGACCGTGGTGATTTTAGGTTCGCAATACTGGCCGGGCCGTACGCCCGCCACACCACAGGCTCTTCCCACTATTTTTTGCGCCAGGGTAAAACCTGCCGTGGACGGTGCGGGGGCTTCAGGCTGCCGGAAGAGGTCGGAAGGCGGCAGTCCCAGCCACTCCCGTGCTCTGGCCGTCAGGCTTCGGCCAATGATCAGCGGAATACGCCCGCCCGCACGCACTTCATCAGGCAGCACCGCCGTTTTCAGCGTGAATCGGGTGATCAGCTGCTGGCTGGCGTGGTCGCGCACTTCGCCCCGGTAAGGATAAAGGTCGATCAGCATGCCCGTCTTCAGGCCGGAGACGTCCATTTCGACAGGCAGTGCGCCCGAGTCCTCAAGCGTGTTGAAAAAGATGGGGGCAATTTTTCCGCCAAACACCACGCCGCCGTTGCGTTTATTGGGCACCCAGGGGATATCCCTGCCGATATGCCACAGAAGCGAATTGGTGGCCGATTTTCGCGACGAGCCGGTTCCCACCACATCCCCGACGTAGACCAGTGGATAGCCCTGCTGCTTCATTGTTGCCAGCTGCGTCATCGGCCCCCGGCTGCCAGGCTCATCCGGCTCCACCCCCTCGCGCGGATGGCTCAGCATAGAGAGCGCATGCAGCGGAATATCGGGACGTGACCATGCTTCAGGCGCGGGAGACAGGTCATCTGTATTGGTTTCACCGGTGACACGGAAGACGTTGAGCGTCATCGTCTCCGGGAGTGCCGGGCGGCGTGTAAACCATTCGCCCCGCGCCCATGACTGCATCACCGCCTGTGCAGGGTGATTCCCCTGCTGCGCTTTTTCAGCCACATCGTTAAATTTTTCAAAAATAAGCAGGGTGTGACTCAGCTGTTGCGCCGCGCAGCTCGCCCATTGGGGGTCATCCAGCAGATCGATCAGCGGCTGAATATTGTATCCACCCTGCATGGTGCCCAGCAGTTCAATTGCCTGCTGAGGCGGAATGATGCCCGCCTGGTCACCGGTTTTAATCTGCTGAAAAAGAAAATCCGCTTTAACGCTGGCGGCCGGATCGACGCCGGGCGGAACGCAATGGGCTAACCGCTCCAGGAGCCTGTTTTTATCGTCACCCTCTGCACATATCAGCGCATCAATTAACGCGCGGGTCTGCCCGGCATTAAGCGGCTCAGGAGGAAGATTTTTTAAAGCACGTTCCTGTACATGCTTACTGTAGCTGTCTGACATAGTTTCTCCGAAACAGACATCACCTGTCTGAATTGCGTGAAGTAAAGAGTGTGCGTCATTCTGCTTTTAATTATCGGTCTCAAGGCCTTCGCCAAATGCGGCCAGTTGCGCCAGGCCAAATTCCCACTCCCCAAAGCCGGCCGCGCTATTAATGTGCCCGGCGTCACCCAGATCGATAAGGTGTGCACCCCAGCATTCCGCCCAGAACCGGGCGCGTTTAAATGGCATGAGGGGATCGTTATGGCTGACAAACATCACGCCGGGAACGGGCAGTTTTTCCGGCAGCACCTGCTCCTCCAGTCCGAACAGCGCGGGCTCTGCGGGCGCAACCAGCATGATGCCGGCCACGGGCAGCGTCTGCGTCTGAACCAGACGGCAGGCGGCGAGCGCGCCAAAACTGTGTCCGACCAGAATCGCCGGGCGCTGGCAACATAATCGCTCCCGGCGTATCGCTGCGATCCAGCCATCAATATCGGGCGCCAGCCAGTTTCGCTGACGTATCCGTTTCCAGTGAGGAAAACGCCGATGCCAGCAGCTTTGCCAGTGACCTTCATCACTGTCACGCACCCCCGGCACCAGAATCACCGTGAACCGCTCGCTCAGCTGGTGCAGCCGTTGCGTCATCATTCTTTTTTCCTCGCCCTGTTCATGCGGTTTCATGACGCCGGATAATGGGAAAGGAGCCACCCCACCGCCAGAAGATCTGCGCTGCCTCCCGGACTGATATTTTTCTGAATGAAGGCGTTATCCATATGTCTCAGCGCCCTTGTGAGCGTTTCACCGGAGAGATCCCTGATTTTCAGGAGCCGGGTGGCGTAGCGCCGGGCATAGTTCAGTCCCCGCATACCGCCTCGCGAAACCAGATTGGTGTCGGGATTGGCGGCGATTAAAGCCAGCAGCATCCTGAGCAGGGCCTCCTCTTCCGATCCCCCCGCACGCAGGACGTTTTCCCACTGCGGCAGACCATATCGCCTGACGGTGTCAAAGCCCTTCTCCGCCTCACCGCGCGCGCCGGTTAATCCGAACGCCTGAAAAATCTGTTCGCCTTTGGTTTTTGCCTGACCGGGGTTGCTGAGTTCGTTGCCGACCAGACCTGCGCACATCGCGCGGATTTCCCGACAGAGGCTGTGCTGGCTGAGCCTTATCGCGTTTTTAGCGAGCCGGCCTGCGGCAGCGCACAGCAGTCCCAGAGAGAAAATTCCGCCTTTATGAGTATTGATGCCTCCCGTGGCCTTAAACATCGCCTGCTCACAGGCCAGCCCCGTGGGTCTGATTGCCCGTAACGTCTGGGAAGCGGGCAAACCGGCGGTGGCAACCCCCTGGGCATAAAAACGGGGAAACCAGGGTGAGACGGCGCGAATACTGGCCATAAAGTGCATGAAATTCATGTCGCTATGCGCCCCATTATTCCGGCGATCCACCAGCCCGGGCTTGGGGGTCAGCTTCACCTCTTTGACCATCGCCTCTGCGGCCAGCCAGGCGATATCCCCGGCGCGCTCAGGCTGAACGCTGACCGCTGAAATAGTCATAGGTTATCTCCTCAATTCTCTGCGCCAGTTCATCCTGGGCATGGCGGCGCATACGGGAGCAGACGTGGGCGGATTCATGACAGAGAAAGCATCTGCGCATCGGCTGATGTATCGCACTGCGCTTGATCAGGCCCGCAGTGGGACAAAAGACATCAATGTCCCATAAACGCCCAAGAGGATGGTTATCCTCCAGATCAGCCATGACATGCTTGATCATCCAGGCGGGTGACGACACGGACCAGAGCGCCTCCGGGCCAGTGACGGGAAAGGCCGCCTCCTGCCTGGCGATCCGCCATCGGTGCTGTTGCAGCCGTTGATTAATCGCCTCTTTCGCCTCAGCCATGACCTGCCGGGCAAGCGGGGTATCTTTGACCTCCCCCGGCCAGACGAGCGTGGCTGAAATCACCGGCTGCCCATACTGGCACAGCCACGCCTGCTGCCGACGCGCGCGCGCCTCTCTGGCGTTCAGCACATCGTCAAGCGCCAGACGCCTGCACGATGCCGGGGCCACAACACGGTTCACGCTTTCACCTGCCTGACCACGTCGATGACGCTGCCATCGCGATAGCGCACCACGCCGACGATGCGGGAGGTAAACGCAATGGGCTTTGGCTCGCCCGAGATGAGCAGCGCGCGCTGATAAAGCGTGTCGATATCGACCACCGGCAGACCCGCGGCCATCAGGCGGGCCTTCACTTCCTGTCGGGCGGGATTGACGGCAATCCCGTGATCGGTGACCAGAACATCGACGCTCTCTCCCGGTGTCACTCGTGTGGTCACCTGACGAACGACGGTCGGAATACGGCTGCGGATCAGCGGAGCCACCACGATGGTCAGATTCGCTGCGGCGGCCACGTCACAATGGCCGCCGGATGCCCCGCGCATCACGCCGTCGGAACCGGTCAGCACGTTCACATTGAAATCCGTATCGATTTCCAGCGCGCTCAGGATGACAATATCAACACGATCGCAGCAGGCGGCTTTGGCGGAGGGGTTGGCATACACGCTGGTGGAGATTTCAACGTGATGCGGGTTTTTCGCCAGCGAGGCGCCGGCAACCCCATCGAAACTCTGCGTATCCAGCAGTGTTTTAATCAGTCCCTTTTCATGCAGATCCACAAGGGTGCCGGTAATGCCGCCCAGAGCAAAACTGGCCACAATGTTCTGTTTACGCATGCGTGATTCCAGGAAACGGGTGCAGGCTGTCGAGGCGGCACCCGAACCGGTTTGCAGCGAAAAGCCGTCGCGGAAATAGCCGGAGTGCTCAATCACGTCGGCAGCCGAGCGCGCAATCATCAGTTCACGCGGATTACTGGTGACGCGGGCAGCGCCGACACTGATTTTTGCCGGATCGCCGACGCTGTCGATTCTGACAATGTAATCCACCTGGTCCTGGGTCAGACTGGCGGGCATCAGGGGAAACGGCTCAATGCTTTCCGTCAGCAGCACCACCTTTCTGGCATATCTGGCATCCACCATCGCATACCCCAGAGAACCGCAGCGGGATGCCCCACCGCTGCCGCTGGCATTACCATACTCGTCGCAGCAGGAGACAGCTAAAAAGGCGATATCGATGCTGATTTCCCCTTTCTCAATCAGATGAACCCGGCCGCCATGCGAGTGGATCTCTACCGGTTCCGTCATCAGCCCATGTGAAATCGCCTCGGCGAGTTCACCACGCATGCCGGAGGTGTAGATTTTGGTCACGACGCCCGCTTTAATGTGTTCGATCAGCGGCGCGTTGCAGGTCATTAACGAACTCGAGGCCAGCGTCAGCCCTCTGAAGCCTTTTTCGGCCAGCTTGTCCATGACGTAATTAATCACCTTATCCCCTTCACGAAAGGCGTGATGAAACGAGACGGTCATCCCATCACGCAGTTCGCAGCGTTCTAAAACGTCATCAATACTGTCGAAAAGTTTGCGCTGATATTTCTGCCGGAGATCGGCGAGGTGCGGGGTGTGGGTATGGGCACCGGTAAAGCGTTCATACTGATATGCGCTGCCGGAGAGGGCCTGGAGTGCTCGGGTTAAATGGCTCATCATTTCATCCTGTTAGTCGGGGCGGAAGGGCTACTGACGGACGCCGGAGGCGTTTTTACGGTCAAGGACGACGCGGGCATGGTTGATAATCGGCGCATCAATCATTTTTCCGTTCAGCGACACCACGCCCAGCCCCTGACGATCCCCCTCTTCTGCTGCAGCAATCACGCGCTCTGCGTAATCAACTTCTTCCTGCGTGGGCGCGTAAGCGTTGTGTACGATCTCAATCTGCCGGGGATTGATCAGCGACTTGCCGTTAAATCCCAGACGTTTAATCAGCTCCACCTCTTTTAAAAAACCCGCCTCATCATCAATGTCGGCATAAACCACATCAAACGCATCGATCCCTGCGCCACGCGCCGCATGCAATACCGCACAGCGCGCATAAAAAAGTTCGGCGCCGTCGCCCCGCTCCGTCTGCATATCCATCACGTAATCAAAGGCCGCCAGCGCGATGCCCATTAAACGCGGCGATGCTTTGGCGATAGCGACCGCATTAATCACGCCGACAGCCGATTCAATTGCCGCCATCAGTTTTGTTGACCCCACCGGACGGCCACATTCCGCCTCGATGCGGGCAATTTCACTTTCCAGCTGATCAATATCATCCGGCGTATCTGTTTTCGGTAAGCGAATAACATCCGCGCCGCCCCGAACCGCCGCTTCAACATCTTTCAGCCCAAAGGGGGTATTCAGCGGATTAATTCTGACCACCGTTTCGATCTCTTTATACATCGGGTGCTGTAAGGCATGAAAAACCAGCAGCCGCGCGCTGTCTTTCTCTTTTAATGAAACGGCATCTTCCAGATCAAACATGATTGAATCGGGGCGATAAATAAAAGCCGTGGAGAGCATGGCGGCACTTGAACCGGGTAAAAAAAGCATGCTGCGACGTAATTTTTTCATGATATTTTTTCCCACACGATATCGGTGCGATCTGCGCCACGCAATATTGCCGCCTGCAGTCTGGCGCGAATAACGCAATCCAGCGCCCCTTTATCTTCAATAACAATTTCCCCCTGGGTCACATTAAGTGCCGCCAGCGTTTCTTTCACCACGGCGGCAATCTGTTCGCCAAACTGTTTAAAAACTTCACTGCGGATCGTAATCTCCAGCCCCTCTTCACCGGGGCTGACTTTAACCACCAGGTCGCTGGATTCCAGCGTGCCGGCAATAGCCGCCTTAACTATTTTCATTTTATTTTCCTGAATACTGATTTATCAGACGTTCGCCAGGTCATAATCTGGCTGCGTAAAAGCGTGGTGTGACAGCCACCGGGTTAAAAAAGGCAGCGTCGTGGCGGGCACCATTCGTTTAACCGCATCCATATCCTTTCTTTTTAATGCCGCCCTTACCGCAGAAGCCGATATTGGCAGATTATTTTCATCCGTTATTCTGGCGATCTCAGTCACGTTAATAATGGCGTCTGCCATTATCGCCTCATCTTCGAGCCAGTTATGCATCGCATGGTTATAGTGCGCCGTAACTTTGCAAAAGGGTTCTGTTCCGACAAACCGCTGTGTGATATTTAACGCAGGCGCAATGTAGCGACGGAATAAGATGAGATCGATGGCAGCGAAGACGTCATTCACGATCTGCTTCTCTTTCAGAAAATAACCGGGAAAAGTCCCGCGCGAAATAATATAGCGCGAGCCAGGATGAACCGAGGCATTCGGAATATGCCGTGCCCCCGCCTGGACCATCGCGAAACGTTCCTGAAAGGAGAACGCCGATAAATCCTCTTCGACCACAAAAATATGCAGCCAGTCGCAGGAGTGTGCAGCCTGCTCAATGAGATAGCGATGCCCGGAGGTAAACGGATTGGCATTCATGACAATCGCGCCAACGTGATCGGCCTGAACCCGATGATGAGCACGTAGCTTTCTGCAGTAGTGTTCGATGCCGACCGGCGTGTTCTCCATCAGCGTGGCGCGGTTATCCAGCGTCACCAGCGGATAGAATCCGCATCCCCTGAAGGCTTTCACCCTCTCTGGCGTAGTCAGGAGAAAGAGCTGATGCTCGCCATTCTGAATAGCCTGCACCTCCGCTTCATGAACGATCTTCAGCCCCAGTGCGGTTCCGCGCCAGCCGCTTTCCACCGCGACGCATTTTAAGGTATTGCCCGCGATGCCTGCACAGGCCACCAGATCCCGTTTGCAGCGCGCCACAACGAACTGCTCAATATCCTCATCCATGCCTAATCCATTCCCTGCCAGAAAAAGGCGGATCTCTTCCCGCAGCGTAACGTGGCGGGTGTCAACCGTTTCGAACGTCAGCGCCTGGTCGCTATACATCGGGTTACTCCTGAAAATACCGTTGAGGGTCACATTCCGTTGTCACTGGCAGAAACTACGACGCCAGCCGCTGATGCTGCGGATCGGACTCCACAATCGTGTTGGTCAGGTGCCCGACATTTTCAATAACCACGTCGACCTGGTCGCCTTCATACATAAAGAGGGGCGGCGTGCGCTTTTTGCCAACGCCACCGGGCGAGCCGGTAATAATAACGTCTCCGGCACTGAGTGAAGTGAAGGTGGTAATGTAGCTAATCAGGTCAGCAATTTTATGGATCATGCTGGCTGTGGAATCATTCTGTACCAGCCTGCCGTTCAGCCAGGTCTGAATTGACAAAGCATGCGGGTCCGGAATGGCATCCGCCGTCGTCATACAGGGGCCAAAGGCGCCGGTATGCGGCCAGTTTTTACCGGCGGTAAACCAGGCGTGCTGCCAGTCACGCACGGAGCCATCCATGTAGCAGCTGTAGCCGGCAACGTGCTGCATCGCCTCACTTACCGCGATATTGCTGCCCGGTTTGCCAATAATCACGGCCAGCTCCCCTTCGTAATCGAACTCGCTGGATAAGGCCGGTTTAACGACCGGCGTTCCATGCCCGGTCTGGGAGTCAGGAAACCGGATAAACAGGGTTGGCGCATCGCTGGTTTCAGCAAACTCCTGACGTTTTTCGGCGTAATTCATGCCGACACAAAAGATTTTTTCGGGTGTTTCAATGACGGGCAGGAAGGTAATCTCACTCACCCTGACGTCGGCAGGGTCATCCTGATATTGCCGGGCAACGTCGATGGCATCCTGCTGCAGTAAGGCTTTCAGATCAGGCCAGGTATGACCGATTCTTTTACCCAGGTCGATAATGCCGTTCTCGGTAAAGATGCCGTAGCTTTTACGGCCGTGATGACTGTAGCTGGTTAGTTTCATAATAGAGCCTGCTTCTTCTGTTCACATCTGTCCGGGTTCACGCCGCCAGAGACGGCGTGAAAGTGTTTACGGGGTTATTTCACGGGCGTGGCGGGCACCAGCTTTTTTTGTTCACCCCCCGCCAGCGACGTGGCCACTACGGCAGCCACGACCAGCAGGGCGATAATGAAAGCGGTCATTCCGTGCCAGCCGGTGCCATGGAAGACAAAGCCGTTGACGAAGCCAATCACTGAGCCGCCCATGTAGTAGAAGAAAAGATAGAGTGCGACCGCCTGCCCCCGCGCATGGGTGGCATTTTTGCTGACCCAGCGCAGACCAATTGCATGACAGCCAAAGAAACAGCCCGTGAAAATAACCGCCCCGACGATAAAGATGGCCACGTTATTCACCAGCGTCAGCAGCATGCCCAGCGCCATCATGGCGAAGAGCATTCTGAGTACCGTCATGCTGCCATATTTTTCGGCAAACCGGCCCGCCTGCGGTGCAGTAAAGAAACTCAGGGCAAAGCTGAAGGAGATCAGACCCGCATTGGCTGGCGTAATATTGAAGGGTTCGCCCTTCAGGAAAAAAGCCAGATAGTTATAGAGTGAGGTAAAGACACCAAAAATAATAAAACTGAGAATAAACACCCGAGAGAGATTTTTATTTTTAAAGTGTGCCGCTGCGCCCTTCACCACACACAATACATTCAGATTTTCAGTCGGCTTAAAATTGCGTGAGGCGGGCAACAGGAAATTAACCAGGATCGCCACGACGATGAGGCTGGCGGCAAATCCATAGAAGATGGTGTTTATAGAAATATGTTCAATCAACTGACTGGCAATAATACGCCCGGACATGCCCCCCATGGAGTTGCCAAACACAAAGTAACCGGTGACAACGCCAGCCACCACCGGCGCCACTTCTTCACTGATATAGGCGGTTGCCGCCGCCGCAATACCACTGAGTGCCAGTCCGATAACGGCGCGCAGAGCAACCAGCAATGCCCACGATTGCGCCAGCGGGCAGAGAAGCGTCAATATCCCCCCTGCCAGCAGCGAAACGATGATTAATCGCTTTCTGCCATAATGGTCGGATAACGTTCCGGTAAATAACAGACCGAACGCCAGTAAAGCGGTCTCGGCGGAGAGAATAATACTCACCTGACTGACAGGAACGTCATATTCCACCGCCAGAACCGGCAGCAGTGGCTGAATAAAGAACAGTGAGGCTAATTCGGCCAGCCCGGATAAAGCCAGGGCCAGAATGATGCGAATATAAGCACCAGCTTTGACCTCACTCATGGGGTCTGTTTTTTTATCGGTCGTTATAGTCATAACATCCTCAATATTATTTTCAGGGTACAGAAAGCGATAGCTCGCCTGCGCGGCTATTATTTTTATCAGAGGTCAATAATTAAATAACTGCTGGAATGACAGCATCCGGCACACAGACAACGCCCTCGAAAAGTTTGCGGCATGTCCGGATAACCGCGGCTCGCGTTTTTTCTATTTCAAGACTGTCATTGGTTAATGAAACGGAAATTTTTCCGCCGGGATGTTCAATATCGATAATATTGGTGTATGGCGTCTTTGGCTGTCCGGCCATCACGCGGTGAGCGACAGAGTTTTCAATGCGTGTTGCGGTTGAAATGCCGATCGACCCGGTAATCGCCAGCGAGCGGTGGCAGGCATGCGGCATAAAGTAACGAACGCTAATCGTCCCTCCCGCCTGGGGTTTGCTCAGCAGGACAGGTTTAGGGATCACTTTGTCAGCGACGTCACCCAGCCCCATCGCCCGGCCAGCCTGACGACGAAGAAGCTCCAGACGCGCCATAAATGCGCGGTCCGCTTCCAGCTCGGCCGGTTTTTCATAGCCCGTTTTTCCCAGCTGAGCCGCATCAATGAGCATCATCGGCATGGCCATATCGATACAGGTCACCTCGACCTCATCGATACGATCGATAACGTTACCGGTAGGCAGTAATTTACCGGTCTTACAGCCAGCCGAATTCAGAAAGGTCAGTCCCAGAGGCGCTGCGGTGCCGGGAACCCCGTCGATGTGTGTGTCGCCTTCATAAGTGACACGCCCGTCAGGCGTCTGCACCTCTGCGTCGACCAGAGTGCCGGTGTTGAGATTACGAATTCGCACGGTGGTGACGGGACAGGTGGCGCTGACAAGCCCTTTTTCAATCGCAAAAGGCCCGACAGCACAAAGCATATTGCCGCAGTTAGGCGTGGTATCGACCCGTCGCTCGTTGACCATCACCTGAACGAAAAGATAATCGACATCGGCATCCGGGTGCTGTGACGGGCTGACAATCGCCACCTTGCTCGTCTGGGGACTTCCGCCACCAATACCATCAATTTCGAGCTCATGGCCTGCGCCCATCAGCCCCAGCAGCACAGCGTCACGCTCTTCAACATTGGCCGGTAAATCGCTGGCCAGAATCACCGGCCCTTTCGACGTCCCGCCCCGCATCAGTACGCAAGGAATCTTTAGCATGATGTTTTCTCATTTCTGATAGTGATAAGAACCGCATCAAAATTCCACAGCGCCATCGATAACTCTAATGTCAATATTCGCGTCATTAATACGCTTTGCGCATAGATAACCACTGAGTTAGTGTGGTTAAACCTTTATCACAATAAGGCGTGAACGGTCATGCAGCATGAGCTTCAGGGAATACAAGCATTTGTTAAAATTGCAGAAATTGGATGTTTCACAAGAGCCTCGCACTTTCTTCACATTTCACAACCTGCGTTAACACGCAGAATTAAGAAACTGGAGGAGAACCTGGGAACAACGCTATTTGAACGGACGACTAGAAACATCAGGCTTACGGCGGTTGGCAGAGAGTTTTTACCTAAAGCGAAGAATTTAATCGACTTCTATGAAAGCTCGATTCTCAGTATTAAGGAGATGGCGACACATCAGAGCGGAGTGATTACCCTCTCCTGCCTGCCCACGGCGGCGTTCTACTTTCTGCCCTCCGCTATCAGAGATTTTAACAATCTCTATCCCAACATTCGTATCCGGATTCTGGAACACAGTGCCAGCGACTGCCTCGAAGCCGTCTTAAATGGCGACGCAGATTTCGGCATAAATATGATAAACATCACACATCCCAACATCGATTTTAGCCCGCTCGTCAATGAACCCTTTGTTCTCGCCTGCCGGCGCGATCACCCGCTGGCGCAAAAACCGCTGGTGACGTGGGAAGATTTGGCGGGTTTAAGACTGATTGGTGTAAGGCGCTCAAGCGGTAACCGATCGCTGATCGACCAGGCGCTGGAGGGCGGAACCTTTAAACCCGACTGGTTTTACGAGGTCAGACATCTCTCAACGTCACTCGGTATGGTGGAGGCGGGCCTGGGTGTCGCGGTGGTGCCGAACCTGGCGATGCCCATGGATGAACACCCTGTCCTTGTCAGCCGTCCGCTGGTTGAGCCAGTGATCCGACGCACGCTGGGCCTGGTTCAGCGCAGAGAGACGGGGCTCAGTCCGGCGGCGGAAAAGTTCCGGGAACGGCTGTCACAGCTCTGGTCTCAGGAAACCCATAACCCCTGGATTGGTCAATTCACGACATGAATGTCGCCCTCGCCTGTGACGCGCGTGCCGTGGTGCTTGCCAGGCTAGTGCAGGCGCGGAGAGTCCGGCTGAAGCGGGCTCTCCGCGCCTGTCTCATTGCATCAGCGCACCGATGCTTTCTGCCGGATAGCGGCATTCTGTCAGGCCAGCGCAAACATGCTTAGTGCGTCGATTTAATCACAAAGGTGACGACGCCAAACACTTCCAGCACATCTTCAGTCTGGATGGCGATGGGCTTAAATTTGGTGTTCATCGGCATCAGTTGCAGGCAGGGATGAAGCTGCAGGCGTTTCACGGTAAATTCCCCGTCGACGGCGGCTACCACGATGTCCCCATGCCCGGCGGTGAGAGAGCTGTCGACCACCAGCATGTCACCATCATTGATGCCCGCCTCTATCATCGATTCGCCGCTGACCCGGACAAAATAGGTGGCGCTGGGG
>Ga0157357_1000452_pt1 | contig 17667 bp, 19 predicted proteins | sample AttcapACBM1_FD_111485 | JGI IMG/M metagenome (GOLD analysis project Ga0157357, IMG submission 111485) | Fungus gardens microbial communities from leaf cutter ant in Botucatu, State of Sao Paulo, Brazil - Atta capiguara ACBM1 | ecosystem: Host-associated > Fungi > Mycelium > Unclassified ... | reverse complement strand
TGTGGTGTCGTCCCTTGGTCGTCCTTTCGGCGTTATCATGTCTATTGTCTCCTAGCTTCTAGTCATAGGTTTCATTGAAAAACAAAAAGAATTTCACTTATGACTATTATTAGCACCGCTTGTTCGGTACTTAGTGAGTGTACCACATTTTTTTTAAAGTTTGACAGCATGTTGGACAGCATGTTAGAGAGAGTGTACTACAATCTAAAATCTAGATTGTTTTGCAAGTTATTTAAACAAGGAGAGGGTGCAGGTTTTAGTTTCCTTGCTTCGTTTCCCCCCTCTCTTCTTTACTATTGTCCTCCCCATCTCTCTCTCTCTCTATACCTATGAAGACCCTCTTCTTGCTGGTGGCAATCCATGACCAAACGAAGCCCTTCAACACCCAACTAATTCAATGTTGTCGTATCGAAAACAATCGCGATGCAGAGATCAGTTCAACCACCCTACCACCACTACCACAAGTGATTCACTCCCCCATCGCAAGGGCCATTGGTCCTCCATATGCGAGGGAAGAAGAGGTCTTTTTCATTCTCCATGTGCACTACCACCCCTTTATGTCGACAACTTCATGACCGTTATCGGAGCTTGCTGTTGGATGACCGTTGTTGGTTGTTGGTTGTGAGTTTTAGTTTGGTTGAATAAGGATGATTTGTTTTTATTTATCTCTCTCTTCTTCATTCGCTTTTTTGCTCTCTTATTGTTTGCTGTCATTTCAGTCTTACTTATTGCTTGCTGTCTTATTGCAATCTTATTGCTGTCTTATTGCTTTCTTATTGCTGCTTTACTGCTGTCTTACTGCTGTCTGATTGTTTTATTGCTGTCTTATTGCTGTCTTATTGCTGTCTTATTACTGTCTTATTGCTGTCTTATTGCTGTCTTATTGCTGTCTTATTGCTGTCTTATTGCTGTCTTATTGCTGTCTTATTGCTGTCTTATTGCTATCTTATTGCTGTCTTATTGCTGTCTCATTGTCTCTGCTTTCTTTTGCTGTTTCTGCTTTCTTTTGCTGTTTCTGCTTTCTTTGTTGTCATTGCTTTGTTTACTACTGTTGTCTTGCTGTCATTGTTATCATTGTCCTTTTTGGTAATATAGAATAATAATTAATTTATGTTTATAATATATACCCATTATTAATAATTATATCCTCTCATTTTTATACCCCCCATTTTTTGAAAATATTATATACAATTCAATATGTCAAATAATTATAAAAGTTTGGTTCATTAAAAAAAAGCTGCCTTCTTAGACAAGAACACCACAAAAAGATAATAAATAAATTAAGAAAAAATAATAATTCATAACCCATCATGATTAATGTTACATCACTCATCAAAGCAACCAAAAAACCACTTTTACTTTCTATTCATACAACAACAACAATTCAGTCTAGAGAGAGACAGATAAAATTGGAACCAAAGATAAAAACCAAGACCTACAAATAAAATAAGTGTGCCCATGAGAGATAGGCTTAGCAGACTTATACATTGATATTTTTGTTTTCAATGACAACCACCACAGAATAAAGAAACAAAGCCCTGAGGAAAAATTAAGATTCAATGAGCAGTGATCAAGTTAATAGTAGTAATAATGGGCTCACTTGTATTAAAGCTAGGCCAAACCTGAGGCAGTCATTTACCTCCCCAGTTTTCGGAGGTATTGGCACGTAAAGGGAAGAAGACAAAGATGGGGTGCCAGAAGCCCTCAAGGGACTCGCAATCATGTGCGATTTTGTCTCCCAGTCTGCTTCCCCAGGTTACGCAATATCCTCGACTCGTTATAAGCACTTGCTCAATTAGAAGATGGTTTGACTTACTAGCAGAAGACTACTCCTGGAAGCTTCGTCATGATCATCGTAAGGAATACCCGTCGTCTGCTAAAGTAAACACCAATCCACCCAAGAAACCACAGGAACAAACCATAAATTGTATTTCAGTGCTAAAATGGGGCCCGTAGACTTCTCGCTTGGTGTCCCGATAATAGTCTGGTAGAGAAACGGTATGATCATGATTGGTGCGAGAAGATGCGCTCAGCATGGGCAGCGAGCGAGAGAAAGAACAAAGGAGTGGTTTCATGCGTGTTTTCACCTGATTGTCAAGGAGCAAGTTTTGAACGGACAGCGAACGGACAGCACGGTAGATAAAGCACAAGAAAAGAGGCACTTTGAAAGAGAGGTCAAATGGTGAGAGCAAAGATGGCGTACCAAACTGGTCTTATAATCGCGTTGTCATTGTCCCCCACTTGATATAATAGGAAGGCTTCTCGGAAGCAGTCCACGAGGCTAACCTGGCACAAACCCGGAAAAGAGTCCAGAACAGGAAATTTACGTTGGGAAACCCGACAGACGATGATTATTAGTCATCCTTCAGCTCGTGGCGCGACCCAATGGATCGAGTACCGTACTCTCTTTGACATCAGTCATTTAAGGTGGTCAGGTCGTGTTCATTTAATAATTCTACCTTCTGTTGTGCTATACTTGCACTCAAATGATGGTACGAGTAGAGAACGACAACCCATTTCTCTGGATACAAGGTGGATGAGCCGTCATTGTTGCAATTTCAACGGCCTGCCCAGGGGAGTATAAGTCCGAAAGCGCCTTGATACTGGATGATCCAGGATCAACAAAGGAATGCGAGATATCAGTGATATGTTTGTAATGAGAGACAATGTGCATATGAAATCCAAGAAAAGAGATAGTGTGTCGTAAATATTGTCCAGCATTTGGACATTTTTTATTCCTATAATTCGGCGTACAGGGGATTATATATGAGTGGGAACTAGGTTACTACTTCTAGCAAATATACCACAAGTTCAAAAGTACCGTACAACATTACGGTTCGCCGAACTGCGCAAACCAGGTATGATAAAAACAACAACGACAGTGGTAGCATCATAAATCATAAACAATCGCAGCCATTAATGGCTATACTCTAATGCTCGAAGCGTGGCATAAGATCCAGCTTACAGTCGATTTTCTTCGCCTTCAAGCGATTTGCAAGATCGGAGCACACTTTCTGGTCATCGTAAAAAACAGCCTCGACGTTCATCAGCTTCCTAAGCCCACATCCGCACTTGTTAGGAAAATTTGACCTAGATTCGACCATCTCATGAAAGTCATGCGGATCTCGACAGGGTACAACGACCAGGTGGTCGAGACGGGGGCAGAAGCACCGCGCTGGTGAGCCTCCCGTACCTCTATGGGTCAATGCCATCCAAAGAGTCTTGCCAAACTCAAATTCACTCTTGATTTCAAAGGACTCCAAAGTTGGGCTCATGAGTTCCAAGAGCTGCAAAGCCCTTCCGGCGTCCGTGGTTGGACAGTCAAAAGAGAGACTGGAAAGCGCGCAGCGAGATCTATATAAAAGCTGATGCAGAGCATGACAGGAAGAGGAATTCCGGGAGGCAGTGAATTTAAGCCTTGAGAGTTTTGGTAGGCTAAGCATTCCCAACAACGGATTTGCCTCAGAGAATTGATAGTCAAGGTGAAGATCTAGTTTGACAATGGTACATATAATTTGGCGAGGAGGGGAAGAGGAACGATGAGCGGTGATAGATGGGAGAAAACCAGCCTCGACGAAGGGTTGATTTTCATAGCCGTCATGGACCTTGAATGATCCCTCCACCAAACTACCAGAGGAAGCAAAGAACGAGAGAAAATCTTCAGGAGAGATAGGATGATTCATCAGGTTGACAGCCTTCAAGGAACCGAACGGATGATCGATGATTCGCCTAAACGGTCCCATAGCCAGTGGAGCGTTGATAAATTCAATAGAAGAAGGAAGAATATGCTCGACAAGATGGGACATGAGTTGGACAGCAGCAGCGTCGACTGTGGGAACAAGCGTAAAGGACTTGAGCGATTTGAGGGTGTGTGACACGGTCCACACAGCATCGGCGTTTAGGAGTTGTCCTTTGAGCACCAACACTTCAACAGCGTGGAGCAAGGTCATGATACTTTCCATGAGGTCGACCGTGAAGGCGCAAGACAGAGATACGTAGATTAACTCTCTCCAAGGGATAGTTGTTTGGGGAAGATCCGTGACCGAATTTGTTCCCGTGAAATCAAACTCGACATGACGTAGACGAGGAAGATTATATCTCTGCAGCAGAGACGAGATACTGACTGTGGAACCCACCTTCAACGTATGCAAGTGAGAGCATATGTTCCTTCTATCTACAGCCGGCAACGGTTCGCCCGATACATCTCTGAGTGAAATGTATTCAATACGGACTGAGTGATTAAAGATGAAATCACAATCATCGAGGGTCATCAACATCCCTAAAGTGATATGAGTGAGCTGAGTCCACGGAAGTCGGCGCAGACTGGTCCAAGGAAAGCCAATAGATTGAGGCAGCTGGTTTGCAAAGTAGTGACTCTCCATCGTCCACTCTAGCTTTTTCAGATTCTCCATAACTGGACCATCGGAAGACCTTCTAAGGGTCGGCGTGTTCACCAAGAAGGGACTCAATCCATCCATTCCCCGAAGAAAGTGATTGGGAATGATCACTTTCATGGCGACAGAAGAAATGGCTAGATCGAGTTGATGATTGAAAAGTCTTGGATGTAACTCGCGACCCTCCCCAGGTATCTCCAGTACAACCAAACCGACCACTTTGAACATCCCATGTGTAATACGTATGTACCAGTCTATGCAGCGTTCGCATCCCATATCATTGAGTGGGGGATGGAGTGAAGGCCAAAGCCTGGATGTGCCATCAATAATTTCCCTCCAGTCCTTGCACACTTGTCGCAGAGAGAGAAGAGTTGACAAACTAAAATGACCAGGAGAGATCTCACGCTGAACGGATACGTATTCGAAAAGCATCATTAGGATTTCTGGTGGAAAGGGACCCAGGTTGGGCTCGTCGTGTGCCATCGAATCCCTTTCAAACGTAGGAGATTCGGATAAACCTACATTCCCCAGAATGCTGTCGAAGGAGATGGCACTGGGGAGAGGATGATATTCGGGGCTGTAGGTGCATGTTGCTATCCTCCGGCCTGGGATAGTTCTCAAGGTGCGTTCCTGTGATATATGGGAAGGGTGGAGGAGAGATAGCGTCGGACTGCACTCAGGGTCCTCCTCCCCAAAGGCCCGGCCTTGTTGCACAGTCGATCGACCGACACTAGGTTCTTGTACGTATTCTCCGCTGGACCGGCAATTCCAGAATTTCTGCAAGGAGATGCGGACAATGAAAAATAGGATGCTGATGCCGACAATACCGACGAGAATATCACCTTTTTGAATAAGAATATCGACCAGAAGTAGGATTAAGGAATGAAGCGAGGAGGAGAGCGTCGAAGACAGGGGCATGTTACAACAGGAGCCGCGAAATGGAGAAAGGACCGAAGTATAAATAACGGACAGAGTAGCGTGGGATCAAATGTTATGCCGCCGATGTAGTGTCCCCTCTAATGGATATTTCCAGACCGTTAACAGCATACAAAACTGACACAAAGGCTTTCATGCTTGCCTCAAGCTACGCTATCCACTTCTAGGCGGTTTTTACAACCACGACACAAGCCGTAAATCTATTGCAACGACTCGATCCTACAATTGCAATGGCCACCAGTAGCTAGCCATTTTGTGACAGTATAATCGAGAGACACGATGTATCATTTACAGACCTCAAGGTAAAACGCCCACGCCTCGGAGCGATAGAATCAACACCTAGTCGTCGATGTTTCTTTGTTACGGTCCTATGGTCAACAGGGTTTCTGATGCTGGCCTGCTCGACATCGAGGTGGAGCATATCATGAGAGACCATCACAACGAGACCATCACAACGATATCAAGTCAGAGCTATCATCGGCGGGATTCAAGTTATGTACAATAATATTGATTAGATGTTTATTTATGGGTGCGCGACTGAGAACAACGAAATTTTTCCGTGTAACTGTAGGTCATTTGAGGTTGAATATCATGTGCTCGAACCTTGCCTGTGTCACGGCGCCGATAAGGGGGTGGAGGACTTGAACTATTAAATTCATTACCGGTGAGAGAAATCAAGTCATCCCAGGTGGGCTAGATCCTGACTTGATGTGGGTGCGTGTAATGCTGTTTCGTGATTTTGTCACTATATTTGGACATGTTTCATGAAACAGAAACACTAGCAAAAATCGATCATTGTAGATCATTTTGATTGATACAAAGCTCTCTGGAACATGGATACTTTACATCATTTCAATGTGTCGTCACAGCAAGTGCCACAACAAGTCAGTCACTCGGCTGACACCGTGCTGAATGTTCTCCTTTTTTTGACAGTCTGAGGTTCACCTTTCACATTGTCAACTTGTATCACAAAGGTACAATCAACAATGTTACAATTAATGGGCGCAAATCATGAAATGCTCATCTGAGGTAGCTACTTTGGAAATCGATGATCATTTGTTACATAACAAGATAGATTATCTTAATTACTAGTAAAATTGCAATAACGTGTACAGGCTAAAGTTCCCAATGAAAATGTGTGAGCAAGTTTGTGCGAAAAAAGACCAAAAAGTTCTATCTGATATAACGTAGCAGTGTCCATATGAAAACAAAAACCAAACTTTCAACCTCTCCAACCATACCCTAGGTAAGGGCGTCTCTTGTCCCCATATCCGAACAGAATGTGTTCTCGAGTTCGTGTTCGATGTTCCGCGTTATAAATAATTGGTAGCAAAACTCTAGAGGATGCTCGTTCAAAAATCTCGCTGCTTTATCGTCTCAAGATCAACCAAATCCAATACAAATGAAGTCGACAGCAATTTCAGTAGGAGAAAATCATCAACCAAGGATTGAGTACGATCTGCAACATAATGTCAATTTAATGCTCCTGATAGTACAACCACAATGGGGGAAGCGCAGACGCACCGGTAGCAGAATATGACAACCAACTACAAGTGAGAGTGGTATGATCAAAGCCCACTGGTATCCAGGGATTTGCCACTCAAAGGGTACCACATCTGTCGTAAAAATAACCATCATCGCGATGCATAGGAAGCATATAATGAAGGAGAGCCTGAAACGACGCCATATCGCGGGAACTATCAGCAATCAGAGGGGTCAGCAGAGCCATCACAAAACAGACGATATTCACGCACCTTCAATCCAGAAAGTCGAGCGCTCAACTTCCTTGCCTGTCGATCCCCATGTCCTAAGCGGGATCAAATCAGTTACTCATTACGGACAGACGAATACCAGCTTTGGTATCAGATTTATGAAAAGCAAGCAGAATGCTTACATATCGTACGAGAACATGTGCGCAAGCAAAGCCGTGGATAAATGAATACTGAGGCCCCCAAAGAAGAAAACGCTATGGAAAGAACAAGAATAACCAAATAAGGACCCAGATGAGCAATGTGGAAGGTGATAAAAGGGATCAGTACTCACAAGAATGGAATCCATCTCAGATTCTCGACCAAAGCCCCGAAGAAGCTTCTATGTCCAATACGGTACTCCAAGAGAGTATAGCCAAGGTTTCCAACGCCAGGGAAAACGACCGTGCAGGCCAGGAGAATCTCGAAACTGTGAAGATAAAATCTATCCACTTGGATTCCGAGTCCGAGGAGGAGATAATTAATGATGGACCCGACCGTCGCGGCAGCAATCCCATCTATATTCATTGGTCAGCATCAGTGCGTGCGATTGAAGAGAAAAAGTTCAAATGTGACTGAACGGGCGTTCTGATGAAAGAAGCCCAGCAAACACTGATTGATCGAACGTCAGGAGAACAAACATGTAACAAAGTATGCGAGCCTTCAAGATTCCAACTTCCCCAGGGTTAAGATTAGATGATGAAACTCACAGTAAGAGAACATGTCTAAATTACAACCGAACAAGAGAAGTCAGGCACGTTTCGATGAATTGAATGTCAAATCACTCACAGGACATCATCCCGATCTTGTAGTGGACTGGCGCCCTGGACCAAACGAAACCCCTTAATTCTTGACTGATGGGACCTTTGCGCCACCATCTGATTAGAGGATTAAAAATGATTTCATTGCAACCTGTGAATGCGAATTTGAGTTTCTCGATTTCTCTGATGTGAAAGCTACCACTGACCGTACGCGTATTTTTGCCACCTTGCTAGCTCATCGGCGACAGTTAGTGACACACCCTCCTTGAAACCACCTTCGGAATAAGTAGCCCAACGAAGGGTATACCCTTTTAACAACAAACGAAGGGCCATGTTAAAATCTTCTGAGACATTCGCTTCGGACCACTGTTTGAGAACCCCATTTTCAATGAATGAAGCATCCTGGACAGCAGACCAGCGAAGGAAGGCATTGTGACCGACGAAAGGGGCAACTTCTCCATTAGAGCAGCCGAGAGAGATACACTTATTGATACGACGCGTAAAGTGGGTGATACCGTTCTCGAAGTAGTGATGCGCCACTTGCATGACATCTGGCGATATGCAGATCAAAGCGGAACCTTAATGCCAGTCCCGATGGTACGTACCAGATTCGTGTTGAATAATGGCAACATCGGGGGACTCGCCCATTTCACGTGCAGCATCCCTGAAGCAATCCTATCAGGTAATTTTATGAATAAAATAAGAGCTGCTTTGGGCTGAAATCTCACCTCTGGCACGATTGTATCTGAGTCGACGATCAAAATGATTTCACCCATCCTCAAACTTTTGCCATTAGAACTCCAAGGCATAAATTTGTTACCTGAGTCCTCGAAGACTTCTTGCAGTGCCATCTTGAGAGCACGATCCTCGACGCATTCGTCGGGGGTATCCTCCGCACCCCCCTGTAGAAGCTGAGCCAAAAACTTCTCGAGCTTCAGAGATATGTTTAGTCCGTAATTCATGTTGCTGGCTTTCTTGAATTTTCCTGCACGCTTGAAGCCGTCGGGTTTTGAAGAGTGACCAGGCCGAGCAGTCCAGCCAATGTTGTGATTTGCATAGAAGGCCTTCCTTTCTAGTTGGTCAACTTCTGGGAGGACTTGCATACCGTCGTCGCAGATGAAGATTGCCGACGTACCACCTAATGATAATTATAAGTGCCATGTTGTTAACTCTTAAACGTGCTAATGCTACCAACCTTGACGGGCATACGTCTGCATCGCTTTCTTGATCGAGAATACCGAAGGGGCACTGAACGGGTTTAAAGTTTAATATATCAACATTCCAGATCAATCACAACTTATCGCAACGGCCGATGACAACGGAGTCGTCCTCGTCAGTTATGACAGAGATACGATAGTTGTAGACATCGAAACGAAGGGTGAGGGATATGTCTTACATTGTCAACTCGAGACTCTCCTTGTAAACTGGCATTTGTACAGTGATGTGTGGAAGGTTATCATCAATTTCTGGATTCGGTTTTGGCCTCACTGCCGAATAATACATGGAATTTTCATGATATTGAGCCACCGGTCCCAAACTGTAGGGCGTTGAGCAGTTGTTCAGACTTGTACAAGTCACAATCTCACATGAGTGACAGGTTTCCGACGAGCTGTAAGCAGAAGAACTGGGGAAAGAGATCAGAGGGTTGGGGATCATGGGAGGGGAAGGTACAACTTACGACAGAAATACAGAAGATGATGGGAAGTGTTGCCAAAAGGCCAAATCTAGCAGGACTACGGTCCAGAGCGAATTCTTCTAGAAGAATGCTAGCCCCGGCGGTCACGAAATCTACAGAAGCAATTAATATGGAGACTAAGAGCAATGAGCCGAAAGTGAAACTTACACGCTGACAGTGCAGCGCCGCATCCAGCATAGAACGGACCAAGCAAAACAAGTTTACGCTCAGCCTGCTTCTTCTCCGGATCATCCCCCTTCGACGCCACATCTTTGTCTTTGGGGTTCAGCCGCCAACTCCACCATTTGTGTTGCGGGGGCGACTGTGACTGAGCAAGTTCTGAAGTCGGCCGCTCCTTGGAGACTTGCGTGATATCCGACGGTTTCTCGTTGAGATTTACATCGGAATTGGAAACCGAGGGGTCGATGCTGGAAATGGAAGGTGATTCCTTACGCGCTATGTTGCGTGTTCGCCATATGTGCTTAATAAGTTTCTCCTCGAAGTCTTTGCAAAGAGGTATAATGGTCTCGAGGGCATATGACCAAAGTACCAAAGATCGTTCATCACGCTAGAACCGTTGTCATAAGATATATCAAGGAAACATGTTGTAGAACCTACAATAAAGGCACCACATTGATCTTTCTCGGCGTGTGGGAGTTCACCTATGGTCTCAATGACCTGGATACGTGTGTCTCTATCAATGTAAATGCAATCATCGACGGAGCCACTAGAAGAAGCATTAACGGGTGTGATTCAAGTGCAAGAAAAAAAAACGGACATTTTACGGATTGCGGCAGTAACAGCAGCGCTTCTGAGCTTGACAGCGACAACAGGGTTGAGCCGTCTGACAGCAGCCTCGAAGGGGACGAGTGCTGGGTTCTCGTATGGGAAGACTCTAAAGTAACCATCATCCACTCGGAGGCAGACACCTGTGGAGATGATATCCTCGGTTGGCATGAACCAATTATCCTGCTGCGTCGTCTCATCTAGAGCCGATCAGTGGGCCAGTCTGGGGGACACTAACAGGATGGATGGCATACAAATCTTATGGAGCCAGGCATCAAACAGGTCGTAGTCTGAGTTGTGAATAGTGACTGCAGACATGGCGAGCTGGTTTGAAAGGAGAGACGGACGCAAGCCTGGAGAACTTGAGGGGCGGTGCAAGGAGTGCATATTGAATCTTGAGGACTTATAACCTCATTCTCAGCATCAGACGTAGACATCCTCAGTTGGACGTGCGGATAGATGGAGGTCTGGCAAGTCACAGATCATGGGTTGTGACATTGAATTCGAATCTGCGATTGACCCTTGTTCTGCTCCGACTTATAAGCGCCGCGTTCCTGATATCGCCTCCTGAATTCATGATGAATCTTTCTTTCGGTTAGGCAAATATCGTCTTCCCGGTCTCCGGGCTGTGTGAGTCTCACAGCCTCATCGGGGGTGCCTGGTACACGGTCATTGTGACTGTGATTGTCATCTTGTGGACCATCGAGTAGATTCAATCGACGCCCGGACATAAGCATGACATGTTATGTAATCGCCATTTCGATAAAGCAACCCTCACGTAAATGATACAATCCAGGAACTTTGAAGCCGTGCACGTTCAATCTCCCACTCCTGCCAACATCAACATGTCACTTCCAATTACTTTTTTATCCCTTCCCCTGTTGACTACATTCCCTTTCCACACCATCCTATCATTTTCCTGCTGGCCAATTTCCAAGTTGGACAACATTTTTCATTTTCCCCTATAAAGCATTGGACTTGTCTGTCCACATCATTCTCCCCTTGAAGAAGAATGCCATACAACAACAATGCCCCACCTGTTGTCGAGGAAATCCCCAGGGAGCGTGCAGATGCACATATCGGCCCAACTCTTCACGGAGGCACCCAACTAACAGCTTCTACCTCAGTGCGCGATCCTTTTTCCACACCACCCTCAAGCCGGCCATCATCTCGCCATCACCAGTTCCTTTCTCAAAAAGTATCATTTTCTGATACCTCTAGTGGTGTCCTTAGTGTTCCTCGTACGCCTACGGATGGCATCTTCCCCAGTGCAACTTCAAATCACATTCCGATTCCCAGATCTATCCTAAACAACCCTTCCCGACTCTCGATGTTGCCATCAGCCCGGTCAAGTGCTGTCCCTCTTCCCAGTGGTACCACCATCCCACGCAAACTTCCCCGTATGAAGTCCTACATGGTCACCGACCGGAGTGGCCTATCTAAACCTTGGACTGAGAAACCCAGTCCTCGGGTCAGAATTGCCTACTTACTGACCTACGCAGTCATTTTAATTGGATTTGCTGGAGGAATCATACAGTGTTACTTTAGCTATGTTAATGCACAGCTGGACAGGAAACCGCTTTGCCTTGTCATGGAGGAGAACTTTGATTCGGAAGATTCGGTCTTCGGCGAGAATGGCTCCTTCAATAGGGAGGTTAATATGGATGGCTTCGGGTATGTGTGACCTTGCCTCCCAGCAGCTTTTACTTCATCAATCGACTCCAAGCACTTACACCAGTGCCGCGCTCTCATTGAGAAGCCTTTCAGCTTCCATGCCCGGAAAACCATTCTCCCTTCGTCTTCTCGTTCTTCCGCATTCTGCCTTCTCATGCCTTCCTGACTTTATTCATGTTCATCTAGCACCGGCGAATTCGAGATGACGACGGCATCACAAAATAACTCTTTTGTGAAGGACGGGTTCCTTTACATTGTACCGACGCTCACTTCAGATTCCATTGGTAACAATGCTATCTTTGATGGAACTGTCTATAACATCACGGGTTGCACTTTCAATCAAACTCGACCTAACAACGGATTTATCACCGAAAATGGTGCAACATTCTTCGATGAAGCAGGATACTTGCAAGCCTGCAGCGCTGTTAGCAATCGCACCGCGGGCACAGTGATTAACCCCGTCCAAAGTGCGCGAATCAATACAAAGGGGAAGGCCAGCATCAGATACGGTCGAGTAGAGATCAAAGCAAAGATGCCAAATGGGTAAGCGCTCTTCCAGCTACATAGCTTCGGGCATATTTATCGAGTGCTAATGATCGCAACCTTCATAGTGATTGGGTGAGTTGTAGTCTCCGTGTGTGTGGGAAGCAGAACAAACATAGACTCGTTTACTTTCCCTCTAGCTCTGGCCTGCTCTTTGGATGCTTCCCGTAAATGAAGTTTACGGATCGTGGCCTCTCAGTGGGGAAATCGATATAGTTGAATCCCGAGGAAATGGACTCCAGTACACTGCTCGGTGAATGTTCCTGCCCATTTTGACTTCTCCAATCCACTCATTTTCTCGCTTTCTTCAGCGGTTCAAACTATGTTCAAGGTTCACTTAATTGGGGACCTACTACCTTCCTAAATGGAGTCTCGAATTCCTACAGTTGGTGGACAGAACGTCGCAGGTCATTTGGCAGCAGCTTCCGCACGTACGCATTGGAGTGGACAGATAAATGGCTGTAAGCGTGATCTTTTTGCTTTTTTCCGCCTTGGATTCTCACTTGTTTGCGTCATCGTACTTGCGAACCCGACCATTGATTCGCAAATATTGATTGGCAATAGACGCATCTACGTTGATAACCGTCTTCACACTCTTCTCGATATCAAGTTTAACGAGCCATTCTTCGAGCGTGGTCAATTCCCCGAGGTCATCTTTGATGGGTCCAATCCAGTTGCATTACAGAATCCCTGGATTAATGGAACGAATGCGACACCATTTGATCAAGGTAAGTTTCCATTTATTAATGGAAGTGTGGAGCCGACGTTGATGCCACGATTTGATCTATTATTCAATCGAATGTTTCTTAGACTTCTACTTGATCATGAACGTTGCAGTTGGTGGTACCAATGGTTGGTTTCCTGAGGCCCAAGGTAACAAACCGTGGCTCAATGGCTCGCCAAGTCAGTCTACATGCATTCTCTTTTTCAACAATATATTGATGGGATGGCGTTAGATGCAATGCGAGACTTTGCACTTGCAGAAGCCAATTGGTATTCGACCTGGCCAAATAATGTCGAGGATCGTGCTATGATTGTGTACGTTGAATTTGCAAAGGATGATCTGTCTTGACTGACAAGAGCTCCAAGGGATTATGTCAAAATGTGGAAGCATTGTGATGGCAATTAAGCCAACAATAAATGCTGGTCTTTCTCATGTTTGTTACAATATTTAGAATTCCGGTTCTTTTTGGACGACCGATCTGTTTTTGTATACCCTCGAATACAATAGGGACCAGTCACATTGCTGTTTGCTATTTGATAACTCATAGTATGTATATTAGATTAATTGACATGCATTTCTCCAAAGCCCATTCAATCATCAGCACATGGCTGCGTCGGAGACATCGGTGACAGGTGATACCCGAGGTTTGACTCCGTCATCTGACATTATTATAGTGGTGCAGTCACTGACGAGTGAGATTTATTGCCGATCCCGGCTCTGATCCTCAATACTTTTGTATGTTCCGGTTCACAAATCAGCTCAGGATACATGATAAACCAACTTTTTGGGTTGGTTTTTTCTAAGTATTGCCATCGAGGTTTAACTATAGACAATGGTTTCGTCCTCATTAGGTACCACTTCCTGCCGGAAGCATTTCAAATCAGCTGTATCGCGAGTATGATTTCGAGGGGACCGAAAACGCCAGTATGAACCCTGGAATTAAACCCTGGTGATGTTTGTAGATATTGGAACTGAAAAGCTACCTTGATGAAAATCATGGGCGTTCCTCAAAATCTCATCCACGTGGGACGCTCTGGTCCTCAATCCACACAGAGGCAAGCCTTTCCAATCTCAAAGTTTGGGTCTAGAATCATGATTATGATGACGAAGTTAGAATTCTCCCCATTTAGTATGGTTCAGGCCCACCCATAGCGTCATTCAACGAGTACCTACTATCAGTAAATTAGTGTTATGATAATACCTATTTTGGGAGATCTTGCTACCTTCGAGAGTGAACCGCGTTGGAGCCGCAAAATTCCGTAGCTGCCGTGCCGAACCTCGTTTCAGTGAGTGGACTTTAAGGAGTTGAGAGTGGGTTTATTAAAAACCACTCACTTGGTCTTCGTATGATACCCCTAGTTGTCCTTCGCCGACTCACACGCAGAGGTCATGAAAAACTCCATCTCCGGATTGGGAGCGTGAAATAAAAGAGGATGAACTTTATTTGCCGGGTTATACTATCAGGGTGCGACATTTCCGACGCCACTTTTCGCCTGCAAAATCTACCAACGATAACGGGTTGAAATCAGCCGGGATACCGGGGTGGGTGGAACTGGCTATCAATTGATTGATCCAGCTTTCGCGTATCATGACTCACTCTCTTGTTCGAAAGCCTGTTATCAGAAGTTCAAGCTGTGCACGGACATGAAAGGCTCGGTAGGCTCGGTAGGCTCGGTAGGTTACTGGATTAATCCAGGAGCTCGAAAGTCTCCTATCTAGACGCCTGATATGAATTGATCTGACATGAATTTGATCCTAACGTGCGCTTGATGGACTGTCTGAACGTAGCAGGCAGCCTCATTTGCGGATGTTGCAAAAATATGGCGATGACTCAACTTAGTCCTTTTGGAATAGAGTTTATTTCCTGATTTCGAGGCCAAACCAATCACTTTCTAATCACTTGTCCTTAGAAATGTCATTTACTATATTTGATGTAGAATGTAAGACAGTGTATTACAATAAACAAGGTCAGCGCTGCTCGATGCCAACACAGACCCACAAAGCGCCTAATTATGCGCCAGTGTTGCAGTTCACTACTTGGATAACGAGCAAATATGAGTCCCGGGTGTCTAGACATGTCACATCTTTAGAGGGCTGTTTTCTCCTTTCTCCTATCCATAGCATACTAGCTAATTAATACCCTTCAAGTTTGAGACACGTCCCGATGACCTTGACAGGCAACTGCCATGGAGGCTCATCGATCAGTAACCCACCTGCTAGTATAGCCGAAGGTCGTTTTTGTCAGGAGAGCATACCTGTAAGAGTCATGGACTCATAATGAATGAGTCAGGTACCTCAGTCATTCTGAGTCCAATCAGCATTGACTGGGTCTTGTTCCTTCATGAGGTCCATGATGTCAAATTAACAAATTGAATGGAACCCTCGGAAAACGGTCACCGCACGCTTTTTCAACGGGTGTATGGCTGACCGAGAATGCTCATCGCCAAAAGACTACTGCCGCCGCCGCCCCCCCTGCGATTAGCCCGGATACACTTTAATTCTGGATTGTGTATCGAGACATGGTCAATTAAAGATTATGAATAGATACTGAGCATCAAACAGGATGGGCATCTATCAAAATTGTATCGCCGTCGTCACAAATAACTTTGAATCGTACTGAACGAACAGTAAGGATCATGAACCTTGGCAAGGAGGGTTGTACTCACAAATAGTAAATGGATGCCCCTTCTCTTTCCGAATGCTGGTGAAATATAGTGTCCCTGAACCTGACTAAATTTCAATACACGCACAGTACAACCAGTTGAACAAGAGGTACCTTTGGTACCACGAATACGCCAACTAACGTCGATGTTGCCCTGTAACATACTTATCTGGAAGTAAGGACAAGTACAGAAACATATTCAATCAGACGGTAATTACGATGTAGAGAAACCGTACCCGTCCATTAATCTTTGGGTCACCATTCAACCACCATTCTGGTTGTGGCCTTATCGCCTCGCCCAGTGCTTCGCGTAAAGCCGTGTCCTCCCGTACCGATCGCATGATTTGCCGCACCACTGAACTCGTGATCATCTCCTGGTTGGTAATGTAGGTCATAAACGCAACCCATCCCCCCAGGCCTAACAAAACTACTGCAACAAAGTACGGCCACCTTTTCTGTGATGGTATTAAGACTTTGGCCACCAAAGAACCCAGACACGGTTAATCACCTTATGTTTGGGCAGGTCTCTGAACGGTGGATGTTTGACATAGTACGGCTGTAAACGAGCAGGTTCCGAGTATACTTCCGTGCGAGGATCGGAAGGAGATGATCTGCTAGTTATATATCGTCTAACAAAGGGCTTGTCTTGCTGTCGTGAGGGTCCGGAGAAAGTTTCAACTATTGGTTCTATTGATGATGAGGCAGGGCGAGAGTGTTCGGAGGCATAGCCCCGAAGATGAACGTGGAGCCTACGAGACGTCAAGACCGATGAGAGCAACTGTCGATGGAGAGCCTTTCTAATTGGAGGGGCCATTGCATACACAATAGTCATCAGATGACTTCTCAACAATACTAGCTGGAACATCACATGACGAGTTAACATTACTTTTGTGTAGTTGTTTTTAGGAGGATTTTAGGAGTTGTTGCATTTGAAGTGTTCGATACCAAAATCTTAATCTCTGTGATTGAAGGTTGCTACTGTGAGTGCAGTGTAGACAACTGAATAGTAAATATGTTTGGGCATAGAGAAGCTTTTAATAATAAGAAGAGAAGAAAAGTATAGCAAGTATGAGAGTATATCTAGGGTGTTAAACCAAGTTTGGGAACTGCAAACTCAATCACTTGAGGTTGTTGTCACATACTATCTGACATCTGCACCCTTTCCACTCTCTTCTGGTGTGGATCACACTCCATTCCAATCATTCATCAACCCAAGGACCAAACAATCCCATGGAGTTCTAAATGACAACCCCATGGTGCCCAACAACCCAGAGTATGTGCAGTGTTGGAGAGGTGTGACTACTGGAAAGGCATTGTTGGTGAGTTTTGTTTCTATTTTTATCTTTTTATCTATCATTTTCTTTTTTATATTTTCCTCTTCTGGGCACACACCTACAAAAGCATGTTTGTATTGCATTTGCCAGCTGAGTTTTATGCCATGCTGATATCTAGTATGATGAAGAACTATATAGTATTAAACCCTACATATAAAAGGTCTCTTGTAATTGGTGGCTACATGTCATATGCCAAGTCCATTCATCCAGAAAACACATTTCCATGGTACATTCCTTGCCAACAATTAAAGCCCACCTTTCTTGCAACATACCTTATGGCAGTGCTGCAACTATCTGGGTATTCTATCTTCCATGGTGGAGATACTCCTATTTGACTCAGTCTTCCATGATAGAGTTACTCCTGTTAGTGTCTCAATACTGAAACCTCTGCTTGGGGTAATAGGGGCTATTCCACTGAAATCCCAAGCAT
>Ga0157357_1000450_pt1 | contig 17760 bp, 21 predicted proteins | sample AttcapACBM1_FD_111485 | JGI IMG/M metagenome (GOLD analysis project Ga0157357, IMG submission 111485) | Fungus gardens microbial communities from leaf cutter ant in Botucatu, State of Sao Paulo, Brazil - Atta capiguara ACBM1 | ecosystem: Host-associated > Fungi > Mycelium > Unclassified ... | reverse complement strand
TATATGGTCTGTTGTATGTCTTGTGTTCTTGTTGTATCTCTCTAACGAGGGTTGTTTACAGGAAATCATTTCTTTTTTGAAATTGTCCTCTATACATGTGGTTGACATCGTTTCTCATTGTACTACATGTTCTTATTATGGAATCAATTTATGTGAATTATGCGAATTATCATTTTTCTGCGTGATCTCTCAGCCTTTGACGTATTTTGAAAAAATTTTACAGAAGAAGATGGTTTTCTTTCAGGCATCTCCAACCTTATTTTCGTCATTATGTGAAACAATATTTTGAATGATGTTCAATACCGTTGGAAGGCAAACCTGCAATCCCCATTCACAAAGATCCCCTTTCCCAATGTCAGAAGACCCAGTTGAGTCCTCCTATCTTAGTACTAGTCCGCTTACTGGGATAGAAATTCTGAATCCAGGGGAAAAGCAAAGTTCCCCACATGTAGCCAAGAGGAATCCAGAAAAATGATGAGGCAACAAGGTAGCTTTGTCAGGAGACAGGGTTGTTGTCGAGAGAAGGGCGCTAGGGGGGAAGGAGTGGTGTTGTGAAGCCCCACTTGCTGGATGCTGGGATCACTATAAAACCAGTATAAAACTTCCTGAAGGAATTAATTTTGTGCTAGTCATCTCACAGCAAGGCTATCATCTGCCACTCATTAACATTATTGATCAATCAGCTTTCAGAATTAGGTTTCTGTGAGCTGTTGTTATGAACCGACATCCACGTTCAGCCAAGTTATCCATTAACTACATTTTGTTCTTCAAATTGTTAAACTACTATCCCAAATTTTTCTCGCTCCTCTGTCGTCCACTGAAATATTGGCAGAGGGTGTGCTTCAGTATTGAACACCCACTTATCTAGGGGTATCAGCTCTTCTTGTTTGAACATAAGGTATAGATATTTTAATCTGTCTGTAGTATCAGTCACTGTCCGGACTGGAGAGATCAAGACAGCTCACGTCTCCGCCAAAAAGTAGCTGCATTAGATCAGTCAACTCTCATGTAAGCTCTCAGACACTTTTACAGCGCACCTCGGCATACTATTTTCTTGAAGGCCAGGCGTTCGTTCGACAGTCCTGAGACTTGCGTACCCACAGGGCGTCTTGGTCTCTTTCTGAATAGCTTCAAATATTGCCCAGCTTCGCGCCCGCCATTTCCAATCCCCTGTTACCTTCCACAGCACGAAAAATGATTCCAGAGTCTAAGGGCACCAGCGAAATAAAATCATGAATTGCCGTGATAAGAACCACAGCTCACCTCAGGTCTTAATAGATAACCGGTCTTCCTCACAAAGTAATCTCTTCCAGTCGCTTTCCCACTCAGTCGCTGATCTTCTGTATAAATGACAGGCTGCTTCTCCTTTAATCCAGGAACCTCTCCGCGGCTCCCACTCCTCTTCCACTTATCAAGTGCATTGATCCACACATAATCGTCCGTCTCCACATGATACTGGTTGGATGTCCATGTCTTTGAGGTAGGTTTCATCACAACTTCATCAGGACCTAAGCCCGTTGGCTGATCTGCGTATGTTAGCCAACATGTCTGTGCAAGTCCTTTTGCGGCCCAGAGGTGCAATTCTTTGAGATTGTAGGACGAAAGACGTCTGTACGCCTTTGCAGCATGACCATAGTCCTCCTTTGACCCAAGCTGGATGAGGTCAATGTCAAGTAGGTCGAGCTTGTCGAGAGGAAGTGTGTGAGCACCCAGTGCAAGGAGACCGGGGAGGAAGCATGAAAGATGTTCGAAAACATGTGTTGGTGCGCCGTGCCGCTCGAAAGTTGATGATATAGTGTCTGTCACATAGAGTAGATGTCGCGTCGGCGATAGATATAGGAGATTCGTGATAATATTCGTTGTTGCCTGGATGTCTGGGAAATATGGTTGAAACATAGTTCTATGATGCATCATAAGGTCAACATACACATTTCTAAGCTTGTCTTATCCGTCTTTGCAGTAAGGAGGTACTGTTTGAGGAGATACTCGTGTGCACTATCCGCCTGAGCTCCGACTGAAAGATGAGCTACAATTGAACAGTGAGGAAGGATGCATTGGCAAGGAAAAAGCAGACAACCCACTGTCAACAGGGATGGAAGTATTGAGATTCCATCTGATAGGTAGCATCCCTCCTGTTAGGCTTAAGTTGGCCTGTGATAGCACTCTCATGACGGTGTTCGCCTATAAAACTAGTGAAAAGAGGAGAAGATTGAAAAAGATAGTTAGCCTACCCGATTGAAGTGGGTCCTTCGACCCGTCAGCTTGGAGAGATATGTATATTCCAGTTGAAGACTAGCTATTTCAGCCAAAATACCTGTCTCAGTGCCCGAATGTGTTCCACTTTGTCAAAAAGCGCATGTCTTAGCATAAGCGGCAGCAGGATCAGAGGTGACTAGACTTACGTTGTCGGGTTGACACTGTAATACGCTAGGCCACTTGTGCTATTGAAGACCGGGTCAAGCCTTCCAACAAGGTCAATTGCACGTTCAAGAAGAATCGTATCATTAGGCGAGAGTGCATAAGCGGAAAGTAGACCCCCGAGATAGCGAATGATTGTTTCAAAGAATGGTACATGTCCATCTTGGGACTGATGGACTCAACAATTAGGAGGAGAAAAGTACGGGCGGAGGGGAAAGAGCGTACTTTGGATACGGAAAAGTTCGCCTGCTTAACCACAGTCAACCCCTTTCGATATTCGTCTTCCAGCCCCATGATCAACATAGTGTCCAGCGAATCGAATGCAGTTAGCCCCCATCCATTGAAGCTGAACATGATCTACTCAGATTCTCCTTTTCCAAGGTGAATTGATTATACTTACTTGTTGATCCTTTCACAGTCCACAGGCTTGAGCTCGTCGTAAGGCGCCGCATATGCACCGTACGCCTCATAAGCATCCTGAAACGCAAACTTGACTTGTTCAGCTCTATCCTCCCAGACATGTATGGGAACATCTATAAGAGGGGAGTAATGTATCGGGTATTGGGGCGCGCTGGCAGGCCATGGCATTGAAAGCCTTATTCCGCCAACAGGTGACGTAGAGTAAAATAGCGCCCAAAGTGCGAGGAGTACAATTGTGCCATAAAGCACCAGTCGATAAGTTGGCTGCCGCGATATCATAGTCCAGGTATGTGAAGGGGAGAAGCGGCGATAGTGCATCTTTATCCGGTCGTGGTAGGAGGTGGTATTTGGGACCATGGGCTCGATTGGGGGTGTAGTTTGACTGATAGTAGGCTCTGGAGCCTCTGAAGGAGCGTAACGTTGTAATTCCAGGATTTAGAGATAGTTTGAGTGATTGTGGATATCTGTGCTAAGGAGATATAGAAAACCGATTGTTACAGTTGTTAGGAGCCCGACTCTTCACTCCCTCGATTCCCACTCCGGGTTCACGGTTCCTTGTCCCTGTGCACCTCAATGTCCTACCGAGAAGTACACACCCCTGCAACAGCTGCTATCCAGGACGATGGCAGTCAGGACAAGGCCATATGTAAGCTGTGAGCTTGTACGTGTTCGTTGCTGTCTGTTATCCTCTCATATATATCACAGCTGTCACCGCCAATTTGCCAAATATACCTGTCCTTCCTGTAATGTTCCATACTGTTCACTTGTCTGCTTCCGGTCATCTGTATGTGTTGCTTCGGTCCATTATATCTAAGCTGATATCAGAATACACCTAGTCCCACTCCCAATGCTCCGAAACATTCTACAAGAATGAATTACAGTCCGACATTGTTACGACCCCTTCGCGCACCCATGAGGAACGCAAACAAATGATGGAACTACTGAGAAGGTTTGAGGAGGAAGCTGTTCAAGATGAAGACATTGTAGACAAGGGAGCTTCAGAAATTAGTAAGGAGGGAATAGGGGGGGAAGAGTCTTTGGTCGACAGATTCGCTAAACTTGATATCGGTAGGCCGAAACATGCTTCAGCCGCAACTTCATTTTACGTGTTTTAGACAGTCTATCACCCGAGACCATGTGGGAGATGCTCACGCCAGCAGAGAGAAGAAAATTTGTCAAGGCTTTAGAAAACCCTTCCAGCGAGCTAGCACAAACATTGTTAGCGAGCAAACAACTCGAAGTTGAGATTGAGCAGCCCTGGTGGATTAATGGTGTTGAGGATTTCGATCGCGAGCATCTAAGTCAAGAGGCTAAGAAAATAGAACGAAGGCCTACACCTATCCGCGTTCCCCAGTCAATGGTCAAACCAGTACCTCCAGGCCACCCGCTGGTCTTCAATTTATTGGCCATTTGGTGTGTGATTTCCCTGTTGGTTGCCGTTGACTTACATTCCTAGTATCACATACAGCTACGTTGTGCGCCACCTTGGCACTCGGATGCTGTCCGCTCTAACCCCGACAAATCCCAACTTCCAGGAGGCCCTGAGGCTGATCAACATACTGGTGCCGTTTCTGACCGATTATCGATCAACAACATTGCACTCCAGTGTTGGAGCGGCCGTTACAGATGTCTACTCGAGATTTGAAATGGTAAGAGTTTACAGAACGTCCGTGACTTGCAACATATGTTAAGGTACTCTTGGTGTATTTTTAGGGCAAAGTCAGCTCCCAATTACTTGCCGTTCTTTTGATGGACGCGGCAATATTGATGAGACCTCTTCGAATAGTACCAGTGTCATCAGTACCTCCACAGTCCGGTGAAACCACCTCATTTGTCGACCTATCGGCTCATTCCCTTCTCATGCCAACACACGTTCTGTCGGACATGATTGTCCTCTTCCAAACCGGGCAAGAGGAAGCAAAAAAGGTATCGCTTGAAGCTCCGCCCCCAAGTGCTCTAGGTCAACCAAGATCAAGATCAGGGACAGGATCAGAGACAAGGAAAAAGCTATCTCGATACAATCATGTTCTTCACAAATTGGAGTTTTATGTTGCTCACGTCCTGGCGACCCCTAGTGGGATCATGGAGAATGTCTCGGATGCGGTGCTAAACTGGTCTCGTCGAGTACAAGCAGAATGCTGAAATACAAATATTGTACGTCTAGTCAATCCGCAGCTATCAATGTCGATTGATCGTACCGCAGGAACATTCCGAGAGTCTAGTAGGAAGTATTTCGTGAATAAGAGCGGGGGTACGGCCCATAAGCCATGGTCTTCCCGGGATATATGGGGCTCACGGTGAGAAAGAATGATGAGCACCCTTCTTAGTTCCTTGCCCTATTCTTCTTGTTCTTAACGTAAGGTGTGTTCCTCACACCGTCGACCTGTGTAGATAAGGGTAGTGACAACGTCTTCTTAACCAGTGCTCAATATGAGTTACTCGTGTTCTTTGAGGACACAAGCCTTAACAGAAGCGGTGAAACGAACGAGTATATTCTCTAACCACTTTGTTCAAGTAGGACAAGAACTACACGCAATTTACCATCATAAGCAGCGCCAGCACATATGGCGTAGACATGCCTGCCAGAAAATGGAGATTTGTGGCTCTTGCGCAGTAATGTCACGAGTGACCTTCAGCCTAGACACAAACCATGTCGACATCGACATCCAGGGCTTTCTTGACATGTTTCGGGTAGCAGCCCATGTTCATGCAGGTTCTATGAAGCCTTTTTACGACTTCCTTCCAAGGAACAGCAACAGCAGGGGCAATGAGTCGCTCCTCAATCAAAAACGACATCTAACTAAGAGTTCCGGTTCGGTGTGATCGAACTGCCAAAAATGGAATCACAAGAGGCAGGGAAGGTACTTGAGCCTCGATAGATAAAATAATCCACGTGCGTCGGTCTTCATAGTACTTCCTTCGACCTGATCTATAATGGAAGGAAAGATAAGCGATCTACGTCACCATATCTTTTACACGCTAAATTCAAGTCCAAAGTGTATTATTACAGCGTACATGACATTCGGGTCTTTGAGACACTATCAGATACCTCTGGACTATGTTAGACAGAAATATCAGCCGACAGAACTTGTCTTGTCTGACACACTGCTACTGAGGTATCTTTAGCAATGACTCTTGAAGTGATCTAATTTTAATTCAATCAGTGGCCAATATTGAACTTGAAGATGTTTCGCATTTCCCAATGACTTCCATAGACTTGGTATGGCTGTGGCTAGACCAGATGGGCACTTGAGATTGCCACTGATGATGGTCGGTGGTACAGGATCACAAAATCAAATCACCAATTCTTCTAGGCACCGTACGACTGCGAAGGTACCCAGACGTAATACCACGTGACTATACACCGATTGAAGAGTACCCTAACAGTCGTCATATGCCCTTCTTTATAGTTTCTATCCCGAGTACGATCCACATCCATCACCCCGAGATAAGCTCCCTTCCTATCTGCTTCCCTTCACTCCTACCAATGCATGTTAGAAGAAGCGATGGCGACGATTTGCACTGCGGTTCAGGCGGAGGCGCAGACGATCTGCTCGGACTCCGCATCGCTTCTGTTTTCATTATCCTAATAGGCTCCCTGATGGGCGCCCTCTTCCCAGTCATTGCGAAACATTCTTCATGGATCAAGATTCCTAAGCCTCTTTTCGAGTACGTCGTATTACCTATGAAAAGGAATGAGATATTCATGCTCTTATTCTAGCTTCGCAAAATACTTTGGTTCGGGTGTGATCGTACGTAGCTCCTCAAGCTCCAAAAGCGTAAGGCTGACGAATGACAGATTGCCACTGCCTTCATACATCTACTCTCTCCAGGAATGGATGCACTTACCTCTCCTTGCCTGCCGGATTCATGGCAAGACTATGTATGTCCCTCCCTATACCTTGACTCCTAATTATTCACTCCCGCCTTCCTCAGCCATATGCTCTTGCGTTCTGTCTCGTCAGCATATTTGGAATCTTTGTTGTTGAACTAGTTGTCTTCCGCTGGGGCACAAGGAAGCTTGCCAAGATCGGACAGCGTCATGGTATCCCAGTTATTCTTTTTATCACGGAAAACTCCCTCATAGCCTATTTTCGACAGATGCACATGGCCATCAGCATGGTGGACACGCTGCACACGGACCTGAGGGGCTGCTCGTGGCCTCAGAATCGCAGCGACAAAAGAGGACAAGCGATGTTGAGAGTCTCGGAACAGAAAAGACCGAACATAATCCTCATCAACACGGCGATGAAACATTTTTGGATGCTGGTCTAGCCCATGTTCTTGGTATTGCGATCCTTGAATTCGGCGTAGTGCTGCATAGGTGTGTTCTCTCAGTGTGCTATCTCAGACTGAAGATGCAGCTTTCTGATGATGTAATTCTAGTGTATTGATCGGACTGACCCTCGCTGTCGATGAAGATTTCAAGATCTTATTCGTTGTTTTGGTTTTCCATCGTAAGTACCATCTCTGTCTATCTCGGCATCATCATCTCACTATTTCTTTCAAAGAAACCTTTGAGGGAATGGGTATCGGCTCACGCCTCGCCTATATGAAGCTTCCTGCTAGCTACAGCTGGGTTCCATATGCTGGTGCAATCCTCTATGGATTTACAACCCCTATTGGAATTGCCGTCGGTCTCGGGGTCCGGACCCTTTATAATCCTGGCAGCACCACAGCAAGCATCGTTAGTGGAACTCTGGATTCTCTGAGCTCAGGGATACTCGTATATACAGGCCTTGTGGAGGTACGCTATTATCCTATTCATCGTGATTCCAAGAAATTAATGGCTTCTCTCAAAACCTTCAGCTCTTGGCACATGAATTTTTATTCAACAAGGAAATGATACAAGGATCGAATCGCAAAGTGGCACTCGCCGTTGGATCAGTGGCCTTTGGATGTGGTATCATGGCCCTTCTTGGACGATGGGCATAATACATGCCAGACTAGAATTGATGCTATGTCCCTTATCTCATAACTGGATTTCGCTCCCCTTTTTTTTATCGATGATGTTCCGGGAACATCAACTTTCGCAGAGACCGCGTTACGTGGTCTGAAAGGACGGGTAATGTATTAGTTTACATTGTCATATGAACATATCGCACTAGTCACGCTGATACTGATACTGATACCATGGTAAATTTCATTCGAATACGAACCGTGCAGAATTATGTACATATTACCGGGAGTAAATAACGAGCATCCGAAGCTCAAGCTATAAGGGCACCGCGCGTCTTCTGAAGAGAATTAGCGATCCCGAGGAAGGTTTCCGCTAATCGAACCTGAGGGGATGATGAAAATACGTTCTTCACATTAAAAATAGGAAAACATACAGAATCCAGAGCCTCATTGTATGATGACTCAACATGGGCGTCTGCTGCATTTCTTGGCACGGTGGTCTCGACTTCCTTGGCGATTTGAACCATACCTCGAAGAGATTGGTCGCTGGGGCCAAATGAAACGGTATGGAATGATAAAGGTTTCCTGTTGCTAGCATCTGTAGACAATGCAGGACAAGGTCTACCAAACTCACCCGAGGGAAATAGCAGCACGACAAAGCGTACGAACGGTAGCGTCTGGGATATCACATTTACCGTCCGAGAGAAATATCACAACGGGTGACCTGAATTGTGATCAAGTCAACATGCCACTTTGAGCATCCGTGGTTACGTGTTCCAGTGTCTGCGCATCACTGCTTCGGTTTCAGTAATTGCAAGCTCATAATCTGTGCCCCCATTTGCTTGATATTGTAGGAGACTTTGCAGCATGTTATCGGGAGTACTTTGGAAGTGGTTTTCGAATGATCGGCTAACCGCGTGGTTGAACAGAATAACACTGTACGCATCCTTGCGAGCAGACGCAGTTTGACCTTGAGCCCTTGATCCTGAGGCTATCAATGCAGTTCGTCTCGATTGCCAAAAACCATGAAGAGATAAGTAAACAGCACCAAGCCGATTGCTATGGCTACGGAGAATCGAGGGAGTAACCGGTGTAGCCGGGAGTGGCGTCGGGGTATTTCGACCCATGGAACCTGACCTGAATATAATCAGTCGACTTGCGGAATTCAGGGGCACAGGTATTTCACCTATCGATGACAAAAATGCTATTTCGGATGTATCAGAATTGAAAAATTCAGCAGAGAAATAAAGTCGTGTGCTTTGAGTACTTACACATGAAACGCTTGCTGCATTACCACAGGATTCTTGCACGAGAACAAGTGCCCGTCACTAGAAACATATCTGGAGGTCTTTGAGTGATGCGCGCCGATAAAGGGTAACGTTTGTCGCACCCAAGCCTTGGTGACTGGTTCATCGCATATGGGGGATGAAACAATGGAAGAGTGCAGAATGAAGGTTGTGCGACCTGAGAGACACTCGCCACATGTTCCGAACCTAGAATGTGGTATCGTTCTCTCAGATGACGCGGTTCCGATAAGCCAGAGTATGTACTCGCACCTGGACACATTGAGTCACTGGAGACTTATCAAATTCCTAACATACTGGTGCCAATCACTCTTACTCACCATTTTGTGAATGTAGACTGGTCATCTCTGGAATAGGGATCTTGAAATAATGTTTGAGTAGCCGGGTTACCTCGATGTAGATGAATCAGTTGTACGAACCTCTGAAACCTACAATGAATCATCAGGAGTTAAAATATCACATCATCAAGAACATACGAACCAGAGCGTCTCCAGTACAAACTGTTTGTATGAGAAATCCAGTCCTTCGGTTTGTTGGGACTTGGTTCAAGGCAGGCCTTAGTACTCATGATCTGGTCCAGTGCACTGCTGTGTTGGATCGGTTCGACAATAGTCAAGGTGGGCATGACGGCCCATGCCCTTACAGATGAGACTGCACATCATTGGCGCGCCTGAGTCATCAGTACCGAACCGATGGCCATTTAGTTCCATGGCAGTCCCACTAGGGCCATCAACAGTCCATCTGGTCCTAGACATGGACCCATGACTGGTCTCATGCTCTTGCTGCGAATGCCCTGTTTCCGTATCTAAGGTCTGCACAAATTCCCCCAAATAATGCCCTCACCTTGTGGTAACGTACAGAAGTAGCCACAATTCTCACACCTGTAACTTTCAGACGAATCATGATGAAATTTCGGTGCGTGGCAATTACCTAGTATCACAGAAGTGGAAAGGCTCTGGGTCGAGGCTGTGAATATGCGACCCTTGGTGTTCCCGTTCCTCGGGCGGGATCGGCTTAACACACGGCAATCGTTTGGCCGCTGAAACAGTCTGAACGCGTGTTCCAACTGAAAAATACACACAAACCTTGAGAATACTCCAAGTGAGGCATCCGTTAGTATGGACATCGTTGCACAGTCAAACATCACACCTTTGTATACTGAAATGTTTCATGACGGCCAGAGAACGTTGCTTCGATCGACAGGGGAGTAGTATCAATCTCACATATACCAGCAGTGCACAGTGCTTGGCAGCGGTGTGGCTCTCCAGCAGCATTAATCAGGATAACACACGGCCGGACAAGCAACAAGTATGCCTTACCCGCAGAGATGAATAGAGGATTCAACCATTGCGTGGAGATGGTCCGCACAGCCGCGCAGGCGTTTGCAAAGTTCGCAAGTCATAGGACACATTCTGTCATCGCAAATATGTACTTCATGCGGTTCGTCACTGAAAATTGAAGGCAAAAATCAACGAGTCGTTTTTTAAATGGTGCTACGAACTTGCCTCGGATAACCGCACGCTCCTTGACAAGTATACTGAACCACCTTGTTCGGGAGGTCAACAACGAGTGCACAGGGCTGGAACCCGGCTGTCAATATTGGTTGTTTATTTAAAATTGTCAAGTCACCTTTCCACATGCGTGTTTGCGAGCAGAGCAAATATGGTCACCTTCGTGGCCCGCTATCTATGTGTTGACTCGTGATTCGGTAGTTGTCAGATTGATCGGTCAGGATTCACTTACTTGAGTACAATCCCCTTGACATCCCTTTTTATCCTGATGAATACATGGTGCACCACAGAGATGTAGGTCAACGACACAACTATCAGCGACAGTTATGACCTTGCCATCAAATAGCAAGAGTGAGACTCACATATGTGGACCATCATGACCAGCGCTGGATTTGATTTTGCGTCACTTTAGCGTATTCAATCATTGATAAAGGACAACTTACTGAGATTGACATGACCTGGGCTCATCGGGGTGATCACTGCCGTAGTCGCAGATGCGAGGACACCGGTGATTTGTGTTGCAATTGTGGGTCCTTTGGGAAGGATCATGTCTGCGAGATAATGTGCATTTGAGGCGACAAGATGTACAAGTTGCTTTGCACAGTTCAACGTTCTCCTGAAGCTCGACAACCGCGTTCGCCATGTCACGTTGCTTTAGAAATAAAGTTGGATCCTTGTTCTGTATGAACAATTTTCTGGGAATAATGAGAGCAGAAATGAGGCCGAGATGTGATGTAGAAATTCATGCTTACTTGAAGTTTCAAAGAAAATCTGTGAAGCGAGTAAAATAACAGTAAAACAAGGTCGCAAGTACTTGCACTTACTCTCTGACGATCTCTCGCTGGTCAGATTCAACAACGTCCTGTCGAAGATAAGAAGTGTAAATTCGCGGGTGTGGTTGATTGTGATTTTCAGCAAGAGCATACCTTAATGATCAGAACAAGCGTTGACTGGAATAGGGAGGGATTGGCGGCGGGATCAAGAATGACGGAAGATGCTTGGAAAGATTGAAAAAGGTCAGCAATGTCACGAGATAGAGCGAAATTATTTCGGAACAAAACCTGAAAACCTTCAACATGAGTCCCATTGTCTGAAGTGGGGAATTCACGAACAAGATTCGAAATTGTGCTATTGAATAACACAAGGAGAGCGTCTTCTTGAGGCGACCGCTCGATGCTGTGCACGCCTATGTATGAACACAAAATGTTAGTGTAGAATCACTACCGGTTTGGTTGAACTGCATACCCTCAAAATCGAGAGCGACCAATAAGGCCTCATTTGTCGGAGTGATTGACATCCAAACACCCTCTGGATGACAAATTGGGTTTCAGAACCTAGAATAGGTAGTTAGCAAGATAGATGACTTGACTTACCCGTTGTTCTCATGGCAGAACCGGCGAACGAAGTGTCCATCAAGTGATTGAGGGCAAAGCTCTTTCCAACTGATTGTTCTCCTAAGCATCACAGGTCTGCGTCCATTATCCAAAATCATTTGAAATGACAAACCCATAGATGAAACTACCTTCACGGGCTATGAAATTGTACATCAACAGTTTAAGAAAATTACAAAGAATTCATGACTTACCTTGTCTGCCATATAGGAACGTAAAATAGATTCATACCAGCCAAAGGACAATTTATCAACAATTTGGCCGAGTTCAGCTCCAAGGAGTTCGCTCTCAAAGTCTGTGGATGATACGCCATCAATTAATGGTACAAAACGGTTATCCCGGGCAACAGCAATGTGGATAGGAAGTAGGCACAGTAGGTTAACAAACCACTGGCCAGCGGGGAATAGGGATATTGATATTTCCCCAGGGGGACGTTGAACAAGGTCGTGTATCAGGGCTGAATACGTTTTTGCTTGAATGGAAATCGAATGGAGCTGCCCATCTGTCGGCTTCTTCGTTTGATCTTCAAAGGTCCGGACCATGTCATCAAAGTATGAGGCATATTTATCGTGGGCTTGGTTCGAGATGAAAGTGATACTCTTTGGTTCTCGACACGCAGAAGATGTGATAGACTGACACAATACAGCTGCCACGACCGGGAATCGAGTCCAGACATCTGCAAAGCAGTCGATCAAGCAATTGTTGACATAGTTCGTACCCTTCACGGTATCAACAGAAACCCTTGTACCTTTCTCCCTAAAAGTAAACTCGGAAGACTTTTTTGTAATTGATAAAGCCACCGACTGACAATAACCTTGTTCCTCATCCAGCATCATCAGATGTATGCACTGCTGATTGACGAACGAGGTTACTGAAACACTCCCATGACGGTCTGGCAGTACGATGGCTATTCCCTCAGAAGCACCGAAAGAATTCCAATGATAGGCAGTTAAAATGCGCTGATCGTCTGCCTCGAAAACTAGCAATGCACAAGCCCCGTTAGGGGATGACATGACGCAAGTAGGATTTCTAGGTAAGGATATTGACGCAGGGCTAAAGTGATTGTCCTGATTCAGAATGAAAAGCTTCAGCGTGTAGAATATCTTACCGGAAACTCTGAGTAACGAATGAATATATACGAGCTCGAGTTCCAGAGTCGACAAGCAGGACCTCCTCAGATCCTGTCCCAGTGACAAAACAAACGTGTGTAATTGTCTCTCTATTGTTGTACCAGTCCAAAAGCTCGAACGGACTTGCCCACCCTTGGAGATTGCTAAGAAGCTCGTCGAATACGAAAACATGTAACGTCCACTGAGGAACAATTAGGAGTCTGAAAAGCTGGCTGAAGAAAAATGACTGTACCTTCTGCGGGGCGCACAAGACCAGAAGGCGTTTGGTCTCATCAAACGAAACAAGAACATCTGTGCCGATGCGGCTCTTATTGATCAGTTTTTTATGACGGCCATTGGAGAGCGCATTGGCAATGTTGGAAAACTTATCCAGATAAACACCAATCTTCTCCACTTGGTCAACTACGAGGAGCACATGATCAACTGCAAGGAGCTGTGAATGACTAAGACACGTCAGTATCAGTGAAGCATACGCAATCTCGATTCTCACATGATTCGACAATCGGGTGGCAGTGTGAATGAGATAGAACGTCGGTCATCGATAACAGGAGTAGGAATGAACAGGGGATTGAGCTGAAGCGTATGTTGTTGTTCGTTTTGAATATCAAGTCGGTTGATTGTATACTTAAATGTCGAACTGAGGTGCGTCTGTTGCTGGGCAGAGACCTCATAGACTTCTGCACCGAAGTTCAAGAATATACATTTACCGTCATCAAGTCGACAGACTCACTTTTTTTCCATCGATCTGATTTAACTTCAAATCGTTCCAATTTAATAATCGGCACCCTGAAGACGGTATAAAGTATAACTTCAGCAGCTGAGGATAGAATTACCCATCATCAGCACTTGACACCGAGCTTGAATTGATATTCTGAACAAATGTCTTTGCAGAATCCCTGCTTGCCCCTTCCTTTGTCTGCTTACACTCATTGGTCACATAAGCCACCATGAATTTGCGCTGCCTGGTCAGGACAAGCGGCATGAGGGAATCAAAAATTTTCTTGAGAGTTCCTGAGATAGAAGAATGGACCAGTTGGAAGATGCGATGAGCAGCCGGCTCAATGAGTGGTTCGCGCTCCACATGAGTATCAAGGTGAGCTATGAGATCTTCATCGGTAATCTTCCTGCAGTATTCTTCCACATCCTTCTTCAGGTCGATTTCCTCTTTAGATCTACTGGAGAACCAGCGGGTAAAAATTGATTGTTGAGCACCGAGCCTTTCCTTGTGGCTGTCCTTGATTATGCTGGACAGAAGCTCATTATCACAATGCTCTGGATATTTCTGGGAGATGACGTGTACACAAGCAGTACGTTGTTTTTGGCCTCGGAAGCTTGAGGGGAACTCTGATATCTTTCCTTTTAGATTCGACAGAAGGGGGTGAGAGAGAACGTCCTCAGCGTCATAATCCTTGAGACATGTCCTCAGTGCGCCTTGGTCCCTGTCAGTCTCACCCGGGATGTTGACAGTATACATGACTCACCTCTGAGATCAGAAAACTCCTTCAAATAAAGTTTAAAGTCCCCTGACAAGTGAATAGGGTCTAATGTCCTGTATTAGAGATTTATGAGTGACTAACACCGTATACTTTCCGGTTGAACCCTCACGGATACTTATCGAGTACTCGTTCAATCAGGTAAACCATAGTTTTCTTCTCCAACGCCTCTTTCTCAGCGAGCAGGTCTTTCTCCATGTTACTCATCTTTTCAACACGGGCCTGAAAATAATTTTGATGGTCTTTTCCCTATCTTTCCATGCCTTGCAGTATTCTGTATAAGGTCTTCTATACAGGCCATTATTTATAAGAGCGGAGATAGCCTCGCTATCAAGATCGCATTCAATCCAAACTGACGAAGAACTCCTTCAGACATGTGAGTAATGTACAAAGATTACCGAGAAGAACTGAGCCTTACAAAAGATTTTTTAAACGTATTGCATTGAATGAGCCACACACCACGCGCTCGTCTATCCTCGGAGGAAGGTATTCAGCAGACAGAAACCCTTGTGTCTTCTCACCGACCATCAAGACTGGAGGAGGACTGGGTAAGGTCTCGTCATCTGGAGCTCGCATAAGGTTCGACACGATCTATGAAATATGTAACGTCAATCATCATGCAACTGTCTCGAACCAACAAGATGGATTACACGAAACCCCTGTCGAGAGACTACGTTTTCTTCCTGTTCATTTATTTGTGTGATTTCGAATGTGTACATCCGGTCTCCATCTTCCTTGTCTATCTGATCAAGAGTTGACCCGTTATGACAGGCATTGTCCTCTTCGTGGTCCCAAATGAAAGCTTGATTCTGGGCATCCGACATGAGACATAAGATTTGGTCAGATATCTTTGTAAGATATCTATAGGCAGTGTGAAAATGACATAGCCCTGAAAATGTGCTACTTACCGCATGAAGGTCACACGGTTTCGACGAGGACCCGAAGGAGCATGATCTCTCCAAGTCTCTTCTTGAGGCCAGTAAATGGCATAGAGAATGTCAGGCGACCCCGGCGGCCTGGCTATATAAATTCCAGAACGGAGGGGGAAATCACTAGAGAGGTCATTTTTGTATCGCAGGAGTCGGAACCTTTCGAGTAAAAAGATAGGCAAGCAAGATGACAACGAGGGAGACACAACTCACTGGTCGTTGTTGATAACTTCGAGAGATGTAAGAAATCTGGCAATCTCACACCTGTCACCATAAACTCCAATAGGACGAATAGAGAGCGAGTCAAGAGCCTTAAAGTCGACTCTCGTGAGGGTTAGACAGGCTTTCGGGCATAGGTCATTGATCAATCGCTCCAACCCCTCTTGAGCGACAACGATTTTGTCCACTTGAAAAAGGTTCGTATTCATGTTCAGAAACGGATGGTGGGACACTCCACTATAACTTACCCAGTCCGCTATTGCCTTGTTCATTTATCAGGTCAAAAATACGGTATAGGCCTTTGATGCGAAGTGTAGTAGCATCGTCTTGGTGATGTCTGATCCTGATGACTCGTCTCACTAAAGTTGGTAGAGAGCTGGGAGTGGTATCATGAGACGCACGTTGTATTGATCTTGAAGGGTTGTCCCTGCTGAGACTAGAAAATTAATTCATGAAGCTCCGTAAGAAAGCTCAAACACTTACCTCAGATTTTGGGCTCTCACAGGCAAGAATGTTTCCGAAGATGGTTTGAAATATAGACGCACTCATACTCACGATAACGTGTGTTGGTCTGATATTCAAGAGAGGGCCTGCAGGCAATCAATTATCTTGGCAGGTAACAGTGTTACGAAACCTCGCAGTCCGGTGTTCGGAAAGTGAGATCTATAGGTGACCAGACCAAGACTAAAGAGTACTTAAATACTATATTCCTCGTGGTCCGTGCCCTTGTTCCTTGAGTCATGCCTATACTTCTTTGCCTTCTTGGATGCAGAAGGCTTAAACATGACCCCAAATCCGCAGCGAACTTGGAACACGTAGATCTCTGATCCAATAATCGCTAGTGTCGTGACAGCGGTATAGATGTTATAGTCCAGACTTCGGAAGGTCAGATGTTGATTGTAGCTCCAGCAGAAAATGTTATTTCAGGCAATCACAACGAGTATCCATTGACATCCAGGCTGCCTTTAGGATACGTTGGTCTTCTCAAGGTTCGGATCAAGGGAAGTGGTGGAGCCATGAATTAAAGTGCATGAATTAAAGTGACGTAATCTCAGCTCTCGTCGCATGGAACTATCGTATACGACTAACGAACTGAGTTCTCGTCGGTACGGAACAGTGTATAAGCGATCATGGATAAATGATTGAATATCGGAAGAGATGAAATCAATTATTTATAATTCCAGGGGGAATTAGCTACGGGAATCTTCAGGATGGCAAAAGAATGGCACAAAGAATCTGATGTGTCAGACACTAAAGATGTCAAACCGTCACGGTTTCTCGGTCTTTTTTTTTTTTTTTTAAATCGACAATTTATTACCCGGAGCATGGAGCGCGGAGGCAGACCGTGGTAGCTACTTCGTAACTACATACAATAGACGCAGCCTACATGAAGATAGGGAAATTGAAGGGAAAGAGAGAGATAGATAGATAAGAAACTAATTGAAGGGGACTGGGTAACAAAGAAGAGGAGGAAGAAATAAAAGGGAAATAAAATGATAAGAGTCACTCCAAGATCAACTTGGGGCATCTGGTTGAATATTGTCTATGAAAGTGAAAGCTCTTGGATTGGCTATCAAAAACATGATGAAGTGACTGAGCAAATCTCTTCTTGGGTTCCAGTACCCATTGTGACATGTACATTCATGAAGGATGTGCCTTCTTGTCTTGATAGGGTAGTTACCACAAGGACATTTGAATTCTTCGTTAGGGAAAAATCATAGGTGATATTCTCCTATCAGGGCGTGGTTTGTAATGGCTCTTGTAGCACAAGCACATAGTGAGTTTGAGTGACCAAATGGTTGGAGCCATGAGCCCCCTTTGATGTAAGACAGTTCAATATCTTCACAACTATCATCAACCAGGTCAAGAAAGTGTCTACCTTTTCCATCTGATGCTTGAAATGTCATCTTCCAAAGATTGATAATGTTGATGCTATTGATTTTTTTGTAGTAATCCCAAGATAATTTACTCAGGAGTATGGGCTGTGGATTGAATGACTTCAAATCTTTGTTGACGGACTGGTGAAGTCTCCATTTGAGACAGCTG
>Ga0157357_1000449_pt1 | contig 17825 bp, 15 predicted proteins | sample AttcapACBM1_FD_111485 | JGI IMG/M metagenome (GOLD analysis project Ga0157357, IMG submission 111485) | Fungus gardens microbial communities from leaf cutter ant in Botucatu, State of Sao Paulo, Brazil - Atta capiguara ACBM1 | ecosystem: Host-associated > Fungi > Mycelium > Unclassified ... | reverse complement strand
GCGCATTTTACGGGAAGGTTTATGCAGTGTAAACCAGCTTAAGGATGTGTCAGATGCGTGTTGACACCTTTTGCTAAGGGTGTCACAGATGTTGCGTCAGGTGACAAATAGTTAACGCAGACAAGCAGTTGGCACCAATATAACAAAAACCAATGGAAGTAACCGCAAAAAAATCAGGGAAAGGAATAACCCTTACTTTTAACGCCCAAATATTTAACAAGTCTGCATCATTTATGTGATGAAATTTAACTAAAGTAATTGCTCACCGGTTTTTAGTATTTCCGCTCCCCCTCCTCAGGCCATATTCTTATTTTCAAAAAATAACAGGCGATGATAAATGACGGCGGCCTGGTCCGTTGACAAAAAAATAAGCCGCAGCCGTTAACCCATCGATTTCACTTAAGCATCTGACGCGGGCAGGGCAGGCGCTCGTTTCAGTGCCCGGTAGTCGAGCAGCAGACCCGACAATACGGCCAGCAACGCGAGTACCATGCCCGTGCCAAACAGGGGTGACAGCAGGGCAGCCAGCACAGTGAGCCCCAGCGCATCCAGCGCCAGCGCCACCAGCCAGAGTCCCAGCACGCCACAGCCTGCTGCAAACAGACGATTCGTCCAGCGATAGCCAAGAGGATAGTAGCTTCGTGTCAGGAATTTGCCACTCTGCTCGACCTGATTTAGCGTCTGACGGCAAAATGCCAGCAGCAACAGACCCGGCACGCCCGCCACGACGGTGAAGGCATAAAAGGCTGGCCAGCCCCAGAGTTCAACCAGCCAGCCCGCAGCCGGACCGACGTAAACCCGGCCCACCGCAGAAAGCGCTGACAGCAGGGCAAACTGGGTCGCGGAGAACGATTTGTTGCAGAGGGTCATCAACAGCGCCACAAAGGCGGCGGTGCCCATGCCGCCACAGAGGTTTTCCACAAAAACCGCGCTGGCCATGCTCCACAGCTGTTTATCCGTCACCGCCAGCAGCCAGTAACCGAAGTTTGAGACAGCCTGCAGCAGGCCGAAAATCATCAGTGCCCGGAACAGACTCAGGCGCTGCATGACGACACCTCCATAGAGCGCACCAATGATGGTCGCCAGCAGGCCCAGCGTCTTGTTAACCAGACCGACATCGCCAGCATTAAAGCCGACGCCGCGAATCAGAAAGGTGGTGGTCAGTGAGGCGGCAAAAGCATCGCCCAGCTTGTAGAGAATAATCAGGGTAATCAGCAGCCAGGCGTTATTGCGCTGAAAGAAATCTTTCAGCGGGTCGACGACAGCCTGACGCAGAGAGTGGGGCGTGGAAATATGGGTGTCCGGCTCGCTCGCCATCAGCGTGGCGATAATGCCTGGCACCATCATCAGCGCCATCAGCCAGTAGGTCGCCTGCCAGCCGAGATAACGGTCAGCCAGCCACAGCGCCAGCCCGCCTGAAATCAGCATCGCCAGCCGGTAACCCAGCACGGTTATCGCCGCGCCGCTGCCGCGCTCTTCAGGTGGCAGAATATCGGTTTTCCAGGCGTCAAAGACAATGTCCTGTGAGGCGGAGCAGAAGGCAATCAGCACCGCCAGAGCCGCCATCAGGGTCAGATCCCGGCTGGGTTGCAGAAACCCCATCGCCGCAATGCCCCCGACCAGCGCCAGCTGGCTGAGCAACAACCAGCCGCGACGCCGGCCCAGAAACGGCGGCGTGTAGCGGTCCATCATCGGCGACCAGAGAAACTTAAAGACATAGGCCTGGCCGACCAGCGAAAAGAAACCGATGGTTTTCAGATCGACATTGTCCACCGTCATCCACGCCTGCAACGTGCCGGATGTCAGGGCCAGCGGCAGGCCGGAGGCGAAACCGAGCAGCAGCAGTACGGCGGCATTTTTCTGGCTGAAGAGGCGAAGATAGTGGTTCATGCGGATCCTGCCGGTAACAAACACGATGCCCGGCATCATGCCGGGCAGAGGAGAGGCGAAATTAACGCGCGTTCTGTTTGATGAAGTCGTTGACGCTGGTGTCCTGTGCCATGTCTGCGATGACATCGCTCATGGTGGCGTTGACCGCGTTAGTAATCTTCTGGTTCGTTGCGCTGAACGCGCCTTCTACGCTGTAAGTCTGGCGGTAGTTTTTAACCTGTTTGCTGCCGTTTTTGGCGGTAGCGATGATAGAGATGTCCGCTTTGGTGGTAATGCTGTAGCGCACGTTGCCCTGTGTAACGTCAGCATAGAGGTTGTTCACCACGATCTGCAGATCGACCGCGCCATTCGGTCCTACCATATAGCCACGTGCCGTCATCTGTTTCTCCAGCACTTCCTGCAGCAGGAAACGCAGGTCGCGCGATGGTGTCAGGGTCACCAGCTGACCGTCACGGTTCACTTTTGCCAGCGCCTGATCCTGACGCTGATCGGCTCCGTTGATGCTGACGGTGACCGCCATCAGGCCCGGATCGCGCTGTGGCAGCTCAATCTTAGGCTGAATGGTAAGGGTATTATTGCTGGTTGCACAGCCGGCTAAAATGAACGCAGCCAACAGGGGGAATAACAGTTTTTTCAACATACTTTTTCTCGTTGGTGTCAGGGGGTTGGTTTGCAAAAATGGCGTTCATCATAGCATTGCCCGGCAGTGAAAAAAGCCCTGCGCCAGGGGAAATTGTCTCTGAAGATGTTTTGCGCAGGGTCACTGGCGTGTCTGTTTGCTGTTCGTTTCAGCTGCGTTATGATGCGCGCCGGAAGCTGGCCGACGCCTGAGCGAATATTTCGTGTCGGCTGACGGGTAAGCGCAGTAAAAGCGACTAAGATTGAATGAGATGGGGCACCGCGCTCGCCATTGAGGAGTAATAGCCATGATCCGCGAACAAATAGAAGAAAAGCTGCGTGTGGCATTTCAGCCAGCTCATCTGGAAGTGCATGACGAAAGTTACCGGCATAATGTGCCTGCCGGTTCCGAAAGTCACTTCAAAGTGGTCATTGTCAGCGACTGCTTTGCAGGCCAGCGCTTTCTGGCGCGTCACCGTCTGATTTATGGCGAACTGGCGGCAGAACTCGCCGGCAGCGTCCATGCCTTAGCCCTGCACACCTATACACTGAAAGAGTGGGAAGGATTGCAGGATACCGTGCTGGCTTCGCCGAACTGTCGTGGGGCCGGAACCCTCGCCTGATCTCCCTTCTCTGAAACGGCCTGCGGGCCGTTTTTTCGTTTATTTAGCGAAAAACGCGATCCCTGGCTCAAAAAAGCAGCAAAGCTGCTGAAAAGTGGTGAGTTACCATCCTCGACTCATTCCAGCGATGCCGCTATAATGCTGCGTCTATTTTTCCGGAATGTCTTCGGGACGCTTCTGGTAACAGGGATCAGGTTCTCTTCACGGAAGCCGTCCCGGTTGTTGGATACGGCGCATTTCACGATGTGTGGTGTCTGAAGTTGACCGAGCACGTGATTTTTTGAGGTAACAAGATGCAAGTTTCTGTAGAAACCACTCAGGGCCTGGGCCGTCGCATTACGATTACTGTCGCTGCTGACAGCATCGAAAGCGCAGTAAAAAAAGAACTGGTTGACGTTGCCAGGAAAGTTCGCATCGATGGTTTCCGTAAAGGCAAAGTGCCGATGAACATCGTCGCACAGCGTTACGGCGCTTCTGTCCGCCAGGACGTGCTGGGCGAGCTGATGACGCGCAACTTCGTTGACGCCATCATCAAAGAAAAAATCAACCCGGCTGGCGCACCTAACTACGTGCCAGGCGAGTACAAACAAGGTCAGGATTTCACCTACGCGGTTGAGTTCGAAGTGTATCCGGAAGTTGAGCTGAAAGGCCTGGAAAACATCGAAGTCGAAAAACCTCTGGTTGAAGTTACCGATGCTGACGTTGACACCATGCTGGATACCCTGCGCAAGCAGCAGGCTAACTGGATTGAAAGCGACGCAGCGGCCGGTGCAGAAGATCGCGCGACCCTCGACTTCAACGGTTCCGTTGACGGCGAAGAGTTCGAAGGCGGCAAAGCCTCTGATTTCGTTCTGGCCATGGGCCAGGGCCGCATGATCCCAGGCTTTGAAGAAGGCATCGTGGGTCACAAAGCGGGCGAGACGTTCACCATTGACGTGAAATTCCCGGACGACTACCACGCAGAAACCCTGAAAGGGAAAGACGCGAAGTTCGAGATCGTGCTGAAGAAAGTTGAAACGCGCGAGCTGCCAGAACTGACTGAAGAGTTCATCAAACGTTTCGGCGTTGAAGATGGTTCTGTTGCCGGTCTGCGCACTGAAGTCCGCAAGAACATGGATCGTGAGCTGAAAGGCGCTATCCGTAACCGCATCAAATCTCAGGCGATCGACGGTCTGGTTGCGGCTAACGAAATCGACGTTCCTGCTGCGCTGGTTGATAGCGAAATCGACGTTCTGCGTCGTCAGGCTGCACAGCGTTTTGGTGGCAACGAGCAGCAGGCGCTGGAACTGCCTCGCGAACTGTTCGAAGAGCAGGCGAAACGCCGTGTTGTTGTCGGCCTGCTGCTGGGCGAAGTGATTCGTACCCATGAGCTGAAAGCGGATGAAGCACGCGTTAACACCATGATTGAAGAGATGGCTTCTGCGTATGAAGATCCGCAGGAAGTGATCGAGTTCTACAGCAAAAATAACGAGCTGATGAACAACATGCGCAACGTTGCGCTGGAAGAGCAGGCGGTTGAAGCGGTCCTGGCGAAAGCGAAAGTGACCGAGAAAGAGACTAACTTCCAGGATCTGATGAACCAGACCGCTCAGGCCTGATCAGACCTTTAACGGTATGTGCTAAGCCCGCGACTGAAAAGTCGCGGGCTTTTTTGTTTTGACGCGCAGCACGCGATTCTTCCTCTCTATTTGCTTAATTAACCAGCAAATTATTCACGCATCGCTTTTTCCGGGTTAGCGAACAGGGAAAAGATTGTTATGCTTGAAACAGGCGTGCACTATCCCCAGATATAGGGAGTATGCAGGAAGAAGAGTGAGGCTGGCTGATTAACCGTCCTGAAGGTGTCGGAAAGAGACGTGGCGTGGAGTTTCCCGCGCGTCTTTCGTAGAATCGGTACAGAATGTTGCCAATGAAATTTATCCAGGAGACGGTAATGTCATACAGTGGCGATCGTGAATATACTGCACCGCACAATGCGCTGGTGCCAATGGTTGTTGAACAGACTTCGCGTGGTGAGCGTTCTTACGACATTTACTCCCGTCTGCTGAAAGAGCGTGTGATCTTCCTGACCGGCCAGGTCGAAGACCATATGGCGAATCTGATCGTCGCGCAGATGCTGTTTCTGGAAGCGGAAAACCCGGAAAAAGATATCTATCTCTACATTAACTCACCGGGCGGCGTGATCACGGCTGGCATGTCGATTTACGACACCATGAAGTTCATCAAGCCGGATGTCAGCACCATCTGTATGGGCCAGGCCTGTTCCATGGGCGCTTTCCTGCTGACCGCGGGGACCAAAGGTAAACGTTTCTGCCTGCCAAACTCACGCGTCATGATTCACCAGCCGCTGGGCGGCTATCAGGGCCAGGCGTCAGACATTGAAATCCATGCGCGCGAGATCCTGAAGGTGAAACAGCGTATGAATGAGCTGATGGCTGAGCACACCGGTAAATCGCTGGAAGAAATTGAGCGCGACACCGAGCGTGACCGTTTCCTCTCTGCCAGTGAAGCGGTAGAGTATGGCTTAGTCGATTCAATTCTGACGCATCGCCAATAAGACCCGACTTACCCTTGTCCCTGGTCTATAGTTAACAGGACAACGGTACTATTACGGGTTGAATGAATTTCGGCCGTCACTGCACGGCCTGCGCCGTACGCAGGTACGGCCTGAGAACAAGAAGAGGTTAACTGATGACAGATAAGCGCAAAGACGGTTCAGGAAAGTTGCTGTACTGCTCTTTTTGCGGCAAAAGCCAGCATGAAGTGCGAAAGCTGATTGCCGGGCCGTCAGTGTATATCTGCGATGAGTGTGTTGACCTGTGCAACGACATCATTCGCGAAGAGATCAAAGAAGTTGCCCCGCATCGTGAACGCAGTGCGTTGCCAACCCCACATGAAATTCGCCATCACCTTGATGATTATGTCATCGGTCAGGAGAGAGCGAAGAAAGTGCTGGCGGTTGCGGTTTACAACCACTACAAACGTCTGCGCAATGGCGATACCAGCAACGGTATTGAGCTGGGCAAAAGTAACATTCTGCTGATTGGTCCGACCGGTAGTGGTAAAACGCTGCTGGCTGAGACGCTGGCGCGCCTGCTGGATGTGCCGTTCACCATGGCTGACGCCACCACGCTGACTGAAGCGGGTTACGTGGGTGAAGATGTCGAAAACATCATCCAGAAGCTGCTGCAGAAGTGTGACTATGACGTGCAGAAAGCGCAGCGCGGCATCGTCTACATCGATGAAATCGATAAAATTTCACGTAAGTCTGATAACCCGTCGATTACCCGTGACGTGTCAGGCGAAGGTGTTCAGCAGGCGCTGCTAAAGCTGATTGAAGGTACTGTAGCCGCGGTTCCACCGCAGGGCGGACGTAAGCATCCTCAGCAGGAATTTTTGCAGGTTGATACCTCTAAAATTCTCTTTATCTGTGGCGGCGCATTCGCCGGTCTGGACAAAGTGATCTCGCAGCGTGTTGAAACCGGATCCGGTATCGGCTTCGGCGCAACCGTGAAAGGGAAATCGCAGAAAGCCAGCGAAGGCGAACTGCTTTCACAGTGTGAACCTGAAGATTTAATCAAATTTGGTCTGATCCCTGAGTTCATCGGCCGTCTGCCTGTTGTGGCGACGCTGAGCGAGCTGAGTGAAGAAGCCCTGATTCAGATTCTGCGTGAGCCGAAGAATGCCCTGACCAAACAGTATCAGGCGCTGTTCAACCTGGAAGGCGTTGAGCTGGAGTTCCGTGACGAGGCGTTAACCGCTATTGCGAAAAAAGCGATGTCACGTAAAACCGGTGCACGTGGTCTGCGTTCGATCGTTGAAGGTGCGTTACTGGAAACGATGTATGACCTGCCTTCTATGGATGACGTCGAAAAAGTAGTGATTGATGAGTCAGTTATTGACGGTCAGTCTGAACCGATGCTGATTTACGGTAAGCACGAAGCGCAGGCATCTGGCGAATAATTAAACAGATCGTCCACATTGTTATCTTAAAAAAGGGGAAAATGTTTCCCCTTTTGCTTTTCTCGCCTCTGTGACGTTGAATGTCAGACAATCATCCCCATATACTCAGATACCTGTGGGTTTAACTGCATACCTGCCTGATGCGGTTCCCATCACCTGGCGGACATTAAACAAAGAGAGAGCTCTATGAATCCTGAGCGTTCTGAACGCATTGAAATCCCCGTGTTGCCGCTGCGCGACGTGGTGGTTTATCCGCACATGGTAATTCCGTTGTTTGTTGGCCGGGAAAAATCAATTCGGTGCCTTGAAGCCGCAATGGATCATGATAAAAAAATCATGCTGGTCGCACAGAAAGAGGCTTCAACGGATGAACCTGGCATTAACGATCTCTTTTCAGTAGGGACCGTGGCATCAGTATTGCAAATGCTGAAACTGCCGGATGGCACCGTCAAAGTTCTGTTCGAAGGTTTACAGCGCGCCCATATCACGACGCTGGCCGATAACGGTGACCATTTTGTGGCACAAGCTGAATACCTGGTTTCGCCGGAAATTGAAGAGCGCGAGCAGGAAGTGCTGGTGCGCACGGCGATCAACCAGTTTGAAGGCTACATCAAACTGAATAAAAAGATCCCACCTGAGGTCCTGACCTCACTGAACAATATTGACGATGCGGCGCGCCTTGCCGACACCGTTGCTGCACATATGCCATTGAAACTGGCAGACAAACAGTCTGTGCTGGAGATGTCCGACGTTAACGAACGTCTGGAATATCTGATGGCGATGATGGAATCTGAAATCGATCTGCTGCAGGTTGAGAAGCGTATTCGCAACCGTGTTAAGAAGCAGATGGAGAAGAGCCAGCGTGAGTACTATCTGAATGAGCAGATGAAGGCGATTCAGAAAGAGCTGGGCGAGATGGATGACGCGCCGGACGAATATGAAGCGTTAAAACGCAAAATCGACGCGGCAAAAATGCCGGAAGAGGCGCGTGAGAAAGCCGAAGCTGAGCTGCAGAAGCTGAAAATGATGTCTCCGATGTCGGCGGAAGCGACCGTGGTGCGTGGCTACATCGACTGGATGGTACAGGTTCCGTGGAACGCGCGCAGCAAAGTGAAGAAAGATCTGCGTAAAGCGCAGGAGACACTGGATACCGATCACTACGGCCTAGAGCGCGTGAAGGATCGTATTCTCGAGTATCTTGCGGTTCAGAGTCGCGTCAGCAAAATCAAAGGGCCGATTCTCTGCCTGGTCGGACCGCCAGGGGTAGGTAAAACGTCCCTCGGTCAGTCGATCGCCAAAGCGACCGGACGTAAATATGTGCGTATGGCTCTGGGTGGCGTGCGTGACGAAGCGGAAATCCGTGGTCACCGTCGGACTTACATCGGCTCAATGCCGGGTAAACTCATTCAGAAAATGGCAAAAGTCGGGGTGAAAAACCCGCTGTTCCTGCTGGATGAAATCGACAAAATGTCCTCGGATATGCGTGGCGATCCGGCGTCGGCGCTGCTGGAAGTCCTCGATCCGGAACAGAACATTGCGTTCAACGATCACTACCTGGAAGTCGACTATGACCTTTCCGATGTGATGTTCGTGGCCACGTCAAACTCCATGAACATTCCGGCTCCGCTGCTTGACCGTATGGAAGTCATTCGTCTGTCGGGTTACACCGAAGATGAAAAACTGAACATCGCTAAGCAGCATCTGCTGCCGAAGCAGATTGAGCGTAACGCCCTGAAAGCCAGTGAGATTACGGTTGAAGACAGCGCCATCATCGGCATCATTCGCTACTACACCCGCGAAGCCGGGGTGCGTAGCCTTGAGCGTGAGCTGTCGAAATTGTGCCGTAAAGCGGTGAAGTCACTGCTGATGGACAAGACGAAAAAGCACATCACCATCGATGGCGAGAACCTCAAGGATTTCCTGGGCGTTCAGCGCTTCGACTATGGCCGTGCTGACAGCGAAAACCGTGTCGGTCAGGTGACCGGACTGGCGTGGACCGAAGTGGGCGGCGATCTGCTGACCATCGAAACCGCCTGTGTGCCGGGTAAAGGCAAGCTGACTTATACGGGGTCGCTGGGTGAAGTGATGCAGGAGTCGATTCAGGCTGCGCTGACCGTGGTGCGTGCCCGTGCCGAGAAGCTGGGCATCAATGGTGACTTCTACGAAAAACGTGATATTCACGTTCACGTTCCGGAAGGCGCGACGCCAAAAGATGGCCCAAGTGCCGGTATCGCGATGTGCACCGCGCTGGTCTCCTGTCTGACCGGTAACCCGGTGCGCGCCGATGTGGCGATGACCGGTGAGATCACCCTGCGTGGTCAGGTGTTGCCGATTGGCGGCCTGAAAGAGAAACTGCTGGCCGCACACCGTGGTGGCATCAAAACCGTACTGATCCCGGACGACAACAAGCGTGATCTGGAAGATATTCCTCAGAACGTGATTGCCGATCTGGCGATTCATCCGGTGAAACGCATTGAAGAGGTGCTGAATCTGGCACTGGAAAATGCGCCATACGGTATGCAGGTCGCAACAGCAAAATAGTGATTAGCGGCATAAACCGTTAAAAAGCGAAGCTGGCAAGGCAATTGACGCTTGCCAGCTTTTTTTTGTGCCGCTAATTTAGGTGGCTGCCGGCATGACGTTCTCAGAGAAATTCCGTTGTTTCGGCTCCACAGGCTTGATATAACTTGCTGCGCGTTCGTACCCGGCGGGAAGCCGGGGTACGATGTGAAATAATAAAAGAGGGGATGAAGAGAGTGAATAAGTCACAATTGATCGACAAAATTGCTGCTGATGCTGACATTTCTAAAGCGGCAGCGGGACGTGTTTTAGATGCATTTATGGGCTCTGTTTCTGATGCGCTGAAAGACGGTGATGAAGTGGCTCTGGTCGGTTTCGGTACTTTCTCTGTACGTGACCGTGCTGCGCGTACTGGCCGTAACCCGCAAACCGGTAAAGAGATCACGATCCCGGCCGGTAAAGTGCCAGGTTTCCGTGCCGGTAAAGCCTTGAAAGACGCAGTCAATTAAGAATAACGAACAGATTCATTGACGCATTTTCTTCAGTGGATGAGAGGACGATGAACGCGTTCTCATGTAACATACGGGCACATCAATGAGATGTGCCTTTTTTGTTTTAATCGGTGAAAATCGGGCCGTTAGATGGACCTGGACCGGATTGAGACTGCCAGCTAAGCCAGCAGTTGCGTGAGTCGCCAGCCAGAGGCGAAGGGCGACCGGGCTTTACATTCACACTACAGCGGAGTGTTGCCATACCATGATGGACAATTTACGCGCGGCGTCGAACCATGTCGTGCTCAAGATTATTTTGGGGCTGATTATCCTCTCCTTTGTGCTGACGGGCGTTGGCAACTATCTGATTGGCGGCAATAACGACTATGCGGCCAAAGTAAACGGTCAGGAGATTAGCCGCGCGCAGCTGGAGCAGGCGTTCAACAGCGAACGCAGCCGTCAGCAGCAGATGCTGGGGGATCAGTTCTCGCAGCTGGCCAGCAACGACGGTTACATGCAGCAGATGCGTCAGCAGGCGCTGTCTCAGTTAATCGACCGGGCGCTGCTTGACAGCTATATCAAAGATCTCCATCTCAGCATCAGCGACGATCAGGTCAAACAGGCTATCTTCAACCAGCAGGCTTTCCAGACCAACGGTAAATTCGATAATGCGAAATACCTCAATCTGATCGGCAGCATGGGTTTCAGTGCTGACCAGTATGCTGAAGCGCTGCGTAAACAGCTCTCCAATCAACAGCTGATCAATGCCGTTGCCAATACCGACTTCACGCTGAAAGGCGAAGCGAGCCGGCTGGTGGACCTGGTGTCCCAGCAGCGTGATATCCGTCAGGCGACGCTGGATGTGAACGCGCTGGCGGCGAAACAGACCGTCACCGATGACGAAATCAGCCAGTATTATCAGCAGCATAAAAGCAGCTTTATGGCGCCAGAGCAGTTCCGCGTCAGCTATATCCTGATGGATGCCGCCAGCATGCAGCAGGATGCCAGCGAGGCGGATATTCAGGCCTGGTACGATCAGCATAAAGCGGACTACACGCAGCCACAGCGTACCCGCTACAGCGTTATCCAGACCAAAACGGAAGCGGATGCTAATGCCGTTCTGGCTCAGCTGAAAGCGGGCGCCTCTTTCGCGGACGTGGCAAAAGCCAAATCCATTGACCCTATCTCCGCGCGTAAGGGCGGCGACATGGGCTGGCTGGAACCGTCTACCACACCGGATGAGCTGAAAAATGCGGGCCTGACAGAGAAAGGCCAGATGTCGGGCGTGATCAAGTCGTCAGTAGGCTTCCTGGTCGTGCGTCTTGACGATATCCAGGCAGAGCAGGTTAAGCCGCTGGCTGACGTTCACAGTGCGATTGCCGCGAAAGTGAAGCAGGAAAAGGGCGTTGATGCCTTCTACAAACTGCAGCAGAAAGTCAGCGAAGCGGCGAGCAACGATAATGAGTCACTGGCGGGGGCCGAGCAGGCTTCCGGTCTGAAGGCGCAGGAGACCGGCTGGTTCAGTCAGGATTCACTGCCAGACGCGCTTAATTTTGATCCGGTGAAGCAGGCTATCTTCAACGGTGGCCTGGTGGGACAGAACGGTGCGCCGGGTAATAACTCCGATATCATCAGCGTGGATGGCGACCGCGCCTTTGTGCTGCGTATCAGCGATCACAAACCGGAAGCGGTAAAACCGCTGGATCAGGTTAAAGCGCAGATCACCGACACGCTGAAGCATGATAAAGCGACGCAGCAGGCGAAAGCCCAGGCGGACAAACTGCTGGATGCGCTTAAAGCCGGTAAGCAGGATGCGCTGACCGCAGCAGGCCTGACGCTGAGCGCCAGTAAAACGGTCGATCGCAACGTGCAGGATCCGGTGGCACAGGCTGCCTTTAATCTGCCTCAGCCTGCGGATAACAAACCGTCATGGGGCGTGAGCGAAGATATGCAGGGCAACGTGGTGCTGGTGGCAGTGGATAAGGTGAAAACCGGCACCATGCCACAGGCGCAGATTGATGAAATGGTCAAAGGTGTCACGCAGAACAATGCCCAGCTGACCTTTGAAGCGTTACTGCAAAATCTGCGCAAAGAGGCAAAAATCAAGTACGGCGCAGCCGCACAAATGCAGTAAGCCTCGCAGAAACCGCGAAACCACTGTAATAACCCAAGGCCGCATTCGCGGCCTTTTCCATTTCTGAAATCCCGCTTTTGTGCCTTGTGCACCGTCGTGACACGCTGTCGCTGCTGTTTACACACAAGGAGAAACACAGCATGGCTAAACATGAAGTCGTTGCCCTCTATCTCTCACTCGCGCTGGGCGGCGCGTTCTGCCACAGCAGCGTCACTGCGGCCCCCGATCCTGCCAGCACGTCCATCAGCCAGAACGCATTGCCTGCGCCGGAAAAAGCGATCAGCGACGTTGCTCAGCCGGGTCAGGTCAGCATCAACGATGCGACGGCGGAACAGCTCTCTGCCGTGATGAACGGTGTGGGGCTGAAAAAGGCCCAGGCCATTGTCAGTTATCGCGAACAGTACGGACCGTTCAGCGCGATCCAGCAACTCAGCGAAGTGCCGGGGATCGGGAATGCGCTGATAGAACGTAATGCAGGCCGGCTGAAATTGTGAGGCAGTACGCATCTGTGATGCATAACCCGCGCTGAACCGGCCGCTCTGCTAAAGTGAACAGGTCCAACCAGTTCACCCAAAGCAGGAGAGCATGACCATGCAGACCACCATAAAAGTGCGCGGCTACCATCTGGATGTCTATCAGCACGTCAACAATGCGCGTTATCTTGAATTTCTTGAGGAGGCGCGCTGGCAATGGCTGGAAGAGGCTGAAGCATTCCACTGGCTGCAGGAGCAGAAACTGGCGTTTGTGGTGGTCAATATTAACATCAACTACCGTCGCCCGGCCGTACTGGGCGACGTACTCACCATCGTCAGTGAGATTACGCAGTTAAATGGCAGGAGTGGCGTCATCGCGCAGCGGGTGCTGCTGGCAGGCCAGGAGACAGTGGTTGCCGATGCTGCGCTGACCTTTGTCTGCATCGATTTGCGCACCCAGAAGGCGGTCACCCTGGAAGGGGCGTTGCGGGAGCGACTGATGCGTCTGATGGCATGAGAAAAAAAGGCGGCAAACCCGATCGCTGCCGCCATCGCTGCTGGCCTCAGTTAAGGCCGCTCTTTGCTTTCATTGCGGCCATCACGCCCGCACGATCGCTGAGATAACCCTGCAAGCCGTTGGCCCGTAAATGACAGGCTGCACACTCACCGCAGCCGTCACCTTTCACGCCGTTATAGCAGGTCAGCGTCTCTTCGCGAATCAGCGGCAGTTGCTGCCAGTAGTCCGCCAGCGCCCAGGTTTCCGCCTTATTGAGCCACATCAGCGGCGTCTCGAAGCGGAGAGTGCGCGCCATGCCCAGCGTGACCGCCTGGTTCATGGCTTTAACAAACTCATCGCGGCAATCGGGATAGCCGGAAAAATCGGTTTCGCAGACGCCCGTGATCACCGCTTCGGCCTCTACCTGATAGGCATAAACCGAGGCCAGCGTCAGAAAGAGAATATTGCGACCCGGCACAAAAGTACTCGGTAATCCGGTGGCGTCAGGATTGTAGGCGGGTACCGGAATGCTATCGCGCGTCAGGCTGCTGACGGCGAGTTCGTTCAGCATAGTGACATCCAGCACTTTGTGCGCGCGCGCACCCAGCCTGATAGCCAGTTCCCGGGCCACCTCAATCTCTTCCCGATGGCGTTGTCCGTAATCGAAGGTGACGCAGTGCACCTCATCATAAAGTGCTAAAGCCTGAACCAGGCAGGTTGTGGAATCTTGTCCACCGCTGAAAACAACAACAGCGCGTTTCATGGCATTTCCCTGATAAGTAATTTTGCGCTTATGGTAATGCCTCATTCCGCCGCTGAAAAGCTGCACGGCGGATCAATCGGCGGCGGAATCCATGCGCGGCTGAAATCGAACCAGCCCAGCGTATTGAGTTCAATCCCTTCGACGCCGGGCGGCGCGTAGATTTGGTAGCGATAGTTGAACAGCGGCAGCAGAACGCCGTCCGCCATCAGCTGATGATAAAGCTGATGCAGCGCGCGGGAGCGGGCCTGACCGTCAGCAATCTGCTGGATAGCCAGCAGCTGTCTCTGTACCGCTTTGCCCTGCGGGGTCGCTGACAGAGGCCGCCACAGCGGATCCAGTGCCAGCCAGGTCGCCAGTGTAAATACCGGGGCATCGCCAATCAGTCGATCGCCCATCACCAGGTCGGCCTCATCAAGCTGATGAATGGTTTGCCAGCTTTTGACCGGATGAAAAATCACCCTGAGATGACAGCCGTGCTGCCTGAGTAATTCACATAACGCCTGCGCCATCTGATGCAGCTCAACCGGCAGCTGATAGTGGAGTGTCAGCGTGGCGGGCAGGGGGCCAGGCACCGCCTCGATCGGCGGCACCGGCCAGCCAGGCAACAGCTCGTTGCTGGGCGTAATTAAGCCTTCATCAAGAGGCAGCCGGCTGACGATGCCGCTTTGCTGGATCAGATGGAAAACGCTGCGCGCCTGTTCGGCAGTAAATCCGTCACGCGGGCGGCAGAGCAGATAGCAGAAACCGAGACTGATGCTGTTGCTGACCGGTTGCAGCGTCTTAAGCTCGGCGGCATCGCCGATGGCGATCTGCACCGGATGACGACAGCTGCTGCCCAGGCGGGGGTCGAACAGTTGTGGCGTAATCCAGTACTCCACCGCCTGCAACAGTGGACGCTGCAGATGCCACTGCGCATGACTCTCCATCCTGACCAGTTCAGGGCTGAAGTGAAGCAGTTTCCACGGACCGCTGCCGATGGCGGGACGATCGGGATGGGGCAGCAGGCACAGCAGATGCGCCAGCCGGTGCGGTAGCCAGAAATCAGGTTGCCGCAGCACAAAACGCAGGGCCAGCGGATGCGGCGCTTCCACGCTCTCCACGTCGGCCAGCAGCAGTGCGACGCGCGGTTCCTGCAACAGCTGACGAAACTGCGACACCAGTTGCTCCGCCTGAACCGGCTCGTCGTTGTGCCACCTCAGCTGAGGCCGTAACCAGAATAGCCAGTGACATCCCGTTTCATCGTGCTGCCAGTGATGAGCCAGATCGCCGACCGGTGCATCCTGCTCAAAGCGGGTCAGGCCGGAGTAGATCTGGCGCACCAGATGCTGTTCAGCCCGACCGGTAATCTGGTGCGGCGCTGTGCTCTCCATCGGGCGATAGTAGGGGATGCGCAGCACCGGCGTATCGTTCTGCCACTGTCCCCCCATCATCGGCCGCAGCAGAGTCATCAGCCGCTCCGGCGGCAGATCCAGCAGCTGCAAGGCGTCTGCCGCCGCGCCGGTATCGAGCTGCCGTTGCAGCAGCTGCTGACGTAACGCTTCAGGCGTGCGCAGAAAAGTGACCAGGCCCTGTTTACCCCGGCCCGCTTCACCCCGCCAGCTGAGCCAGCCCGACTGCTGCCAGTGTGACAGCAGCGTGCGCAGATGACGCTCGCTGCAGATGCAGTGACAGGCCATCTCCGCCACGCAGGTCTGCTGAGGCGCCCCCTGACTCTGCTGCCACAGGCGCTGAAACTGATGAATACGGTGAAGTTCGCGCATCGTAAACCCGGAACAATTTTTTAAAAGTATTCACTATTAGTTCCGTAATTAACAGGCAATAGTGGGACTCAACTTTTCAGCAGGAGGAGAGTCATGATGCGTTTAGCCGCGTTCGATATGGATGGCTCATTGCTGTTGCCGGATCACCAGCTGGGACAGCAGACACTGGAGAGTCTTCAGGCGTTACATTCACGGGGTCTTCATCTCGCGCTGGCGACGGGCCGCCACCTGCTGGAGATGCAGACTCTGCGGGAAAAAATGATTCTGCCCGCCTGGCTTATCACGGGGAATGGCACCCGCATACATGACCGGCAGGGTACGCGGCTGTTTGGATGCGATCTGCCTTCTGCCGTCGCCGAAGAGGTAATCCATCGTCACTGGGAGACGACTGCCACGATGCACATCTTTAACGACCAGGGCTGGTTTACCGACCGGCCGCAGCCTGAACTGCTGGTGGCGCATCAGATGAGCGGATTTGGCTATCAGCTGTGCGACCTTAAAACGCTGCCCGCGCATCAGGTAACAAAAATCTGCTTCATCGATCGGCATCAGCACCTGTGTCAGCTTAAAACGCAGCTGGATGCCGTGCTGGGCAATCAGGTCAACATCTGTTTCTCTGCGGAGGATTGTCTGGAAGTGTTGCCCGCAAACTGCAACAAGGGCAGCGCGCTGGCGCTGCTGTGTGACCACCTCTCCCTGACCATGGCGGAGTGTATGGCATTCGGGGATGCGATGAACGATCGCGAGATGCTGGCTCAGGCCGGGCAGGGTTTCATCATGGGTAATGCGATGGCGCAGTTAAAGAGGGCGCTTCCGCATCTGCCGGTGTTAGGGCATTGCGGGACACAGGCGGTGTCCCATTATTTAAATCACTGGCTGGCGACACCCCACCTCGCGTATTCCCCCGAATGCTGAGGATTGCCGTGAACCGGACTGGAAGTCCGGTTTTTTACGCCAGCTCGCGCTGCCACGGCGTGATATCACCGATATGTTTTGCCACCCATTCCGGCTGATAGTAGCTGTCGGGATAGCGTTCGCCACTGTCACATAACAGCGTGACCAGCGCGCCCGACTGATTTGCCGCCCGTAAGCGTTTCGCCACCTGCATCATGCCCCAGAAGTTGGTGCCGGTAGAGGCACCCGGCTTGCGTCCCAGAATCTTTTCCAGTTTCAGCATCGCGGCCAGCGTTGCGCCGTCCGGCACTTTGATCATTTCGTCGATCACATCGGGCATAAATGACGGCTCGACCCGCGGACGGCCAATCCCCTCGATCAGGCTGCCACGGGTGCTGGTCAGGGTGGCATCACGCTGCTGCCAGTAATCGAAAAACACCGAGTGCTGGGGATCGACCACCAGCAGTTTCGTTTCGAGTCCCTGATAGCGGATATAGCGCCCCAGTGTGGCGGAGGTGCCGCCGGTGCCCGCACTCATAATCACCGTATGAGGGATCGGATAGGGTTCATGCTGCATCTGACGGAAAATGCTCTCCGCGATGTTGTTATTGCCGCGCCAGTCGGTTGCACGCTCAGCATAGGTAAACTGATCCATAAAGTGGCCGTTCAGTTCACGCGCCAGCCGCTCAGATTCCGCGTAGAGCTGGCAGGGATCCTCGACAAAATGACACCGCCCGCCATAAAAGGCGATCTGCTCAATTTTCCGTTTTGCCGTACTGGCTGGCATCACCGCAATAAAGGGCAGTCCCAGCAGCCGTGCGAAGTAGGCCTCAGAAACAGCCGTGCTGCCTGACGAGGCTTCAATAATCGGCGTATCCTGTTTAATCCAGCCGTTAGAGAGGCCATAAAGAAACAGGGAGCGCGCCAGGCGATGCTTCAGGCTGCCGCTGGGATGGGTACTCTCATCTTTCAGGTAGAACCAGATGCCGGGAAAATCCGCCAGATCGAAACGGATCAGATGCGTCTCGGCCGATCGCTGAAAATCGGCGTTAATTTCGTTGATAGCGTGGCGAATCCAGCAGGTCTGCATCTCAGTCATCCGGTTATAAACAGTCCGGCTATTTTATGGCACGTGCAGGAAAAAGAGATTGCAAAATTACCGCTAAAATCGCGTTAATGGAGAAAATGATTCTCCCGGAG
>Ga0157357_1000447_pt1 | contig 17831 bp, 18 predicted proteins | sample AttcapACBM1_FD_111485 | JGI IMG/M metagenome (GOLD analysis project Ga0157357, IMG submission 111485) | Fungus gardens microbial communities from leaf cutter ant in Botucatu, State of Sao Paulo, Brazil - Atta capiguara ACBM1 | ecosystem: Host-associated > Fungi > Mycelium > Unclassified ... | reverse complement strand
CAATATCCTGATGTTTCATTTTACAACTTTCTAGACATCTCATGAACTTTATTGTTCTGTTCTTCCAATTGACTTCTAGATTGTGTTTGACCAACCAGTCATGGTCCAAAAATATGTCCATTCTATTTAAATCCATTACCATAGCTTTCAGCTATTCCTTATATCCATTGATTTCTATTTCCAGAGATACTACCTTGATCACTTCTCTGTTCTTCATTTTGTCTGCATTGAAAACTTCAAACAAGAAGTTTATCAGTTTGGTCTGTATCTGTTTCTCTTTGACCAATTGTTCATTGATTCCTATATGTGTGTATCTGGAGTCCACCAGTGCCTTGACTTTGAGGTTCTTGCTATTCTTTGTTTTCACATTTGCTCACATGTTCAATTTTCTTTCCATATTACTCCATTGATTTGGAATAACATATTTATTCTGAGAATTTACAAAAGAGATTTCTTGTACTATGCCTACTCAAGATCTTCTCCAAAACTCTGTTCTTTCTTGTCACTTTCTTCATTGTCTGATTCTTCTTGAATCTTTCTTTTCTTCATTGACTGTTTTTCTTTACAGTCCTTGGTGATATGCTCTTTTTTGTCACATTTGAAATATTTCTGTGTTTTCTTCTCTTTTTTCTTCTAACATTTCTTCTCCATGTGGCCATATTTGTTGCAATTAAAGCATTTTGGCTTTCCATCTTTGAAGTTGTTGTTGCTCTTTCCAATATCCATAGGCTGTCCTCACCCACTATATATTATTCTTATTCTTGTTTTATAATCTTGATGTTCTTCCATGGACTTGTATCCTTGTCTGACTAAGATGATTGCTACTTTCTACTCCTTGAGTGATTCTGGTGCTACAATGGGTGGATATCCCAATATTGTTTTGATGATATCCTGCCATACATTCTTTTTTAATAGGAATATTGCATGTAGCTCATCCATATCTGCCTTCATGGCTAAAGCATCAAACTCTACCATGAAGTCTGCTGTATTTTGTTTCCCTTGTTTAAAGGTCTTGATCTTCCATTTGGTATCTGCTACCTTTGTCTTATTGCTAAACATTGTCTTGATCTCTTTGACAAATTCCTTCTAATCCTGGATTTTCAGTTCTTCATCTAGCTTATTAAGCTTCTTCTGTGCATATATGCCTGCTACACCTCCTCTGAGGTGTGCCAGGATCACTGTGATCCTATTGTCAGTCTCTATGATCCTGTTACTCTTGAGGAATAATCTCATTCCTCTCCATCAGTCTTCAAATTTCGTCCTGTTCCCATCAAACTATTCTGGATCTGGGATCATATTCTTAGGTATAACAGCCTGTTTGTTCATGTTTGTTGTCACTGGTACTAGTGCTACAGACATTACTTTGTCTGATTGTTCTATTGTTTTGTCTGAGGTTTTGTTTGTAATCTGTAAAGATTCTAGTCATTCTGATAGTACCTCTATATTGTCCATTCTTCTAGAACTTGTCTTGGTTCTTCTTTTGTGGTCTACACCACACATGTTTTATTTATTGCCCAGCAGTGACTTCACCTAATTTTATCTATAAATTATCCACTATATACTTCTCTTGCAAGGTGAGCTCATTAATGCTTTACCAAATGTTACAACCTTAGTTCAGAGCTCAGGTTACACTTAGGCAAAGACTTGAGAAGAGAGTTGTATAAATGGTAAAGTGTAAAGAATACAGAAGTATCTTTACACTATATATATACAAAGGCTATAAGAGAATCATCTATAGTATATAAGTTAAACAAGTCATAGAACAATGAAGACTAAGCAAGGATTGAACACTTACTACATGAGGTGCTGACTGAGACTACTTTGGCACAGCTGATCATATTGTCATTACCCTTTATTCTAGTCCATGCTGCATTCAGGAGACATTGATTGTAACAAAGCTACAAAGCATATCTTCTGTTACTTTAAAAGCACTATGGATTTTGGTTTAGTTTTAAAAAGGCAAACAAAAGAAAGTTTCAACTTGGTTAGATGAACTGATTCTAATTAGGCTCAAGATTCTAATGACTATCATTTAGTTGGTAGATTTATTTTTGATATTGCTGAAGGTTTCATCTCTTGATCTTCAAAGAAACAAACAACTGTTACAACTTCTTTAGTTGAAGCAGAATATATAGCTTTAGCTAGTGCTACAAAGAAAGCTGTCTGGCTTCACATATTGCTTTAAAAGCTTGATTTTCCTCAGATTACTGCCACAATTATCAGCATTGATAATCAGGGTTGTATTGTGCTCACTTATAACCCTGTTGGCTATTCTCATGCTAAGTACATTGATATTCAGTATCATTTTACTCAAGAGAGTATCAAGTGAGGAGAGATAGCATTCCAGTATATTTCTACTAAAGAGATGTTGGCAGACATCTTTACTAAAGCTTTACCCTGTGAAGTCTTTGTTAAATTTTGAGCAAGATTGGGTGCTTTATCTATTCCATGATACCTTGCTGAGAGGGAGTATTGAAGTATGAGCTGTGCTCACTCACTTCTTCATTCCTACCTTGTCATCACTCCTTATTTATTCTTCATTTCATATTCTGTCATTTTACATCTCTGTTATTTTTATAGTCTCTATAGTTATATCTGACTTATCTTCATTCCTATGTAAACAGGTATATACTCAAACAGTCAGTATTTGTTTTGTATCTAAACTGTACTAAAGCCAGTTCTTTTTCCCCTAGTCCTAGTAACTCTCAAATATATTTGTTTATTCATCTCAAATCACTGTGTTTCTATCTCATCAAGAATTACTAGAAACCAGAGTAATACCTAGCAGTCTCCATTCCTAGATAACTACTCTAGATAATATACTTAGTATATAAACCAGTAGTTTACACTATAAGCCTCATTCTGAACATCAATTAAAATTAATTAAAACTATCACCAACTTCTGGTATTAGTAACAACACATCTCCCAACTTCTAGTAGACTTAGTGTTAGACATAGTTCACACCACATTATCCAAGATCTGATGAGGTCTCTTGGAAGTCTAAATAAGTTATTATGTATTATCCAAAAATGTGGAAGACAGAGATTAGAACAACCTTTGGCTTCAGCTTATGTGCTATGCTTCTATAAGTTGTATTAGTCATATATTTCAAAAGAGTACATGGAAAACGCTACTAGAAAGTGGTGAGGTATGTTGTTACTAATACTGAGAATTAGTACTAATTTTTAGGATAAGCTATTATAGTGTAAATTACTGGCTTATATACTAAGTATACTACCTAAGATAGCTTTCTGGAATGGAGACTGCTAAACAAGTTACCCTGAATACTGGTAATCCTTGAATATTAGGAATGGAGATTCATGGAGTTGGCAAGGGTCCAGCAAGAACATCCAAGGTAAAATGAAGACTGTTAATCTGCATCAGAAGAGATTAGGAAGTGTAGATGAGAGAACAGGAGTTATCCATAGATTGTGATAGATGTAGTTAGAATGAAATGTGATATTTCAGTATTGAAACACTAAAAGAGACTAGATAAAAGAACTCTGCTATAGAAGACTAAGTTTGATAGGAGTATTCCTATCATGGAAGACTGAATACTTGAAGTATTAGGAGATGGTTGCATTATTATAATGAGAACATGTTACAGGAAAGATGGCTGTTATAGAAGATGAGCTTTTGTTGGATATATTAAAAAGACATTACTAAAATAGAGAATAGTTTTCTGAATAGGTGGACTTGGCATATGACAGTATTTCCCTCTTAGAACTGAGCCTTCAAAGTTTTATTTAGTTTACCTAAAGAATCTGTGATAGTGTTATAACTCAAAGATCTTAAAGTAGATCAATGAATAAAATCTTGTATAAAGTTTATACAAGAGAACTCTGTACAGAATCATCTACCTTATATACCTAAGACTACTGGTCTGTGCTCTACTACTTTAGCCTACCCTAAATGACCATGTGTTTGCCTTAAGGTCAACATATGTTAAATATATTGTATGATATTATTTCTTCTAGAACCTTTTATCCTTTTCTTAGTGATCATGTGACTAATGTGTGACACTGGGTCTCATCATGTGACCATTTGTAACAGTAATATGTTGCATCATACTAAACCTTAATCCTAGATCCCAGAATAGAAAATAAATTTAAAATAAAATAAAATCTACTGTTTGTAACTTTGACACTAGAGTCTATTCTAATCTAATGAAACAGTGTTTGTGTAATTAAGAAATGATATCCAATTTGTCAGAATATCAGAGTTATGAACAATAGACTTGGTTTTATTTTATTTTCTCTTTTCTATTTTGGACTTGAGCAAAGAAGTATAATATGATATCATATGTTACAGTCACAGATTATATGATCACATGATATAAAGAAGATTATAGAAGGTTGTAGAGTAGGTAATATCATATAGTATGATAACAATATGTTGGTCTTATAAAAAGTATATAAACTTTAGGATAGGTTAGTTGTAGTGTATACATAGACCATAGTATGAAGTATATAAGGTAGACTAACTTGTAACAGAAATATTATAACTTAGTTTCAAGTAATAAAACCAAAGATAACTCTTGTATTAAGTAATACAAGAGAACTCAATAGAGTTCCAAGTACAAACTAATTTATCTTATATACTACAGACTGTGGTCTGTGCACACACTATAAATAACTGACCCTAAAGTTCATGTACATTCTATAAAGCCAACATACTGTTGCTATGCTATATGATATTATCTATTTCAAAACCTTCTCTATGTCATATGATTGTGTGATCTGTGACTGTGATATATGTGACCACACTGAGACATGTGTGACTATCACACATAATATCACATCACACCCTTTGCCTAAGTTCAAAAATAAAGAAAAAATTAAAATTAAAATAAAAGAAAGATAAAAGAGAAAGAAAATAAATAAGAAGCAAGTCTATTGTTCACTATTGTGATATGATGTAGTTAATAACTAGATAGAGTTTGTAAGAAAGAAGATGTGTAAATAGAAATAATAGCTTATCTCAGTATTTAATGTAGTAGTCAACAACTGAGAGAGAGAGAAAATTGTCAACAAAGTGAGACAGTCAATGCTCCATCATTCTGGTGGTCAATGCAGCAGTCAATACTTTGTTACACTAACATCTCTGACAAGAAACTCCATTGAGCTCTCTTGTGTTACTCAACACAAGAGTGTATCTTTTATCTAACTCTAAGACTTAAGTCATAACATAGAGATCTTGATAAAACATCTAGAATATTTTCCAGAAAAATCAGAGGCCTATCTGATGGTGATGGAGAGCACTGGAAGTCAATGAAGTTTAAGCATGGAAATGGTAAAGTTAGTACCAAGCTCTAAGTATTTTATACTAGAGATTGGAGTTTATTGAGGGCAAAGAGGCATTGATGATGTTGAAATATTTGGTCCCTAACACTTAAGTTGTTAATCTTATATTGGAATTTTATAAGAAGAGCTCAACAAGAAGTTCTTTGTATTTATATACTATTATATGCTGGTCTATGCTCCAGTTGTCAAAATCAAAGAAAATAGATAAAAAAAGAAAATTGAAATAAAATATAAAGACTGAGAGTATATCATGATAAAATATACCTAGGGCTAGAATCATAAATGAAATAACTACAGAGACTCCATAGATACTAGCTCCCAACAATATGGTGACAGGAAGTCTAGGCAACTGCATAATGAAACATGGATATGTAATCCATAAACAAGAGAGATCATGGATAAGTGATGTGAGCTATATCCATCATGAAAGATAGAAGTCCTATGACACTAGAACAATAGTTGAGAAGGGAATAAATATGGAGACTCTGTAGACACTGACTCCTGGTGACAAAGAGTCTAGAAAACAGGCAACTGGAAGATCTGTTGCAGATCAATACTGTGAGAACACTGTAATTAGCCAGCAAATAGGGCCACACAGGGAGAGTGGTCTAGTTGTTATCACACCGCGATGAGCAACGCCGACACAGGCCCCTCGAGTCCGCCTGCACTGTTCTTGGCTCCGCCAGGTAAGTCTGCAGCGCTGGTATGACCCCCCTGCTGATATCTGGCCCGACAGGTCCGCCGCCACAGCCTCAGCACCTCACTAGTACCCAAGACCTCCTTGCCCGGTTCCGCCTCCTCCCCGCCTACGACGCCCATGTCCTTCCCTATGCAACTCAGTACACTCACGATGGTCAGCCACGGCCTGCATCGACCCGCATCGACAAGGGAAAGGCCCGCGAGCACGATTCCGCCAATCCACTAGACCCGGACGACGACGACGACGGGAAAGAGAAAAAGAAGAAAAACAGCTACAGGCCTCTCATAAAGGGTATTCCGGGTCTGTTTCTCTTTCCTTGTTTCATCTCCCAGTCCATAACCTCTGCTCAGGCAAGCACTCGATGAAGAAGGACAACTACCTCACACAGGCTATCCTTGCTCCAGAGAAACAACGCATGCGCATACACAAGTTCGATCACAAGACCCAGCAGGACGCCTTTTCCGTCAGTCTCGAAGGACTTAAGGGCGTATGTGTTGCTTTTCTTGTCTCTGTTTCGCTCTTAGTAAGCTCTACTTAGTGGAATGTCACCACCCTAATCGTGGAATCGGCCCAAGCAAGAGAGGACCGGAAGAAGCGGGTATGCTCCTTCTTTCTTTTGGAAATTATCTCACTCAAATATTTATAGAAAGAGCTCAAACGCCTGGCAAAAGCCCAACAAGCTCAAGCAGCGGCGGCAATGCAGACCGCGGCAGCCTTCAGCTCACTGACAGTCGCCCAACCTCTCCCGGCACACAGGGGCGTCTCGGCTACACCCAAGATACCATCTTCCGTATCATCAACACCTAAGCCGATTGCAACTCCGAGACCACACCCCTCTTCGGCGGTACCACGTCCCAGTTCCGCTGTTCCTAGACCAAGCTCGACTGTCCCAAGACCCTCGTCCACTGCACCATCATTAAACATTCAATCACAACCGCCGCTTACGGTCTCTGCACCTATCAACGCTAATCCTGAGTCAATGCGAGGGAAGAAACGCGAGCGTGAAGACGGGACGATACCAGTTAATGGTGTGCTCCCGACAGTTGGTTTAACATACATGAATGGTGTTGCAAATGGAAATGGTGTGCAGAAGATGAACGCCAAAGCCGGTTTAGCCGGCGTTCGACCTAGACCGATTAAAAAGCAGCGCATGGTGGGTCATTGTCAGCTCCTGTCACCCCTATCCGCAAATCTTGAAAATTAATGCTTCCTCCTTCTCTTTAGGATGTCCAAGGACAGGCAAGAGACGTGAGCGCGCCCGTCCAGCAGCCTACGCCTCAAGGCGCGTAGAAGCCAGCCGCACTTGCCTTGGGAATTATTTATCACCTCTGCTTAACTTATTTGCTCCTATGCCTTGGTCACACTCTTTCGCTCATCTCACCCACACGGTTGCATGCAGATCGGCGATATCCATATCCCAATTTCACTCTTGAGTCACGCTGTACAGTGCATTCGTACCCATCCACCTCGAGATGAGGACCACATCAGAATATTAGGCCTTCCCACACTATGTCCTCCGAGAAGACACTCACTATCTCCTATATTGTGAGCCTTCGGTCCACACAAATCAAAACGTGTGGGTTCACTCCGCTCCTTCTTCCCTCCTTCCACCACTGTCCATCAGGACCTGAATCTAAAATGATCCTCTTTCAGAGGACTCGATATATCTGGGTCCATCATCGATCAATCTCCAATTTGCTATGTTAGCCCTGGATCTCCGCTCCCAGGAAACCATCCTTTCCCTGTCTCATTTTTCCCAGCCCCTGGATGACTTCTCGGCTTGGTGCTCTAAGCTGGAACGGCGGTCACTTATTGGACGTTGGTAAAGGAAGAAGGTAGATGGATATGAGCGAGGAAGCAGACGAAATGATTTTGTTTGCCAAGCGTTTAGAGCTCCACTCTTGGTCTGCCTGGTGTTCTGTCTACCTCTACCTCGCTCCGTTGCATATACATCTGGGTACGTTTCGAGTAGTTTGATGACAGTTGTCAGGATCATCAGGGAGTATTTTGAAAACTTTTCCTCCGAAAGCTCGCAACGTCCACCATCATACTTTTCGCCTCGTTCTGCCGAATCTTCGTGCTCTGTGTCCTAGCCTTGTATACACGTTGTCTTTGACTTGCATTTCGCCCAGTCCTGCCACTCTCGCCTTCCGTCATATCTCATCCCCTTATCATTCGCGTGTTCTCAGAACATTCTGTGAATCATTAGTCTTCGAATCAGCCAATCAATTATCAAATTCTTGATTATCACCGATTCATCACTCAATAGCAAGCGATGGTTTGCTTTTCATAAATGACGTTGCATTTTTTTCCTTTGTTGATAATTTCTCGATAAATGGTACTCTAGAGCTCCCGTCGTCGTCATCATTGTCTTCCTTCCTCCTTCCTATCTTTTCTTCCTCCTCTGCCTCCCCCCTCTTCTTTTTGTACCACTTTATTGGTGTGGTTCCGATCGTTGACGGGATAATATGGCCTTTTTCTTGTTCTCATTGTTGCCCATTTTCCGTTTAGGGTTGTTCATCTCCCGTTAAGCTAACTACAATTTACATTATACTACGCCGTTTTTATCCTTGCATTGTGTAGATGGATTCATTTCAAGAGTTTCTCCTCCTTGGGAGAATTTTTGCCATATCAGCCGGTTCTGGTGGATGATGTCAATTGTTCATTGGCAAGTGATGTGATCAAATGTTGAAGCTGAGTTTGAGTGATTATGGGGAAGTGGAAATATTAGTGTAGTGGTGCAGTGGATAACATAAAGCTTGTGAATGTTCATAGGGTGAACGGTACTATAATAACGGTACTACGATCGATGACTCCACATGCAGAACTTAGGGTTGATCGGTGTCTCCGGTTCTTTTTAGAAACGCTCTCTTCGTATGACATGTCTAATAAAGGCAAAACGGGTTTCTCTCAGATGATTTTCAGTCTCTGACTGCATGAGCACAAGTGAGTAATTGGTGAAAAACTGAGTTGGCAATGTAAGTACAATGGATTATCCATATCAGCTAGCTGCAACTTTGGCGACAATAATTGTGTAGACTAGAAGAAATCCGGGGAACTTTAATCATGGTGCTGATGACCATGGTTGGATACTTTCATTTGTGTTGATATTATACTTAACTCGTGCTCATCGTTATTACATAGCGCGAGTCCGAATTCGATTGAAGGTTGAGTGTGAGTATAAGGGGGATGGGTGGCGTAATGGGTAATTAACATTCCGAGAAAAGATGTAGAGGCTAAGCGATTACACTAGTTGTCGGACAACGGTGTTTTTGAAGGCAGTTATTGAAGCCGTGCCATTTGTTACTATAGTGAGTTACCATCAAGTAAGTAAATCAATAGACGCATCCTCATCTCGTTGCCTTTCCTCGTCACTTTCTGGATATGAATGATCAAGTTATATAAACGTAGCAAGTTCCATTCCATTTTAACGTGATGTTGGTTGAGAACTCACCAGTTTGACCGCTTTCTTGAGACGAAGAAGAAGAAAAAATCAGGAATTTGTCTGTTGACAAGAACAATGTCATTATCTCACTGATTTAGTCGACTTTGGAAAAAGAGTCGAGAATATTCTCTCCCAGAGAGAACGTTTCAATGACTGTGCCTCATCGAAAGCTCGGTCAAACTCTTTCTGAACTCTATCGTACTCCCTTTTCAGCTCTTTCGCTAGATGTGGATCGCTCGACTTTTGCACCTGCACAAGTAAAGTCTTCATCGTTTCTTTCTGCTCTGCTAGTTTCCTCTGGAGGTCGGTATACAACGCTTTACCAGCATGAGTCTCGCTGAGTTTGATTTTTTGGTCAACTAATTCCTCTTGTAACAAAACCGCCTCAGTTTGTTTGTTTTGCAAGTGCCTATTGACCACCTTATTGATGATTTTCCAGGCTTCTTGATAGCTCGCTATCTTGAGAGAGTCGACTTCGGAACCTTTTTCTCTGAGACTTTTCCAAAAGATGGAGTGGAGCTCTTTCTCCCGAGATTCACCAATTGGCCCAACAACCCTCTCCCACATGGTTGTAACAAGAACGACTTGGTTCATGGCAAGATCACCGCATAATTCTCCGAACATGCGAAGGTTTTTATAGGGACTGCCAGCCATACGATTGTCTGTAATCCTGTGCAAGTAAATAAGACCGCTTAGCTTGACATCGCGCTCGTATCTGTGACCAAAGCTCGGTGTCCTAGAAAGAAAGACAAAAAACACCACATACGTCGTCTTGAGCCAGTGGCTTATCATACTTAGGATCTCCATGTCGGATCTTGTCGTGTCATCGAAGCCAGGAGTGTCGATGAGGACGATATTCTTTTTGGGGTCGCTAGGGAGAGGCATTCGTGTGGCTTCAATATTGCTCGTCACAGATGCTAAAGAATTTCCGGCTCGTTGACCTGATTGTCCAGTGAGAAGATCGATAAACTGGTATCTTATATGATCCCTCGCTCTCAAAAACTTGAATCTTCAAAATGCTCACATAACTTTTTCCAGATCCAGTTGGACCCATGAACCTGTATAGTATACTAAGACCTCGAAATTTTAAATCATCGAAAGAACGACAACGTACGCGATCATGATGTCATCCTGATCAACATCTTTTGTTGCGTTAATGACTTTGACTGTCATAAATGGTGAGATCTTGGCGGTGAAAGTCCCAGGACAAGAAAAAGGCTTGACAAGCATCCCCCCTTCACTGATTAGCCACTACTTTCAAAGGCCATGAGGTGGCCTCAAGGCTTCCAGCTGAAACGGCGCGAATATAAGCGCTCGAAACTAGCTTTCTCCGAGTCCGTTAACGTCAAAAGATTTCATATCGAAGTCATCAGTCTAATTCGGTCGAGGTTTTGGACTATTTTAGGGGGCACGGAAGACTCGAAAACTTTTCGGGTGATCCGTTGACTGGTCGCAACTGGATGAAAGCGGTTCGTTGTAATTTTAAAACACCTTTCATTAATCAATACCTGAGGCATCCGTCATCAGTGCAATGATAATTAAATTGAAAAAATGGTCAAAAAATTATCAATCTAACCATTTCGCCTTGAAGGATTTGATGAACCGTTGAGCAGTCGGTAGTTTCAATGACCCTAAATCCCCTGCAGCGACATCACTCTCCTGCTGCAATTGATTACGTTGATCTTGTAAGATACGTCTGTATTCCTGATCCACATTGGCTTCTGCCATCTGCTTATCGAGCTTCTCAATGAACCCCTTCCGCTTTCTGTCCAACTCGTTGATCTGAGAATAGAGTTTATGACCCGCATCGGTCTTCGGAAGAGTCTTTCCCTTGTCTGCTGTCTCTTTCTGCAGCCTAATTGCTTGTTTCTGCTGAGCTACCTTTTCCTCTTCCAGGCCTGACACCTCTGAAACTTCGAGGATCAACCTGAGAATCTTCCATGCTGAATCGCGATCATTGTAATGGCGTATCGTCTGGGAGCCTCGGTCAATCATAGCCTTCCAGAAGTCAGACTTGAGTTCTTGTTCTCGGAGTTCACCAATCTCGGTGTTCTCCACCTCGTCCCACTTGGTTGTCACAAGGAGAACACGGTTGAACCACCTAGGACCACAGATCTTCTGAAACAGTTCAAGGTTTCTGAGAGGAGTGCCTGCCATGCGATTATCGGTAATCCGGTGGAGATACAACACTCCACGAAGCCGGATGTTTTTCATACCACTGTATTTTATTGGTTTGGCAATGGTTTTTGGAATACAATGATAACTCACGTTGTTTTTAGCCATTTCGCAATTAGCTCGAGAATTTCGTAATCAGATTTGTTTGTGTCATCAAACCCAGGCGTATCGACTAGAATGATGTTCTTTCCCGTCTCAGGTATACGAACCCTAAGAGCCCTCACTTCGGTTGTGAAAGATTGTAGGTCGTGCCCTACACCAATATCGTCCCGATCTGCCGCCTTACCAATGAACTCGATGCAGCAAGTCAAGTAAGAATAAAATATCTAGCCATTTGATACGAAGACATACCGAACTCTTTCCTACCCCAGTTGGCCCCATCAATCTGTCGGGAATAATGAGCCATTGTCTTATAATGTCATTGTGCTGTGATTTACGCGATCAATACATCACATTCCCTGAGCTGCTCAACAAGCACAGACCCATGATCCTCCTGTTGCTGACTACCGACGTCTTCCGCCTTGGATTGACCTAGGGATTCAGTCGATGTCTCTGCAAGAGAAAATACGGGTATCGGATCCCGAGCCTAAACCGCGTCGGCACGAGAGACAAATCACAATCAAAGTCACACTAACCTTCTTGACACCAGTAGCAAATGTGAGTAATGTATTAATGCTGGAAATCACGAGAGCATCAGATAACGCAAGGCCACAGTTTTGATATTAGATGCCTACTATTTCAGGAACCGACCATCTATTATCCGAACGTCAGCTTGATCACTTCCTACTGACTAAGCTAGAAGCTTGCCTTCTACAGCAGTAACTCGTGTGTTACAATCGTTCGATGTGGAGTCTGTTGATTCGACCAAGTTTCTCTGAGAAGCTGACCTTAGAATTTCGTATTGTCATGTTCGTATCTGAGGGGCTGTCGAGGTCACTTACCGATTGCGTGAGTTTGATGTATCGATTAATGAAAGCTCTAATGCCGCCTTGCCTGAAGGACGTTCGCAAGAAGTGGACGATTGAGAGCCACTCCTGGGATTTTTATAAGCATTGTAAGAACCTTCCGTTGCGGCTTTGAGAGGCAGCGCATACGATGGAAGATAGTTCCCCATTCGTCGCCGAGTATGTTGTGTTGATGACAATCCATGACGTGTGCCACGATGTTCCAGATGCTTTCCCAGGTAACCTGCCGGACTGTCATCCGGGGATCTGAGAATACCTCAGTAACTGTCTACGATAGTGGTACAAGAACTAACCGCTGTACATAGGAGATCGGATTATGTCGAATGACCGATCCCGATTGATTCGATTGGGGGTTGGACCCAGAAGTCGAAGTGACCATCGAACTGAAAAATACTATGCTTCAGTGTTTCGATGTCGGGTTAGTTGAATGAATGTAGGTGTGGATTGGAGGAAACAAAGGCTGCACAGCGTTCTTTGCAAGCCAGTGACTGCAAATCCGACCAGCCACGCCTTTTGGGGTCGGCATCTTGTACCAAAGACGATCCAACTTTATGATTTGCATCTTCGCAGCCTCACTGCAACCATGGGGTCGAACTGATTCAGTTGGACACAGGTTTTGTGACTCTATCAGTATACAGTCCCAAACTAGCTCCGCAAGAACGATGTATGAAGAATTTGAGTGTACTATCCAGCAGTTACTTAGCCCTCTATTTCCTACAGACATGGGTGCAATAGCACTCAGGCGAGAAGCTCGACAGCACAGAGAACCGCATCGTTTCATGATCTGGTAGTAGCTCAGCAAGTCCCTCAGCAAGTCCGCACAGTGTTGTCGAATTAATAGAACACAGTGCGATTCTTCGCCTTGAAGCGGGAAATAAATCACACGGATGCCAGTTCATCAACGTGAAGCTCAACCGTTGGACATGACTCGATACTAGATGCACAGGGAAGCATAAGTGAGTACCTGCACCACACTATGGCTTCTTGACCAAACATGAAGCTCACTTGCGGACTTTGTGCAAGAAGTCTGACAAGGACCTTCAAAACCACATGGTTTGTAGGATCCTACATATACTGAAATCAGAGACGACAGGGCTTACCTAGACTCCAAAATATGAGAACGTATCTACTTGAGGAAAGGGCTGTGCTACATTTCGATCGAAGGGCTCGACCACTGACGATTAATTGACGGCAAAAGCCGACAGAGACCACTGTTACATGTGTGATAGTTATGATTATATCACGTAATGCTGCTTACTATTTCTCAGGAGTCATCGACATATGTCGGTCCAATACGAAGTCATCCTATTTCAAGGCGTCGAAGATTTTCCACGGGCAAAAACGTACAACTACACGCGTAAATGTGCATCCGGCCGCCAACATGGCTGGGCTAGACACTGGTAATTTCCATCCGAGAGAAGATCGGCTTATCTGATAATCCGTGGGAATAATTGTCATTACTTATCAGATAGTTGAAATATAAGCAAGCGACTAGCCTGCTTACAGGTCACCTTCATGAACCATGTCTCCTCCCCCCCATAACGAAGAGGAGGACGCTCTCCTATCCGGAAACCCAGAACAGCACTCCAGACTCAGACTTTCTCCCAGTCAATGGCAAGCTCATACCTACTGGTGTGCACTCACATGCATTGAGCTGATCTTGAGTCCTTTACTCACGCACCCGACATACCAGGCTCATTCCCGTAGTCCTCGTTTTTTCCATGTCTGTGCGTCTATTTTCTCTTGTCATCTATCCAAACGTCAATGCACTTCGTCATAGCGAGGTATTACAGCATCTCCAAGGATTCAGGTTTACAAGGCAATTGCATGTCGGGCACTCAATGAAGACGTCGACCTCGCAGAACTAACAGGTTGCGAGAGCTCTGTTGTCCAGGCTCGGGCAGCACAAATCCAGGCAGGTATGATATCACCCCATTCCCTGTCAACTGTCTTCGGACTTACGGACTGCATCAGCTGTAGTCACAACTATGAGTGTTCTTAGCGCCATCTCAACAGGCTTCTGGAGTCGCCTCGGTGATTCCCATGGACGCAGACCCATCCTGATTGTCTTCATCTCAGGAGCACTCCTGATGTGCATGTCTTCGCTCCACCCCACCTGAATTCCTGTTCACCATAATCACAGGGAAGCTGTGTTTGTACTCGTCATGCAGCCAAATACTTTTTTTTCTCGGCACGCTGAGAAGCTGATTCTAGTCGGTCCGGTTGTTGAGGGCTTCGTTGGCGGGCTTTCCACTTTTAATGGCGTCTTTCATGCGTTCGTGTCTCCAGTTCTCATGGGTTAGCTCGTTCTAATCCTCCCTGTTCTAGCTATGTCACAGATTGCACGAGACCAGGCTCGAGGTTCGATACGATCTTCTCTGTATCTTTTTGTACTCACGTTAATCAGATCACGGATTTTCTCTACTATTCAAGGAATCGTCTTTGTCGGTCTCTCGTTCGGTCCCTGGGTAATTTACACCCCTCTCTCTAAAAATTGGCTCATATTTTTCACAGTTTAGCGGGCTATTCCTCCCTAAAACAGGGTACAGCAACTCTTTTTTCTTCTCTAGCATTACGCTCCTCGTCTCCACAATCCTCTATCTAGTTTTCGTTTGTCCCGAATCAAGGTTTCCAACCCGTGATGACACAAGTGTCTATACTAGAGATTTCTTAGATCTCAAAACTTCTCCGATACGGGCTTCGCAACGCTTGTTCAGGAAATTCATGACTGCTCTTCTCTCCCCGATCGCTATGTTCTCTTCGAAGCCAATTCCCGAGACAAATCAAAGAAGCTGGAACATGATTCTCGTGGGATTGAGCTTCTTCCTTTACTGCGTCTCTATTGTGAGTAGTTACTGCCCAATACTCGTATGATTTACCGAGCAGATACCAGGGGATCTACGCAGCTAAGTATCTCTATGCTCAGCATATATATTCCTGGACAACTGCACAGGTATGATAGGGCATTTCGATGACCATGTCAAGCACTCATTCAAACAAAGCTTGGATACTACATGTCAACTTTGTGGATATCAAGAGCCCTTAATCTACTTGTGGTGCTTCCGAGTGAGTACCTTCCATGCCCATCTCATGCTTTTGATGCTGATCTTTGTTCTTAGTCATCGTACACTACCTAAAACCCAAATCTACATCTGCCCCAGGAACCCCACCTTCTCCATCAGATATCGCAGCAGAGCTTGTATTTGACAAATACCTCGCTCAGATATCCTTGTTCGTTGACGGGCTTGCTGATGCTCTCGTTGCCACCGTTTCCAACAAATCCGAACCTCTTTTTGTTGTTCTCTCGTGCTTGTCATCCTTCACCAGTGGAGGTAATCCAGCACTACAATCCCTTGGGGCGATATGCCTGCATGTCCTGGGTGCCTCTGATCAGGCAGGGGCTCTGTTTGGTGCATTTGGTGTACTCAACTCCATTGCCCACATTATTTCAGTTAGTTCCGTCCCTCTCGTACTTGTACTATTCCTCACTAGTGTGACGATAGCCGACCATCTACGCGGCGACGTACGGCGCGACAGTCGCATCTTTTCCTCAGGCCATATTTGTCTTAGCAGCTTGTTTTCTGCTCATCATAGTTGCGTTACTTGCGGGAATTTGGCCTGCATCTAATCTGCCTTACTTCATATTGAGCACTGCAGATACCGATGTCGAGGCACCTTCCTTTAACGTGGGATATAATAATAATGCCTCAGTTATGGATGAACAGGAATCGTTACCTCACCAGCAGACAGGCAGAGGCAGAATTAAAGCCGGCACCTATGAATATAGTGGTGTGGGTAACTCGCCACCTCGGACTCAAACCGTGAGCGCTGGCGCGACGGATGGGCGGCATTAATTGCCTGGCCTTTTCCCGTTTGCGCGCTGCAGTAATTCAGTATGTACACATGTATTTCGCTACACATTCTATCACGCACCTTGTAACCACACCATGATGCTCGATTTACACAATAGAATGTATTTTTCCCCTGCCACCTTCCTCACAGCTAGACCATTTCCCAATACATGACAAGGTTCTTGTCAGAAAATAGACCTGGATGGCAACTGGATGTCGCATACTTTAATCCCACCCGGTAACCATCTGGCAGTTTGATGACAGTTTGATGACTTGTCGTCGAGTATCTTCCACGTTCAATACCTGTAGACTATATAAGCTCAGTGGCTAGAGCTGCCAATGCATATCTAGCTGGTCCCAGGTCTGATCCCTGGTGTAGTCATTATCTTATTCTAACAAAATAGAAAATGCATAACACTCGGGTCCATCGCCAATCGCCAGTCTGGCCACTCGGTTCAATACTAGGTTTTTTGAATGGTCCCAACCTGGAATAAAACGGCTTCATCAGGAACTTGCCACTAAGATGATAAGTGATTGCAATCCTTCTCCATCACATACAAATCCATTATTCAATTGCTGGGACTTGTGATGTTTACAATCTGACCACAACAACATTCCACATGTCATCAGTCATGATTCTTAGCAAAGCATACTGAGTCGCCATCGATTGCAAGCGTCTGCAGACGTCAGGTTTTGCAGGTTTCTTCTGATGTTGTACGCTCTTATGCCTAATTCGGTTCCCGCCGTAATGAGCGACTATTTCAACAGTCAACAGAGGTTTCAGATCGATGTTCAGGTTCATTTATCCTATCGTGGAGAATCCATGCATAGTTATTAGAGTAGAGAAGCACCCTATTCAATTCTGGGTCCGAAGGCCCTGGCGATGAACTATCCCCGGAAATTCGAATGATTAGTTATGCTCGTCCGGGCTGTAGTGGATCAGCGGACTGCCACTGTTAAGATATCTTATTTGCGGTGTCCGGTTCTCCTTCTTCACAGCTTGGGCCCTCTTGTCCATCACGACTGGATCTTCGGCTTGCCTCGTTATGTATAATGTCTTTACGTCGCTTATTCTGGCTATCACTGTTTGGATTGCGACATGCTCGGAAAGACTGTGTAGATGTTGCTGCTAGGATCTGATATTACACCTGCAGTACCTGTCTATTTGTGGATTAATGCGTACGCCAGCCGCCGCTGTCACCGCACTTGTATGCGTTTTTACCTGTGGTAGGATTCATTGGGTTATGCAGTCTCAGGGTAATCACACCCAAACGCCTATCACACTCGTCAAGGTGTGCTTGAATAGCCTTGTTCTGAACTCTAATTTCCTCGTGGTCGTATTTAGTTAGGGTTTTCAGTCAGTGTCTTTTCAGTCAGTGTCTTCGAACCCT
>Ga0157357_1000446_pt1 | contig 17833 bp, 12 predicted proteins | sample AttcapACBM1_FD_111485 | JGI IMG/M metagenome (GOLD analysis project Ga0157357, IMG submission 111485) | Fungus gardens microbial communities from leaf cutter ant in Botucatu, State of Sao Paulo, Brazil - Atta capiguara ACBM1 | ecosystem: Host-associated > Fungi > Mycelium > Unclassified ... | reverse complement strand
AATATAAGATTTCTTTCTTGTTTTGACTAATATAGAAATGAAGTTGGAGTATATTGTGAAAGTTGAAAGCATATCAAATATACATACAAAAGTCAGAAGGCCACAGAGTTTGTCAGAGTTATAGGTAATTACAGAAGAGTAGAGAAGAAAAAGATAATTGGTATACTATACTTGATTGTATATGATTTAGAAATATTTATGGTGCTAGGAATTAGATCAGCACTAATACATGAATTAGCAGGTAGTTGTAGGTAAAAACTCTGAGTATAAGAGAGCAAACTTTTCAGAGGAACAGGCTCTCTTACATTTTTTATATTATATTATCATAATCACATATATTCTCATATGCTCTGTGAAATCATAGTATATCATGATACTTTATAGATTAACTCTTGTGAACAAGAAGTTCTTATGATATTTCTATATTATAAATAAAGAGAAATAGAGAAAAAGATAAAATCAGAATAAAATCTAAGGGTTTTGAGTGAGTTATGACATCATACATAACTTCATACTGTTGTTGTGAACTTTCACCTGAGTATGAACTATACTTAATAAACTACTACTATAGAAACTATCTAGTGTTGGGGAATACCAGCTATATATAGGTCCATATCTACTTTATAAGAGCTTATTTGTACTTGCAGGCTAGTCATTATCTAGACTGGCTTCTGACAGACCAATATCTTTATCTTTGTTATAGTATAAATAGTAGTGGTATACTGTAGAATACTATACTGAAGTTTCTAGATACTTATAATTTTATGAGTGAGACCAATTCTCTTATATCTAGAGACTGACTATAATTATATGAAAATCTATCAGTAAGCATAATACAGTAAGCATAATACAGCAAAGTACTAAAAATAGTAGCTATAGCTATAAGACTGAGGTGTTGCTAAATAATGATTAGTCATAATATGTATTTGGTAATCATTATGTAATTAATCAATAATGCACATCAAACGACAGCCAAGCTAGCTCCTAAACATCTCCTACAATGGACTGCGCTTACCAGTCTGGGTGTTCGTATTCTGAAAGCAATCATGGTTCTGGAGCAAAATGGATCAAGGATCTTACGAGACAACGGCTGAACAACTTCCAAGGCGGCCATTTCTCAGATGTCAACCTTTCTTCCATACTCTTCACTCATCGCCTAGATGGGACGAGCTTTGTTGAGTTAAAAGTGCAAGTCTCATTTTCTCAGTACATTCCTTTCCCTGCAGAGTATCAACTACATGTAGATGGAGTGCCCCAGGGCTCTCCAAGCCTTCTTTCGAGGAGGCCATGAAACAAAAATTCAAGACCGCTAAAAAGGTGTGCTTTTCTAGTCGACTGGTTGAGCTACATCTGAGTCATGGAAGGGCGACTCATTTGGTCCATCTTGTAAGTGTCTCCCGCTGTCAAGGGATATTTCTGTTAAAATCCGTCCTTATAGGGGTAAGCTGTGTGTGCGCTCCCTTGCCCCGCCCTTGTCTGACCCCATCGCAGACAAATCACTGGTGGAAAGTTTCAGTTACCATACCAGAGTACCTCAAGAAATATGAACGAGTACAATGTACCGCTGAATTCTGCTTTCCTTAGACACCACTAATTTTCCTCATTTTCCTCATTGCCAGTTGAATTTGACCCAGGGTGCGAAGCAATGATTTACACTGTTGATGGCCTCCCTTTGCAAGGTTGGTTGCGACTTTTCCCATGAAGATATACTGACATTATTATTAGGCATAACTGGTGGCTTTGGAGGCGACCGTCGCGTGGAGTATATCATCCCACACAATGTGAAGGTAGAGGGCTATCACGAATTCGTCATTGAGTCCAGCTGCAATGGGATGTTCGGTGTCCCGTGGAATGGAGACACCATCCAACCTCCTGATGTATACATCGTCCATCAACCATATGTTCTAGAACTAAACTTCCATTAGATGAACCGCTACTTCACTCTTGCATCGGCAGATCTGGTGGTCCCTAACCAGGATGCATGGCGCCTTCTATGGGACTTTGAAGCGCTCCGACAACTTGTGGACACGTTACCCGGAAATACTCTGTATGTCTCCATGAATTAACATTCCATGTGTTCATTGGCTATTAGGTTACAGAACAAAGCTTTGGTGACGGCCAATGAAATTATGAATATCTTCAAGCGTGGAGATGATACTGCAGTTTCCGCTTGTAGGAAGAAGGCACAAGAGATCTTTGGCAAGGACTGGGATACAAAGGGAGCAGGCATATATGAGGAAGGCTCAGGAAAGCCGAATATTTGGGGTATTGGACAGCAAGTATCTTCATATTCCTGATGTTGGTTCTGACTTATGTTTCAAAGTTGTCATATCGACACTGCTTGGTTATGGCCATACTCTGTTACCCAGCAAAAGATCGCTCGTTCCTGGTCTACGCAAGTTGATCTCATGGAGCGATATTCCGAACATCGGTTCAGTGCTAGTTCAGCTCAACAATACAGGTGGCTTGAGCAACTCTATCCTCCTCTATTCGGCCGCATTAAGGAGAAAGTTCTCGAGGGGAAATTTCAGCCTATTGGAGGTTCTTGGGTGGAAAATGACTCCAACATGCCTTCAGGGGAGGCTTTAATCCGTCAGTTCCTGTTCGGACAACGTTACTTCGAGTCGAGATTTGGAAAACGATGTGATACTGCATGGCTCCCGGATTCGTTTGGACTAACAGGGGCCTTGCCTCAGTTAATACGCGGTGCTGGTGAGTCGTATTTCCTCTTTGTCCTTAGTCGAATCTGACCGCCGAACCCAGGCATGACGTACTTCTTCACTCAAAAACTCTCCTGGTTGGTATTTCTCCCTGATTTCTGGGCGCATCGAGACTTGACTTAAAAGATACACAGGAACAATATGTGAGGTTGTTTTCAGTTGACTCTGGCCGGTGCTCAATGCGTTGCAGCAATGTCTTCCCCCATTCAACATTTAACTGGGTAGGTATTGACGGTACCCAAGTTCTTTGTCACATGACGCCTGGTAAACTTTTGCTTTACCACTATAGCTAAATGTAACTGTGATCCTTTTAGTCAACACGTACACAGCGCAAGCTACTGCCGATGATGTGAACAAAGGATTGACAAACCACAAAGTGTGTTCTTATCCGTTCGACTTCTGTCTCACATGTAGTCTCAAATCATAGAATCTTGAATCTTCTGACACTGCTCTCCTGGTCTTTGGAAACGGCGATGGTGGAGGTGGGCCACTACCCACTATGCTTGAAAATGTGCGTTATTCCGTGTGATATGAACTCTGAGAAAATTTAGTAGCCCCATCAAGCTTCGACGTCTACGAGCGGTTGCCAACAATCACCGTGAATTCCCACCTGTCACAATGGGTCAATCTGTAGGAGAGTTTTTCAGAGATATCGAGAAGTCGACAAAAGAAGGCAAAACTTTACCAAACTGGTATGTTCAGTCCATATATCTGACCTTGATTCTGAGTTTTCACTAGGCAAGGGGAATTATATCTCGAGGTATGTAGAAAAAGTTAATTGAATTGTGTACAATGGTTATCCCCTACAAGTTTCATAGAGGTACTTATACTTCTCATGGCAAGTTGACCGTTCTCGCTATTTCCACTGTTTGGATTCTCACTTCTGCCAAAAGGTTCAATTAAGAAGGGAAACCGTCATTCTGAGATCCTTCTACGTGATGTGGAACATCTCGCTACTTTGGCGTCTCTCCGCAAGACCGACTACACCTATCCTAAAATCAAGATCGACGACAACTGGGAGAAAGTACTTCTCAATCAATGTATGTCTGTTCCTATTCTACTGGTCTCTATTTTTATATGTTACAGTCCATGATGTTCTCCCGGGTTCAGCAATGTACGTTCTTGGTCATTGAGATTGAATACATATTAATACATGTTAGTGGTATGGTGTATGGTGACGCTGAAAAGCTGTATGCGGAAGTAAGGCTGTCAGGTGAATCTCTCATTGAAGAGGCTCTTTCCATCCTCTTTCCCGAGTCGTTACCGTTTCACTCCACCACCACATCGAAAATAAATTTTGACAAAATCATCGGGTATAATACGACGTTCCTTCCCCGCTGGGACGTCATTACAATTCCGCTCGATCGAGTCAATTCAGCGCTGAAGGCACAAATTCTGCAAGTCAGCGATGATGGCAAAGAGGGGTATGCTGTAATGCAGACACCTGCCGGCAATCAGGTGGGACATGTATGGAACCCTAACTGCACTGTCCATACGCATTTGCTACCTGCATCCGGTATGTAATCGACAAAACCTGTGATGTGTGATTTATGACACCAGGGCCACAGTCTATACGAATGGCTCCGACCACTTCGTTCTCCGCAATCCTAGCATACAACTGACAATCTCACATGGTCGTATCACCAGTCTGCTCGACATCAAGCTCAGGTACATTTCTTGGTCTGCGCCCTGATTTTCACTCAATTCTGATATAGCCGTGAGCTTATCGACAAAGGCCACACCGGTGGATTTGTTATATTTGAAGATCGGCCGAATTATTGGGATGCTTGGGGTATGTAGTATAACACAATGCGTCACTTACGAACTCCACCAAATATTTCCTCTACACATTAGATGTCGAAATCCACCACCTAGAGACCGCGCGGCAATTAGAGTTTACTGACATAACTGTGGTTTCCCAAGGTCCGCTTCGCGCGGCCCTCAAGGCACAAGTTCGTTATGGAGAAAGTCTCATTAGTGTCACAGTAAAACCCACGTTGGTCATTCCGCTTGCAATTAACTGACCTTGGTTCGGGACAGATTTCTCTTGATGCCACGCCGGCTACGACCAAAGCAAATTCGCGTTCCCTCTTCAACTTCGACACTGTGGTTGACTGGTACCAACGCCATGAAATCCTGAAGTGTAGGCCCGTTTGTGGATGTCCATAAAGGATTCGCCTGATATCATCTCCAGTCGAGTTACCTCTTGACATATGGAACCCTAATGCAACTTACGAGACTCAATTTGGTTACATCCAAAGGCCGACGCACAAAAATACGACGTGGGACATTGCCAAGGTAAAAGCCTCTTCAGTATCAATTACGCTCAATGCTAAGGTTAGGAGTTTGAAGTCTGTGGTCATAGGGTAAGGCTGAGTGGCTTCTTATTCTACATACCGACGCCTCTCCTTTCAGTATGCTGATCTCAGTGAATTTGGCTATGGAGTCGCCATTCTCTCTGAGTCGAAGTACGGATTCTCATGTATTGGAAATGCATTGTGCATTTCTCTCCTGAGAGCAGCTACTGCACCAGATGCAGAGCAAGATCAAGGTATGACAATGGTATTTCTCCCTCAAAATTTTTCATGAGCTTGCAATAGGGATCCATCACTTCACATTCGCTGTGCTTCCACATGAGGGATCTTTCCTGGAATCTGATGTTCCCCATGCTGCATATCTCTACAATTCTCCTTTACGAGGTATGTGTACCCAATACTGGAAACAAATTGTGCTGACGAAAACTTCAGTTCGTGTGACGGGCAGAGAAACTGAATCGACTTCGTCTTCCTATTTTAATTCTCCCTTTATCATATCTGGAGCACGCAATGTTTTCCTGGAAACTATGAAACGAGGGGAAGATGACGATTATGCTTCAGGGCTTGTCACAATTATTTTGAGGCTATACGAAGCATTCGGAGGGCATAGCAGGGTTCTGCTGAAGGTTGCTCCTTATTTGCCAATTGCAAAGGCTTTTGTTACCAATCTTTTGGAGGATGAGAAAGAAGAGCTCGACATCACTCTGTTAACAGATGGGGATATTGTTGAAGATGTTATGTCATCTGGGTGCTCAATAGCTCTGAACTTCCGGGGTTTCGAGGTCAAGACCCTGAAACTTGTTATCGGTGCACCATCCCTGCCACCACCTTCCTCTGACATCGAGCAAGAGTGAGTTTTCCGAGTTTTTCCTCGTCTTTCTGGCCTTTAAATTTAGCTCCCTCCTGATGTAGCCGAAAAAAGAGGAATAGCTGGGTCAACGTCGACAGCAATCGGTTGTTAGCTTGTGATATATGAGGCTTGCTCTTTCTTTGAAGAACTTCATTACTTGTCACAATTCTTGTTGTACTTATGATTGTGGTGTTATGTTGGTTTCTTAGGTTCATACCGAAATGAGGGTGGAGAACATGATATCATGTATAATTTAAATAGGAGTAGTGTAAAATACTAGTGACGTTGGAAGAAATAAAGCACAGCAGCATAATGTAGTGTAAATGACTGACAGCTACTTATCAATATAGCTGTTGATGGAGAGCTGAATATGAGTGATATAAGACAAGTGAATAACTTGAACTAGTTAAGACAGTGTATCTACTTGTCAGTTTTTTTTAAATCAACAATTTATTACGCGGGGCGCGATGGCAGTCCGCAGTAACTACTTCATAGCTACATACATTCAAAAGCAAACAACATGTAAATTGAAAAAGAAAAGAAAAAGAAAAAGAAAATAAAAGAAAACCTACAACTAAAGATAACAGGATCACTACATTATTGTACTTTCACAGAGTTCCTGTTGTTTCTTACCATGCCAATCTTTGTTGAAATGGTTATGCCAATAAGAACATGTATTACTGTCCACTTGATGGTCTCCCTTGCAGTTGGTGTATTTGGAGGAATGGGGGCAAGGCTTGCCTTCCATTGTAGCGAGCCTTGGAGGATTTACGTTATTGTTCTCTTTGCAGCACCATGCCTTCTCCCTATGATGCTTGGATTTGTGAGGTCCATTGCATTTGATGCACCTGGACACATGCAATCAACAGCTTAGAGTTGAGTGACCCCATTTCCAACAGTTCTTATACTGTGGAACACTGGGGTTCATGTTTGTACCACGGACAGTGGCAATGTAGCATCCAACATTGAAACAGCAATTAATGATAGCCTTAGCTTTAGTTCCGTTCTGAGAGTCCCAAATATCGATCCAAATGACTGCTGAATCGGAGTTAGATGAAGCCTTGATGATTCATGACTTTGATGCGAGCGTAACATCATTGAAGATGTGAGATTCTTTAATCACTCCTTCAACTAGTTCAGAAGTGATAGGATTGTTAGTGTTTTCCAAATAATAAGGAAGACCTAGAATTTTCAAATATGATTTGGACTGTGGTAAGCGAGGACTTTCGATAAGATCCCGATTAACATTCTTAGCTTCTTTGAGAACTTTCTCGATAGTGCTCATGTCTTGGACAGAGGCAGCTTGATTAGTAGTTACAATAATACCAACTTTCTTCATGCGGATGAAGTCAGCCAAAGGATTTGAATTGTTCTCTTTAAGACACCTGTTGATAGAGTTGATATGGAAGCTAGTGTTGTGATTTGTTGATAATATTGTTTATCTTAGGAGATGTAACATGTCCTTGATACAGATGATGTCTTTAACATTGATTTTTGAAGCCTGTGCACACAACTTCTTGTTATCGATGGGTTGAGTCAATTTACTTTTGATTGACTTGGATGGATTGGGGTTCGATTTGGGATTTATAGGGGCCATCATGTAGTCCCTGATGAAGTGTGAAGATACACATTGATGGAAGGTCCTGTTATTTTCATCCCAACCAGACTTGTAGATAGCATTAACTAAATGCCAGGCTGCAAAGCCAACATCTGCAAGATCCAGAAAATCTTTTGCTGGTTTATCACTAAGGGAATGTTGTTTGATAAATGTTTCTATTCAAAGAAGTGAGCAAGTGATGTTTTGAGCATTACTGCTAAGGAATTTCTTGATCTCAAGTAATGAGATAGGAGAGAAAAGGCCATCCCAAAGTTCTGAATCAGCTGGTTGATTATTGTTGTAAAGAATAGCTGAAGACTCCAATATGGGTCTGATGTTATTTGTCAATTCTTGGCCTTGAGGCATAGACACATTTGTTTTTGCAAGTTGCCTGTCTGCAGGCATGTTTACCCCTACAGGTTGTGAGACTGCATAAGGTTGAGGAGGGGATGGTTGGGATGGAGGGGGAATTTGTAAGGCCCTGCTATTACTAGGATTCCTAGTCAGGGTTGTTGGGGGATCCACAGACATAGAAACATCAGAATTAGTTTCTCTAGTGCTATGAGAAACTGAGACTGAAGAATTCTTCTTTGGAGAGGTCTCTTTCAGAGTATTGGGGTAAGGGGCCCAAGAGATAGCTTGCTTGGTCAATTTCTTGGACTTCATTGTGTAAGTATTTATGATAGATGTAGGTCAGATAGATGTTGGAGGAAATATGTGTTATATTCACTAATTCACTACTAGATGCTACCATATAAGATAGTGGTATAAGTAAAAGCTACCTATCAGAGTTGAAGATGGTAGATTTTATTTATTTTCCCTTTTTCTATTTTCTATTCTTATTTTGGACTTGGGACATCACATGTGACTGTCACATGTCACACAGAAGATCATAAGAAGATTCTGTAATAATAACATCATACTACATATCAATGGTATATAGTATATATGCTCTTTAGGATAGGCTAAGTTTAGTGTAGCATGAACTATTAGCCCAGTATGTATAAGGCAGACACTTTGTACTTGAAACTCCATTGAGTTCTCTTGTGTTAAGCTAATATAAGGTTTATCACTTAACATTTTGAGATTTAAGTTGTAAGAGGTTTATATACAAATAGATATAAGTCTCTAACCCTTGCCAAAACCATTATTTCTACTTTATATAGAGTTTACTACAAGAGAACTGCTAACTCTGATATCTATTGTTAAGCCCACAGAATTTGTTGTCTCTACTATGTTGCAATATCTGTTATCTGTTGCCAATTCCATGGATTTTGTAACACTAACTTTATTGCTCTTATACTTCAACTCTAACTACTGATAGTATCTTGATGACTATTATCTCATGCCTACTTACTATCAGATAAGTACCTGCCATTTTTGGACAATATTTTAAATGCTTTCATCAAAGTGCCTGTTTATCTGGATATTATCATCTTGCTTGATCAATACTATTCTGCTAGATTGAAATATATTTATATTCTAGAGTAAGAATAGTTGCTGCTTTCAGGAGACCTTATTCTGTTCTCATAGGTTTCATTGAAGATAAGGTATCTTTAGTATATTTTCCAATAATACTTAGATTTTCCTGAAGCTTAAAGTACCAACTTTGTATTTCTGCCCTAGTTGTTTCAACAGCAAATATTTCTCTTTAAGACCTTAAAGCATTTATAGTCTGATGGTCTCAGATTGTTTACCCAATGTTTTGACCTCTCTTCTTTCCTTATTTTTTGAATAATACCCACTTCAAGTGACTATCTCATAAATCTTGTTAATATAAATGAAGTCTTGGAACTTCTCTAGCACTACCTAAGACAAGTAGCTGAGTATCAGTATATTTTGAAAGTTTCAACTTATAACACTCTTGCTAGTCTTATAAGTTGACTCTGAGACTTACAAACTTTAGTATCTAACCCTATTTCCATATCTATAGATTTATCTCTCCTATAAGAGAACCTAACTTTTCAGACTATTTATTCCATTTATCCAAGCAAAGCTCCTCAATACTCTGCAGACTTCTATATAAATCTTTTTATCTTACAATTATGCCAAATCTCACCACAATACTTATAGAATTTCTTGCCATCAGCTGCCAAACTCTGTGCTTGTATACTGTTCTTTCCTTTTAGAAGACCTTTTAGATTATTGCTAGTTGTTCTTCCATCATCATCAAGTACATTCTGTCTTTTTAGATAATATGCTAGATACTTTTACCTATATTTCTGATTATCTATATGCTATTATTATAATAGTTAGCTTAGCCTTGTTCTACTAGATTGCAATGAACTGTAAAATATTAAGAACAGTAGCTATCTTTAGGAAATCTCATTTTGTTCCCTTACAATTCTCTAAAGGTAAGTTGTATTTGATTATAGTTACAAAAAATAGAACTTTGGGTTTTCTAAAGATGTTAAACCTTGCATAATCCTACAAACTTTGTTCAGTCACTCTAACACCTATCTCTACCACTTTTGAGACTTTATCTCTACCAACACTCTTATATCTAAAAACCTATTACATTATCCATAACCAAATGTACTCTCTCTTATGAACTTTGCAGATAACTGCCAAATAGATCATGTCTTCCTTAGTACTTGTTCTCTCTACATCTGGCTATCTATAAATTAGTTTACTTGTGACTAAGATAAGATTCTCTGAGTGTTATTTTTTAAAAGTTGTCAAGTTGTAAAGTAGTCAGAAAGTCTATTTAGAGAGAGGTCCAATACTGTAGTCTTTTCTGTTACTACTTGGCTGGAGTTTGAGAAATTCTTCTACATCTATTTTTCCCCTATCAAAGCTGAAGCTATCAACAAATTTGAAGGATCAGCATACTATGATGATTGTGTAATAGAAGACTATTTAGATGAGTTCCAGGTCTTAATTACTGAGATCAGATATACAGATTTCTATATGATTGTTGATAAGTTCAGAAAGAACCTCTAAGCTAATATATGGAGTCAAATTACCACTTTTCCAGTAAGATATCCTGAGAACACTGATATTTCTACATAATTTGAAGCTGCAAGATACATAGATCAAGAAAAACAAGCCAATGAAGCATTCCAGTTGAACTAGTAACTAGCCCCTAGTGTTCAATTCCTTACTTTACTCAGCTAGACTTCCTTTTCTATACAAACTCCCTACTATCTTAGTATTCTAATGTTATCTGGCACTAACACACTCTCCAGACATCTCTATGAATGTAGATGTCACTTGCAAACTTACTGATATAGAGATTCAAACTATATATTTTATAAGTATCTAGTGAGGCTGAATATTAGATAATTAACCACTGAGAAATAGAAGGAGCTTATAAAAGACCTCAATATATCAAAGAACATTGATATATAACAACATCTGTATCCAAAGTAGTTATCTATCTCCTCTGATTCTTGGATAGTCTTAGTATTAGTATTTAAAATGTGTAGATACTCTGTCATTTCTTAGCTTGAATATCAACTAGTGTAGTACATTGTTCTGAATACTCATGCTTAGAAGTTTGACTTCCACAATAATTTACTTCCTGTTACAACTTTCTTCTAAAATATGATCATCACAATATGTAGAGATGCAGTGTATTTGTTAAAGCCAAGATTACCCCAAATTTGTATCTGCATGTGTTGGATAATGTTCCCAGTTCAACTTAGTTTGTGAGAATCAGTTTACTAGTTGTGAAGATAGAGATTGAAAGAAGTTTGTAACAATGAACTGTTTAATATTTCATTTCTATTTTATTAATATGATATTATAACAAGATATATAACCACAGATGGAAAATTCTAGTAGACATATTATCATATAATTTAGAGTAGAAGTAGAAGTACTGCTCACAGATCAAAGTAGTAGTAAAATCTAGTAGAGTTTCTTATCAATAATATCTTTTCTAATCTTCTCAACATCTGTGTAGTAGTCTGTTTTAATAATATTTCCATCTATTTTGATAATATGTTCATTTATAACAAACATGTCAAAAAAGTCCTCTACTATCTTTGCAAAGCAAGGTTATATGAAAATGTGAGTTTCATTTCTAGAACAGTAAAATATCTAGAGTATATTCTTTTTTCTTCTAGGCTTTTTATGTCAAATAACAAGATCAAGATTATTATGGATTTTCTAGAGTAATAAGATGAAGTTCATAGAGTTAGACAAAGTTGGCTCCAGGAGAAACCTAAGTTTATTATTTATATAATATACTGATAAAATGACTAAATGAAGTCTGCAGAGTTATATGGAGTTTTATGCTTCAAATAAATCTAAGTATATTGTAGAGTCCAATATATCCCACTTTTAGGAAAATCTAAGAGAATAGAATGAGGTTTCCCAAAGATAGCTACTATTTATAGCTCATTGTAATCTAGTAGAACAATACTAAGCTAACACAAGAATAATGGTATACAAATAGTTAGAAATCTGAGTAGAGATATCTAAAATATTAGTATCTAGAACATTACCCAAAAAGGCAGGATATATTTGATAGTGATAGAGAGATAGCAAGCAATAATCTAAGGAATTTTCCAAAGTAACAGTATATAAGCATAGGGTTTGGGATTGACTGTAGTGAAGTCTAACAAGTCTTGTAATAGGATTTGGTAGTACTGGGAGATAGAGATATCTATTGCAAACTCTGTGAGATTTGGGATTGAATGACCTTGCTTAGCTAAACATAATGAAAGGTTGGGTTCTCTTACATTTATTCTTGCTTCTAAACTGTTGCAACTTGAAGCAAGGAGTACTGACCTAAACTTAATCTGTTCAAAGTCTGCTACTTATATGAACTATGGTATGTGGAGATTTAGATGGTGGATCTCTACTACTTTATCTGACTTTGCATTAGAATTATTCTTCCAAAAGTTGGCTTTTAATATAAAACTCTTCCATTAATCAAATACTAATATCTTCTATGATGCTAGTAGCTATTTATAAATTGTTCTACTTTCCATTCTTCTTTTCTATCTACAATGATTAGGTTTGGAGAAAAAGGTGCATATTAACCTGGTATTGGGTTCTTAGAGATAACAGTTAGCTTTACTACATTGAACACTAGGTGTAGTCCCTTTATAGACAGGAGTAGCTTTAACCTATATAACATTGAACTTACTTATTTTTCCATGGTGTACAGTTCTAAATGTTGGTGCACTAATCTAGCCAAAAGATATATAGTGTAGATGTCTGTAGTATCTAGGAACATATTATTACTAGAGTTGAAAATAGGAGTAGATATATATTGTCTGTTATAATACCTGGTCATGTATTAAACACAGTTCACACTTAAGAGTGAAAGTTTACAGGGTTAGCAGAATTTAATGAGTATGGGAACTTGTCAACAAAATATACATGGTTGCAGACTTCCTAGAATGACCTTGGCTTTAGCTTATATGTAATGTCATCTATGTGTTGCTTGGTTATAACTTGAGAATTTTAAATGGAGTTTAAGAGAGTGTGTTCTGATAAAAGAAGTGTGTTGCCTTAATACCAGTGTTTAGTGCTAGTAGTAATGAAGACTGTTGTCAATTATCAGACTGGAGATCACAGAGTATTTACTAGTTCTTAAATACAAGGAAAATTATTTTAAACACTTAGACACTTGAGTGGTGCTATTACTACATAGTTGAGTAATTATTTATGTAAAGTTGGTATCTAAGCCTAGCTCTAAGCTAGGTAGATATTTGATCAAATTGATCTGTCTTGTTTGAATGCCAAAAGAGAGTATATGGGGCCAACCAGAGGTTGAGCACCTTCTTCCAGATTGATTTTGAGGTTATAAGGACAATGAGGAGCAAGGACTTCAGCTTTAGTTTTGCTGAAAATGTCAGTGAATTCATGATGCTCAGAAGGGACATTGGAAAGGTCAGAAGCTTCTACAAGTTTTGCAGAATTAGCCTGAATGTCTGAAGAACGAAGATAAAGTTCAAAATTGCTGGAGCCTGGAAGTTTTGATGTGTACAAGAATGCTGTAGCACCAATGATAGTGATGTTAGATTACTCAGAGTTAGACACAGAGGTCTCAGATCCAGGTATGGAAACCCCAGAATATGGTGATTGCAGAGAAATGTCAAGAGAAGACAGGGATGCTAATGGTATGTTAGCTGTGACATGAGGAGGAGTGAGATTTTTCTGCAAAGATGAGCAGAAGTTTATTGACTCATTTACTCAGTCAATCAGTGGATTGTGTCAGGCAAGCCAGTTGTATCCAAGAACTAAAGAGTAGGAAGAACTTAATCCAGCCATATCTATCTCAAATTATGAATAGCACTGTCTTTCTTATCTATATTTCCTAACCTCTTCTAATATAGATTACATCCTCTATTCTATCTTGGATATCCTTACTGGACCCTTAACAACTCTATAGATCTCTATTCCAGACATCCAAGGATTGTTAGAACTAGAATAGTATTAGATTTGAGAATGGTGGACTTGTTCTTCTATCTTTCTTCTATTATTTAAGTCTCTCTTATTTTTCTATTTCAATTCTTCTCTTTTCTTAGTTTGGAACTAGTAAAGAGGAATGATATAATATTATATATAACTATTACAACTATTATAGTAATATGACAAGATATAATGTCTGTCATACATTAGGAGAGTAATGTCATATATCATATGATATGATAACTCTTATATATATAATTCATAATATCTAGAGTAAGTTAGATATATAGTGTGTACAGACTATACACTAGAGTTTTATCTAAACTCTAGAGCTTAAGTTGTAATAGATAACTTACTTAGCAGTCTCTATTTCTAAATAACTACCCTAGATAGCATACTTAGTATATAAGCTGTTAGTTATACTGTAAAAGTCTTATTCTAGAAATTGACTAAAATTATCACCAATTCTTAGTGTTAGCAATAACATATCTCCTACCTTCTAGTAGACTTGTCCACCAACTATATTCTAAGTATCTTTTCCAAAATATATGACCAGTGCAACTAGTAAAGATACAGCACACAAGCTGAAGCCAAAGATTGTTCTGACTTCTATACTCTGTATACTCAGATAATGCAAATTACTCATTTAGACTTCTGAAAGCCTATTATAAGATCTCAGATAACAAGATATGAACTATATCTAACATCTACAGAGAAACACTAACTGAGTATAGAGTTTAGGATAGGACTATATACTCATGAGGTTTAAAGAAAAATAACACTGCTATGAAGAATAGGTTATTCATGAGGTTGAAGGATTTATAAATAGTAGGCTTGGCTTTTTTTAGTGCTGACTTCATCTATTTTATGAACTATGACATACTTTCTAGCTTAAACACCTTTTAGTAGAGTTCAAAGCCTATTTATAGGAGATGTTCAGTATTGAGAAAGAAGAAGGACTATGAAGTGAATGAGTGCATATAGTTATTATGTTTGAACTCAGTCAGAAGAAAAATATTATGCCAATCATCTCTTTATTTGCTTATTAAAAGCTGGTTAAGCTCTTGATTAATCTGTTCAGTTTGTCTGTCAGTTTGTAGATACCAAGTAATGGATAATGTAATCTTGACCCCAAATAGGTAGTATAGTTCTCTTATGAAGAAAACAACAAATTAAGATCTATGGTTAGATACAATGTGTGTTGTAAGACTATGAAGCTTCCACATATGATGTAAAAAGAGTCTTGTTACTTTTTCTGTACTTACTATAGTGTGAATTAGGATAAATTGAGTAGTCTTGGACATAAAGTTTACCATGGTTATAACTGCTAACAAGGGTCAAGCAGAAAAGAGGTTAAGCTAAGATGAAACAAGAACTATGCAACACTAGCCCTTAACTGTGCACTGAAAAATTCAAAGAAAATGATATCAGTATTAAGAATTAAAAGAAGAGGTATGAACAATAATATAAAAGGAATATACAAATAAAATCCACTCACAAATACTTTTTCTTGCTAACATACTCTTAAACAGTGAATTGTATACTATGTAACAAGCTTCTTTGAAAAATATAGTGAATAGATTGCAAAGCTCCTTTAGAGCTTCCAACAACACTATTTATTCTAGATAATATACTTCTTAAGTCAAACCTTATGACTGAAGATACCAACTGACACCCATCTTACTAGTCTTTTTTAGGCTGTTAGAACTCTTTGAAACTTGTCCAAAAGTAATAGCAGATACTAACAATACTCACTTGATAAAATAGAGATTAAACTGTTCTCAAGTGGGGAAATTTGGATGGGGTCTTCTTTATTAGTCTTAAAATATAGAGAATAGAGACTGAAACTATATAGAAGATTTTTGAAGACTTGTAAGCATATATTTTTCTCTCCATTTACAACCTGATATCAAGTTCATGATTATTTCCTGCTCATGAGTACCAATTCCATTTCTCCTTAGTCATTTCTATTAGTTGTCTCTACTTGTAAATCTATTCTAAACTTTATTGGCTTCTGACCCAATGTGTTCCTGTCTTATCCTACCATCTGAATGTTTTGTGGCTATGCTAATTGTGCTCACAAGTGCCTGTACTTCATAGCTAGTCCTTTGCAAGTATAGTAGTATTAACATTTCTTATCTCTAAAGACCTTATCTTCCTGAGATCTAGTTTGATTAATGGCTACTACACCATCTTTCAAGTAGGTGTCCACTTGAGAAAGTCTGAGACATTATCTAGAAGTATAAAGTTTTCTTGTTAATACCTTCAAAGAGATCTTAAATGCTTAAAAACTCTATAGGAGTATGTTCTTTCACAAAAAAGCATTTTCTAGCATAACACTATATCAAACTCCACAAACTCTGGAAGTTCCACAAAAAAGTCTATGTTGATTATTTTTTATCTTGTATTTGGAATAGAAAGGAGATATAGCTCTCCAAGGAGTAGATGTTAGATAGGCTTAGTCTCTATACAAAGATCACATATTGACTAATGCATCTTGATATTTGTAGCTGCCAATAGTTCCATGATACCAGTTTCAAAGTCTTCCAATGTCCTGCATACCCCACTATTTTTGAATCATAGTAGAGAGAGACAATATAGTACAGATATATCTCTTTCTCTAACTACTACCACAGTTAACATGAAAAGTTTAAAATAATCATCAAGAAATCCAAAAAAACTATTAAAAAAATCCAGTACTTTCTTTTGGTCTTAATTTTGAATATGTTAATGACTTTTCAGATCTATTTAAATTGCTCTCCAGAGCTAGTTCTAGAGTTAGCAAGTGAGTGTATTCAAGAGAAAGACCTTAAACTTGTCACATTGCAAGATGCTCCCCAAGAAGTATCTCTGCTTCTTCTGCCTTTAGGAATGCCTCTTCTGAAGTGTTAGCTTTATCTTTTTTAAGAGAAAGTAAGAAGAAGAACATGGGTTTAAACTCTAAGAGGCCTATCATCCCAAGAATAACTACATGAAAACTCTCCTCCTAGAAAGTGTCTTCTCATAAGTTTTCTATTGCTTTTCTTGCCTCAATTTCTAGAAGGAAAACATTTATTATGAGTTAGGATAACCAAGTGTCTGGTGAGGAGGGTAGGAACTTGGTTTCTAGGGCAAAAACTGCTCCTAAAAGTGTCAGAGTTGAAGATAGTAGACTTTTTTTTATTTTTCTCTTATTTTCATTTTCACTTCTATTTTATTTTGGACTTAGGGTTAGGATTAGTGTGATGGAGAAGTGATACTTTTCACAATCACATAACACAGAAAAGGTTCTGGAACAGATGATGTCTTACAGCATGGTTATAGCATGTTGGCCTTATAAAGAGCACATAGACTTTATTGTAATGTGCATATAAACCACAGTCCATGGTATATAAGATAGACTATTTTGTAACAAGAACTACATCAAGTTCTCTTATATAAACCCTATACAAGGATTCTCTTTTACCTAACTCTTTGGCTTAAGTTGTAATAAAAAGTACCCCAAAACCCTATACTCCTATGCTTGAACCATACAACCAGATCTATAGATCAGCTGAGTTATCCTCCCAATTGGTAAATGGCAACATCATTCATAATACTGAGCTGTAAAATAGTGACCACCATATACTGTCACTATCTGGTCATTTTAAACACCTTGAGGCTGATACTAAGATGCTCTTTTTATCTCTTGAGCATTTTACATACTTTATTAAAAAGCACCCTTTTGGAAGATATCCTATTGATCAATTCTCTACTATATTGGGAGTTGGCTTTGATATCTGAAACATGCTCTAGACTATTTTTGAAGCTGAGTGGGATTGCTTTAAAGTCTTATTTCAACATGATGCTTCCACTCTTGTAGAAGCTATAAGGACTATTTATGGTCTTGATCTTATTACAACACATTCTTCTGATGTTGAGATAGCTATTAATGTACCAGATGCTAAATAGGTTGCTTTTACTCTGATTACTAATAAAAAGCATAAGGGAAAGAGTACAGCTT
>Ga0157357_1000445_pt1 | contig 17869 bp, 13 predicted proteins | sample AttcapACBM1_FD_111485 | JGI IMG/M metagenome (GOLD analysis project Ga0157357, IMG submission 111485) | Fungus gardens microbial communities from leaf cutter ant in Botucatu, State of Sao Paulo, Brazil - Atta capiguara ACBM1 | ecosystem: Host-associated > Fungi > Mycelium > Unclassified ... | reverse complement strand
AAATGTAGATATATATGGTCCAGAACACCGGTAGCCGAAAGAAATGTGGAAGACAATAATTATTTGTACTGACATAAGCATTCTGGAATTATTTCTGATGGCGCAAAGAATTACACTGTCTGTAACATAACCATAACTAGAAATACAGTCTGTGTTGTACAACTATAAGTATGCTTGACCCAGAGGTCAATGTGTGGGATATACAAAGAGAACTCAACAGAGTTTCTAGGTCATAGACCTGCTCCGAGGTATTCATCCTTCACTAATGAATCAATCTCACAACAGTCTTATGGACAAACTCCATTACGGACCACATTCCTTGCCTAGTAGCTTGTTACTAGGCTCCAGATCATCATATTGCCCAGAGTCTGTCTATATAGTGTTCCCATACACTTGATCCATCCTTGGATAAGTACTCTGTTAGAAGTGATCTTCTCAGTCTTATCATAGTTGCTGTGGACTTTGGGATTGTAGTTTCACTTAGTTAGTACATCACATGGTTGCATGTACTACTCCCTGTGAACGTGTTTATGAGTCTTAGTCATTTACAGTTGTCCACAGTTCACTAGGTGACTCCTGAGTATTCCTAAGGCTACTAGAACCCTTTATAACATACTTAGTACCTGCTCTGTCTATACAACTAATCTAATCATTGGACTTCCCCTTGAAGCAAGAACTACACTTAACAAATAGTCCCATATATTTTCTTCCCTTATTACCTCAATCATTTACTCTATTAGAGGGTGAGTTCTTTCTTAGTAGCCACTCTTAGTTTACTTCCACTCACTGTCATAGCTTGTTATGTAATATATCTTAGTCATCTACTCTATCGGAGATCGATACGCTCATTGAAATGGTATAACCACAAGGCAAATGAATAGTAAAGACAGGCGCGCTCAAACTTTGTCACTTGTTGCGTAATAGAATGCTCAATCACGGATAATACATTTCCCGCGCGGTCTCTTCCGGCGTGTAATTGTCACTGTCATGTTCCAACATCATTCTAACTGCCGATGGAATGGAAGCAGCCACCCCAGACAGTTAGTGCCACTTTCTCACCCTAATCATGTACGGACGGGAAGATTAATGAGAAGATTAGCGCTGATTCCAAGTTGTAATAATAAAATCAATCACCATTTCGCAATGTCCAAGCTCTGTATATAGCACCCATGACTCTATGACTCAGAGGATGAGACACCAATGCAGATTACGCCGTATAGGCCGTTCGAAATTTATGATACAAAACCAATAATGATACAAGCAATCAAAAGCGCACGTTTATGTAGACGAACTACGTCGGATACGTCTCGATGCAGCCGACTTAGTGGGGCTAGATGACAAAAGCGAGTCATCGCTCGGAGGGTCGAATAGATCCAAAAATTTTTTCGGCACAGGCGAAATCAAATGATGAGGCGCAACCTGACCGTACCTTGGGTCGTCATCGGAGGAACACGACTTGGACATTGCAGTAGGTACGCTCATCGTCCTTGAAAATCCCGCCACTGTCAACTTTCTGCCTGCACGCGGAACTCGAATCGGTGGTGAAGACGAAACGAAAGAGTCCAGCTTAGTGTTCATCCTCTTTCCCGAAGACTTCATCTTGCGAATGATCCTTCCCCCAGAAGATGGTGTTTGTGCCCCATCAAGATTTGCACTCCGCATTTGCTTGTTGAAGAGCACTCTCTCAAATGGTGGGATTTCTACTGCCTCCATGAAATATCGCTTGCTTGATTCATTGGACACTGGAACATTTGTCTCCTCCACGTCATCATCACTGCTTACACTTTCACTTCGTTTTCTCCCAAAGGCTGTCTTGTCAAACTTTCCCTTTTTCAAGCACGACGGTCTTGCAGTGAATACACTATCACCCTCCTCTACACCCTCCTCTTTACTCTCCGCCTCCAACTGGCGTTTGATCGCAGTCGATACCTTCCTATTCGACGAAGGACCCACAATGCCCAGAGGAGACCTCATTGCGATCCGTTCCATAACTGAAGGAATCTGTGCAAGTGCAGCCGGACTCGGTGATGCATTCTCCTTATCCTCTCCTTCCTCAATTCTTCTTCTCTTCGATTTCGGAGTTGTCATCGAAGCAGAACCAGGTCCAGCACTGAGGGTACGCTTCCCAGCACATTTCGGCGTAGTAGGCGTGGCAGAAATCGAACCTAGCGGAGCCGTTCGGAACCGCGAAGGAGAAGTAGGTGAAATGGAAGGTAATTTAGGGAAATGCGCCTCTGAGATGTTTTCGAGTCGACAGGCGGGACTTGAATTATAGGAAATCGAGGATAACTTGGGTGTTAAGAGAGTCTCAGAGACAATAACAGCGGGACGCTCAGGGGTTCGCGCTCGACCCGGCTCACAGACTGAACATGTAGGGGACGAAGGAGGTAGCGGGGAGGAAGCACGCTCAGTTTCAACGTCAATGTCAGTATCAAGACATTGTTGAATGCCTCCAGGCCAGCCCTCACGCGGTATCTCCAATCCACGGTACGTTGCGTTCCAAAAGCTCTCAAATTGATCTTTAACAAGCTGCGGCCTGTCTCGACGTCCAATAAAGCCCGACTCTATAATGCTTGCGAAGCGCGCAAGGTTCTCCAAAGAGGGCCGGAGGGACTGAATGCAAAATAAGGCCTGTGCATATAGCGGTACAATCTAGGGCAGGTTAGCTGATTTTGACTTCTTGACTGGCGATAAGTACCTCATATTCGTAATCGTCTGCACTCCAAACCCTTTGATCATCTGCAACCCAAACACAAACCCCTTCTTGGACAAGCTCCAATAACCTCGAGCCGAGACACGGGGGACAATGTTCGATAACACTGGTCAGCGTTCGGATCATCCACCTGCTGATATCTTGGTTGCCCGGCTCAGGAGGATACGATAGTTTCATGGTTTCGTTGACAAATTCCATAAGAGTCTCGGGTAATTCTCTGATCTCCACGACGTCCAAATGAGACATAAGAAGATCACTAACTTGAATGGAGGCGGAGTTACACATGTCCTGATGATACGAAATAAGGGCGGCGATGGCATCGAGAACTGCAACTGAATCAAGGCCGTAATCTAACGCCTTGTCAAAAGTGTACTGTAGGAAGTCTTCCCATTTCTTGGAATCCTCGTTGCCAAGAGTTTGAGGTCGGGGCGACCTGGGATGAAAATCGTCAGGATAGAAATACGCAGACATTGATTTCGAAGTACAACGTACGTAAAAGGTACCGCCAGCAAGACGGCAGCACCTTCCCAACTGCAACCACCATCGCTCCATTTTTCGATAGATGCTCGCCATACGGTGTTTCTGACCTCTTCAGTCCAATCCCATTCCCATCCGCCTCGCTCGAATCCCCAAAACATCTTGATGGCATCCACGTCACAAACCATCAGTGCTTTCACACACAATGACACCCAAAGTTCCCTTGCTTCGCTACTCGACTCGACAAGTTCGTCCTCGATTTTCATTAGACAGCTGAGCAATCGCTCTCCCGCACGTCGTAAATTGGTCTCTTGAAACACCACATGCGTAACTCTCCACATTTCACAGACAATCTGGAGTTTGAGTTCCCCATTCGTCTTCCCAGAAAGAGTGAAAACTCCTAGTGCGGATCCTTCTTGTAGGTCCTGTACGGGTTTACTGGGTACAAGATCAAGATCAGAGTCTTCGAGAAGTCCGACGAGGATATCTGCTACTTTGCGCGCAAATCCTATCACACTTTCTTCTTCATCGTCTACATCCTCAGTCAGTGAACAGGCTAGGACTGATAATGAAATTGCATGTTTGAGCCTACCTTGCAGAATGATTACTACTGCAGTCAAAAGCCCCTCCCAGATTAAGAGCAGATCACAAGCCATGCACTAAGCAAGAAAAGTATAATGGTTTGGACAAGCGATCCTGAAAATAAACTTACGGAAACCTCAGACTCATCGAACTTCCTCAAGTTGGCAAGAGTCTGTTTCCAAAGCCTGATCATCCCGTCAAATACCCACTCCTGAGCGATCTCTTCCTTAGTCAGATATCGTACATCCTCGATAGGTGGTTGGGAGAGAAGCATATCGTTGATGGCAACGGACAATAATCTGTATTCGACTGAGAGGAGACTAGGATTGGCGGTGAAGATCGCAGGCATAATAAGCTTGTTGGCTTTCCAGGGGACATCTGCTGTCTCTAGACTGAGGATACGTTTCATTGTCGCAAGGACATCAACCACGTTTGTCTGCTTGGTCAACATATTTTCTAAAACAGACATCGTACGTGAAAGTGCATCACTGGTGTCAGTGGTCTCCTCTCCTAGAACGGCAGCAATGATTGCGACGCCATTCTGCACATCCACAACGTTCATCAGAATTTTCCAGATAGATTCGCGTTTGTCTTCGAGCATGTCATGTGCCAAAGACGTTTCGCGCGCGTTCTTAGGACTCGGGAGGAAGTAAACCCAGGCAACGCAACGCCAGACCAGGCATCCGAGTGCTCGCACGGAACTCTTCTTGTGACGCATAGATAGGGAGAGTAGAGTGGAAAGGGAACGGAAAATCTTGTTGTTGTAGATTAATGTTGGACCCAACAAGATAACAAAGCAAGCGAGGACGATAAGAGCCCATACAGGACCTTTAGAGGAGTGAACGGGCTCAGTAGCCATGAGTGTTGCTCGGAGCGTCCGATAGATGAGAGGCTCTTGGGAAAACTTGGACGGCGATGGTGCTGCTGAGCGGATTAGTTTGGAGGACTGAGATTCGGGAACTTGAGTGACGTAGTCAATGATGATACTAGAGATACGGGAATGAATAGAGGTTGATGAATGGGGAATTGAAACCAGGCCCAGGACAATGCCACTCAAAGCTTGGCAGGCCTGTTGACGTAGAGCAAGAGTTGGAGCGAGAAGGTTGTTCAAGATGGAGTCCAGAATGTTGGTGAAAGCGGGGATGAAAGTAGCTGGTTGGAAGACCGAAAGTTCATGGACAGCCTAATTTTGGTTAATTCATTGATATCGAAGCAAGTGAAATAGCGTACTTTGAGACCATCGCTTGCTGATCCCTTTTTACCTTCCTTGCCAAGTTCGCCGTCGATTCCACGACGGATCACATGGGCAATACGAAAGGCCAGTGGCTGGAGAATAGGACGCGAAAGCCGCTGGACTTGAATAACCCAGATAGCAAGTGCACATGTCTTCCGAGCATTGGGAGTAGGAAGAGTGTCTGCATTGGGTATAGCAAGGACTTCCCCGAGAAGTTCTCGGAGTTGGGAATCTGCCAATCGAGATATTAGGACGTCGAGAATACAAGAGACCACGAAGGCAACAAACCATCGAACAACTTGTAAATAGCTGGTGACCCCATGACCAATGCAAGAAATTTCATAGCAGAATGTGACGTTGTGCACAGGTCCCGAGCATATTTAACGTGTTCGGCGCTCACCCCCTTCTTTGGGCTACGCTTGGGTGATGGCAGAGACTCCACTGCCTTCAAGTCACCCCCCGGTACATCATTTGGAAATCTTTTAGCAGGATCCTCTAGTGCGCGACGCAAGTCACGCACTATAGAGCCTAAAAATTCCTTCTTGCAATGACGTATAGGTTGGAACAACGGCCAGGACGCATCGGCATCCGTCGAGTTCAAGACAGCTGCCCGCAGTCGCGCCATAAGACGGCCGTACGCCTCGTTAAGGTCGTGCATTGTCGCAAGCGGCGAGACTATTGTAAGCACTGGTCCCTCCAGATAATGTAAATCCATAAGCGGGTCATTGGGTTCCGGGGTCACTTCACGGGGCTTCACATCGAGCAATGGAAGTAACGGGTAGCTCGATTTTTTAAGAATAGACTTGACAGGTCGTTCTCTTTTGGCACTCGAGCACATGAGAGGTTTCGGAGAGTCCGAAAGGTCGTGGAACTGGTGATCCTGCGACCAGGCGACGCGTGATTGATTGTCAGAAAAAAACCGGTTTTCCTTTTCATTTCTATGTCCAGTGTTCGGAGGAGTCAATAGACTCATATTGGTAGATCTCTCTCAATTGAGGGCTTTTCAAGAGAAAATGACCGCCAGGCCACAGGAAGGAGGGCCAGACGCGAAGGAACGACCCGTCACACCGTGACACCGAATGTGGATGTATATACATCTTTGTTTGCCATCACAGATTTTCATTATCGTGCAATCGGAAGAGCCAGGTACCACGTAAGGGGGCAACTAGATCCTTATGTTGCAGACCAAAACTAATCAAATTCACAATGACGGTAATACAAGGAAAGTGAACATTTTGCATGAAGGAGAGCACAACTTGAGAGCTGACTTTCTGAGTGCTGGATCCGCACGACCCACAGAAGACCCACGGTACAAAGTCAGAATTCAAGACATATACGGTGGTCTTGGTAAATTACCCATCGTCTGGAAACGCCTAGAAACCCTCAGCAGTAGCAACCACAAGTGTGCGCCATACACACTCAAATACTTGAACTGTTATGATATGGCCCAAAGAAACTTCAAGTCTTTGATCGATAGCTTGCTTGTCTCCCATTATCCCACGTGAACAGACGAGTTGAAGTCATTTGGTCAGGCAGCGAGTCTAGCTCCAAAGCACCTTATAAACGGATGGCTTTCCTCTTGTCACAGATAGAGAAAAAAACATTTTGACTGTGGCCAGGAAGCGCTTCAACGATTTGGCAACGATTTAGCTCTGCTCCCATTCTGGCAAGGCTCCCAAGCGTTGTTGATGTTGCTCGGGTTAGACAGGGAGCAAATCAACTCCAGATGAACAGGGTAATCTTTCGCTGGCACATCATTATGACTAACGAAAACTGAAATTAGAGGACATAATTTTAATCATCAACTAATGGTACTACAGGAGATGGCTACGCTTTAGAGGGTGTCAAGATCGGGTGATGAAGATTTGTCCGTGTATGACATGCGTTTCAACGAAGTCAAGCGCCCTCTGACAAGTAAAATTGGGACAGCGCTAGCGGCACAAGTATAATGGCTTCAGGCTCTTAGGATCGGCTGTTCTAGCATTGAATCGAACGAAGCACACATGTTCACGGGTATACTGAACTTGGGAAGGGCATCACCGATGACGGTATACTGACGATAGCAATATTTTCGAGAGCATGAAAGCTCGCACAGGCGCACCTTATCTAGAAGAACACTACTTCTGAGAACGAGTATCAACAAGATTCTTTGGTGGTATAGTTCCTGTAGTTCTCATACGTACAAATTACCATCCCAAATGAAAGGAAAGATAAAACGGGAACTTGACCACGTGTTCTCTCCTGGCATTTGGTGATTTATAACCCCATACGTCCGTCATGACCCCGCAAAGAGACGCCGAAATGAGGGATTTTCATCCCTCCCAGACTAAATGGGAGGTTACTAGCTACGTCCTCCTTGAGTTGATTTGACCCTCAAAACATCTGTTGGTGAGCCACGTCACAAAACCAGCTTCTCCGAGTAATCGAGCAGTAGGAACTTTGGCGCCACAGCATCGAAACAGGCCGGTAAGAAGTGAGCAAAACAATCACCACCAAATGAAGTCGGATATTAAACGCGAGGGATTAGACCAGAGTCGTCCAGAATCAGTACCAAAAGAACAAGGCAGTGTTAGGGTAAGGCTGGGTTTCCGATAATCACGCTTGCCGGAAGCTGTTGTGTACATGGCCCTTGCGCTATAGGGCCGAGCTTCGACACGCCTCCTGTGATAAGAATGCGATGCTCAGGTGCTTTCGGAAGTTAAAGCGACAGCCGCAGGAGTGTGTACCTTTGAGGGAGCTTGGTCAAGCTCCAAGCTCCAAATCTAACAACCATCTATCGACTGCTGAGACTCCACCGTTACGAATCAAGCTGATGAACTCGATAGATCTACTGGACGATTAAGCTTGCATCCGTTGGGATTTTTCGTATTCTATTGTATCTGGTTAATGTGCAAGATGAGCAGTCCCATTCTGGTTGTTGCGAGGAGGACGGTCTCCTTAGCCCGGAATGTGCCTGATGCAAGCCCGCAGCGATACCAGTGGCAGGTAGATCACTGTTCCTGTCCAGTCCAGGATCACAGACGTGAGGCCGTAGACTCAGCTGATACGACTGGACGTCAGTTTGATGAGGAAGTGCCAGAAGCAAGGTGCTCGAGCTTGGGATTTACCCACCTCGTGAGATCATAGCCTACTGCATGGCCAGAGAAGCCTGCTGTAGGCTTTTGCTAACATCAGGTCATCAATTTGCACCGGCCACATGGCTGCATAGGAAGTTAGCATTCTCTCAACGCCGCCATTGCCTGAGTTTGACCTGTGCTTCCGAGGTTCGCTAAAGCACAGGAATCTACGATGGAAATAAAGACATGGTTGAGCTATATAAGAGGCAGCCAGAACACTGCAACTACTCTCACCAGCCAACGAAGGTCTTCAGCCAAGTTTCGAGATTTGTTTAGCAACGTCTACCTTCTCGATAACAAAACTTGAATTACGATGAACGCCTTCATGACCGCCGTATTTACCCTCTTCACCCTCTTCTTCGTTGCCTTTGGTGTTCCCGTCAGTTCAAGGGATGTATTCGTTCCTCCCTTAACGTCCCCTGCGGCGGGAGCAGTCTTGAAAGTTGGTCACACCTATGAAATTACTTGGTAAGTTGTTCGCAGGGCAGTCATCTACCACGATCACGAGTTCATCTATATTGCAGGGACACTTCCTCAGCCCCAAGACAGATCACCAATCCTAGTGGGCGTCTGGTCTTTCGTCATAACTCCCTCCTCCAGAATCTTGGTATGTGCAGGGTATGTTTACGGTAGTCGATCCTGCTAATGTCATGTCGATTCTCTAGATAACCCGGTCGCCAAAGGATTCAGTATTTTGGCTGGCAAGCTCAATGTCACCATTCCCAAGACCACTCCGCCGGGAAGAGACTATCAGTTTGTTCGTGAGTAGCATTCATAAAGTGACCGAGGTCTGGGCTTACACTATGTCCAGTCATGGGTGATTCTGGGAACTATGGTGCCACATTTTCTATTGAAGCCTAGTCTTTCATCGCAGCACTGCAAATTGATATGAAAGCTCACCATTCTCAAAAGACCCCTTGTATCTCACTGTTTGTGGACATGGACTCGAATCTTCAGGGGATAATTATGTCCTCTGTTATTGTATCATAGAGCTCATCTACTGACCTATTCGCCTATTGTAACACACCCTCTCCTCTAATAGCTAGAGAAAAGCACTCTTGTAATCCTTGTTGTATCCATTCATGATATATTCGTCTATTCGGTCTCGGTTCTTCCCGTGGCTGTTTATAGTTTTAATTTTTCTGGAGATGTCTTGCAAGACACTTTCAAATTTATTCGCCGTCTCTTCGGCTCTGCGGCTAGCGGTGAGACAGTTTGTGAACAAGAACTAGCCAATAGTGCGAGTTCCACGCTAAATGTCGGATGATGTACTCTAATGAGAAAAATTTTCCCAATGGTCGCTTGGGACGAGTTTCCAGTCTGCCAGTCACCTCTGGGAGAAAGCTAGCCAAGCAGGTGTCGAAACCAAAGGACCTGTCGATCTCTGCTTCCTGCCTTGCAACCATCAGCTTCCTCGTTCACTATATATCTAGTGCTCTTGTCACTTGTCATCCTTGTCACATGATGCTCTTGTCGGAAGTATATATATAAAGCGCAGAGCATTACATATGTCCTCGACGCTTGTTCCCCGCCAACGTCCGCCTTGCCGCATCGTCAGCTCGCATCCAAGTCAGATCCATGATTCTTGCTGCTACTTTCTTTTGCTTCTCGCTTTTTATATCAGCAACGCTGGGCTTGCCACTTGCTCAGCGAGATGTCGTCGCCCCTCATATCACGAATCCACATGAGGGAACAATCTGGATGGTTGGTCAACGGGAGCTGGTAGCATGGCAAGTCTACAAGACATCCATTTTTAACTCCCCACTCATTGAATCTTCGCCTTCTAGGGAAACTGATAACCTTCCGCCGGATTCTCAGATCACCAACCCAAACGGGCGTGTCATTCTTGGTTATCAAGCGAACGATAGCTTGAACTTGGATCTCGACCATCCTCTTGCGCAGAACTTCAAGCTCCGTGCGGGCAACGTCACAATCATAGTCCCAAATGTTCCTCCTCGTGATGACTACATTATCGTCCGTATGTGATCCTTTTCTCCGCTCCTTGAGCAGCTAATGAACTTGACCAGTGATGGGTGATTCTGGAAATGCTAGCCCTGCGTTTGCCATTACTTCTATCCGGGGAGGTTCCAGTTCCTCTTCAGCATCGGCTTCTGGCACACTCTCCAGTTCCTCCTCAACATCGGCTTCTAGAGCACCTTCCAGTCCCTCCCATTCCGATAATTCACCTCCGTTTACGGGTAGTGTTATCACTGGGGCTTCAATTACGAATACCCTAAGTGCTACTCCTTCAGTACCAACGTCCACTGTCCCAGTTTCATCGCCTTCCTCTGATCCAGTTTCGTCGTCTGTCACGATGTCTGCCACGATGCTTCCTTCGGTATCTGTTTCTGTGCCACTATCGTCTGGTACATTAGAGTTAGCAACTGTCGTTAGCAGTGGAGCTGGAATGGTGACCTCGACTAGTTCTGCTTGGTCTATTCGCAGTCATTATCTGTGGACCATCATCGCTACATCTTTGGCTCTCGCGCTATTGATTTGAGACACAGGGTGCTTGAATCGTAGATACATCATGAATTTTCCAACGGTGTTCGATGACGTCCCCTGGTAACGTACTTGATGATTTTGTTACTCGCATATCACGGTCTTTGATTTTGATCAACACACATGAATGATTTGACGTTTCTACTTCCTTGTTTTGTCCAGCGTATCATGGTTGTACTATAGGTGGCCTTTGTCTTTTTCGATGAGCCGCTCCGCATTAGTACTTTTCCTCCCGTCGTTATCTTTTTGCTCGTCATTTTTAATTTGTTGTGTTGTTGTTTCGTTTTGCTTGGCCAACGTCCAAAACACGACAGTACTAATCCCCTTCTCATATCTGAAAACACACTGATAGTCGGAGACCCGTCTATCGCCAGGTTAGCTAGTATAGACATAAATCTCATTAGAAGCTCAGATAGGGGTTATGACGTAGGGCACCGGATTCACCGGATATGATTGCCGGTGCGATCCTGTAAGTCTCATGGCCTGAGTTCAGATCCATGGAAGCACTGTGCCACAGCTCAGGGAAAGAGCGTACGAACGAGGAAATCGAGGCTTATAAAATGGATTGGAGAGCGTAATTCTTCTTTGTTACTCATGCGGCCCGTATAGATTTACGGTTGAATTCAATGATGTTTGCGGCCTTTTTTGGTTCATTCCAAAGCGAAATGACACGCTGAATCGTTATGGAGTCACCGAGCGGGCCATGTGTGTGTGATGGCGTGATGGCGTCTCAGTTTCCTCCGTTTCTAAATTTAAGATAATTTGTTCCTTGTAACTGTCTCGCTTTTCTTGATGTTTCAAAACAGTTTTGGTATGATTCATACTTAGATGTGGTCATGTTTGATGGAAACTCGTAGTTCTTAATTTTCTTAATTTATCTTTGAGGATTCGAGAGTATGAAGTACTGTTCGTCATATCTCGAGAACGATTCGAATTTCTACGTCATGTGATATGTGGTATCTAAAAGCAAGAATTTCATCCTCTCATATTTATGCTTGATTTCAGTACAGATTTCCAAGAGGCAGTTCGAAAAACTATAGTCTTTGAAAGAATTGTCACAATTGCTAAAAGGAGATATCTGAGAGCTAGAATTATAGGAGGAACTTGTTCAGAAAAGGATCAGAACAACAATATTTATAGCTCAATATTATATAGCTACTATGACCATTAGATATAACTAAATCATGACCAAACCTGAGCACAATCTTAAAAAAACTTTGTAATTAAATTATACATAATATGTTGGAGTAATAAATATTGAAAACATATGAGATAAATATAACTTTGAAGTTTTATTCAACCTTGATGCTCCAACTAGTCTAATCTACATATGCTAAACATATTTTATTATACTCCAAAGTATTATATATGCTATACTCTTGAGAACTAACTTAGAATATAAATCAGTATAGTGAAAAAGAAGAATATAGCAGAATGTTAGTATGATACTAAATATAACAGTGTTTTTCTTATTATCTTCTGATTGATATCTCGTTCTATTATTATAGACTGATCTGAGGATATCTGTCTTTTGTAATAGATAAAACTTATAAAAGAACCAGCTTCTCCATATTTCCTATCTTATGTTAAGCACAGTTTTGTCACAAACTTCACTCAACTTATATCTCTACAACTATTGGATCAATTCTCACAAACCAAGTTGCACTGAAAAGCCCCAAATGAGGACTATTTGCCCATATATTGAATATATAAAAGTGACAACAGATTACTGAGAATCAGACCATCAGTAACTACCAGTTTCATTGGCTATTATCTCAGGAATAACTAGACAGATTTTGATAATCAAACTTGCATTGAAAAGTACTCATCAAACCATCTCTGATAATATATTATATATCATATGGCAATTAGTATTTATAGAAATACAAGCATATCAATATAGTAATATAATTAGCCTAATACCAAATACAAGTTTTGATTATATAATAAAAATAGCTTGCACATAGACTATCACTATTTTATATACCTGGAAATTAGACCTCAGACTTAACAACATCAATTATCATCATTAACATCTGTATTAATCTTTATCATTATTGTTATTATTATTAAACTTCTAAATCACTTTGAAATTGCATTAAAGATTCAGATACCATAAATAAGTAGGTAGTTTATTTTGTGATAAGTTCTTATTTTGAGCAAAATTCTGTAATCAATCATACAGAAGTAGCCAGATCAAGTTGGAATACTTATCTAGGATATGGATCAAGTATAAAGCTTATCTATAAAGCTGCAACTGAAATATCAGATAACAATTTTAGTCTCAATTGTTCCTAGCTATTTCTAACTATGTTGGCAATATTATTACATAATTGTATTCTACCTGATTAGAATGATCTTATAAAGTATTTAAGATATTTACTATCTCCAGAAAACTTTAGATATAAGATCTACACATATTTGCTAATCTAATTTTTTATGTTCTAGATATACTTGCTAAGTATTTTAGCTCTCTATTACAAAATGAACTACTTATTTATTTATGATATCTGAATATCAGATACACTCTCAGAGATTTAGAAGCGATTTAGAAGTTCAATAATAATAATAATAATTAATACAGATATTAATGATGATAATTAATGTTATTAAGTCTGAGATCTAATTCTCATGTATATAAAATAGTAATGGTCTGTGTGTAAGCTATTTCTATCACATAATCAAAACTTATATCTAATGATACCATTATCTGTTATAGTAGATATTAGGCTAATTTTAGAAGATAACTAATTATGTCACTACATTGATATACTTATATCTCAATGAATACTAACCTCTATATAATATATGATATATTATCAGAGACAGTTTGATAAGTACTTTCCAATACAAGTTTGATTGTAGGAATCTATTAAGCCATTTTTGAAATACAGCTTATAGTTACTGATGGTCTAATATCTCTATAATCTGTTGTCACTTTTGTACATTCTATATATGTATAAATAGCTCTTATTTGAAGCTTTCCAGTGCAACTTGGTTTATGAGAATTAGTCTACTAGTTGTAAAGTTATAAGTTGAATAAAGTTTGTAACATTCTCTTTCTAATTTTTTTTTAAATCAACAATTTATAATACGGAGTGCAATAGCAGTCCATGGTAACTACTTAGTAGCTATAATACATTGATAGGCAGACAACATAAAAAGAGAAAAGAAAAAGAAAAGAAAAACTACTTAAACTAACAGGATTACTACATTACTATACTCTACTTTCAAAAGAGTTCCTGTTGTTTCTTTCCATACCAATCTCTGTTAAAATGGTTACACCAATAAGGACAATGATAACTATCTGCTTGATGGTCTCCTTTGCAATTCATATATTTGAAGACATAAGAACATAGCTTACCAACCTTAGTGGCTAAGCAATTAAGTTTCTTGTTTTCTATATAATACCACACTTTCTCTCTATGGTATTCAATAACATGAGCTCCATAACACTTTATGCATCTGGAGACATGAGAACAACAGCTGAGTGTCAAATGGCCCCATTTCCAACAGTTCTTGCACTGTAGAATGCCCAGATTTATATTTGTACCACAAATGGTAGCAATAAATTGTCCAATGTTAAATCAACAATTGATGATGTTCTTTACTGTAGAATCACTCTGAGAATTCCAGATATCTACCCAAATTACTGTCATGTCAGACTTGGGAAACACTTTGATAATACAAGGTTTTAATGCCAATATAATATCTTTGAATAAGTACAACTCCTTGAGTACACTCTCAATAGTATCAGGAGTAATGACACCTTGCTCCATCATATGAGGAAGTCCAATGATCTTCAGATACAACTTGGACTTGGGAAGATATAGACAGTCAATTAAGTCCAAATTAATATTTTGAATATTTTTGATATATTTCTTAATCATATCAAGATCAAACGTGTTAGCCAGTTTGTTCATGGTGATAATAAGTCTATTATTTGTCAAACAAATAAAGTCTGCAATAATATCTGATTTGATATTTTTAGACATTTGTCATATGCCAAGTCCACCTGTCCAGAACAATACATTCCTGTAGTATACTCCTTGTCAATAGCTAAATCTGAATAAAGCCCACCTTCCATGACAACTATCTTACTTGCAACATGCCTAATAGCAGTGGTGTAATCATTTAGGTATTCCATTTTCCATAACAAAGATATTCCTATTCAACTTGGTCTTCCATAGCAGAGTCACTTCTATCAGTATCTCAACATTGAAATCTCTACTTGGAGTAATAGAGGCTATACTACTGAAACTCTAAGCATTCCCTATAGTAGGAACTTGTATATAAGACTAGTAGTTACACTGTAATTTGCTAATCTGATAATGAACAAAGATAAACTCTTATTGAACTTGATCCCCAGTATTTAATGGTGATATACCAAATCAGCACTTACTCTTATTTTGGACCTCTTCCTATTATCTGAAGTTGCAACTATGCAGTAAATAGGTGGCACAACACATAAGCTGAAGCCAAGGTCATTCCACAAGTCCACACATCTCTGAGTCCATCTTGTAGACTTTCACCACCAGTATGAACCATGCCTAACAACAGTTATAACTTGTTTCCTGGATGGCTCTCTAGTTGTTATGTTGATTCTGAGTTTCTTCTTCCCCTCACTGCTGTTCTTTGCTTTTATCATCTTTCCCACTTTATTTACTGATAAAGATGGGAATGCTTCTTTAATTTACAAAACATCTTCAATGTTCAGCAAGAAGTTCATTTTGGAAGCTTGTACATATGATTTCTTGATACTTAAAGATTTTATATTCTTCTTTGTGACTGTTCCAATGTTCTTGGTGAAAGGTGGTACAGTAGATATAGCTATGTTACAAACTTCATTCAGCTTGTATCTCTACAACCAGTGGACTGATTTTCACAAACTAAGTTGTGCTGGAAAGCCCTAGATGAAGGCTATTCGTACATATATGGGATGTACAAAAGTGACAACAAATGACTGAGATATCAGGCCATCAGTAGCTGTAAAAGCTTTGTCTGCTAATATCTCATGAACAGCTGAATGGATTTACACGATTAAACTTTTGTTGGAAAGTGCTCATCAATCTGTTTATAATAATATATGATGCATCCCAAAGCAATAATTATTAGTAGAGATACAAGCATATCAATGTAGTAACATAATTAGTTACCTTCTAAAATTAGTCTGACATCTGCTATGATAGATGACAGCTCCCATCAGATATAAGTTTTGATGATGTGATGAAAACAGCTTGTGCATGGACCATCACTCATTTATATATATCTCTCTGTGTCTAAGGACTAGATCTCAGACTTAAACTTAATAACATCAATTTTCATCAATTTACATTAATTATTCCTGTTGATACTACTCATTACCTATTATCATTATCTCCTTATACTAAACCTCTGAAATATCACTAAGTTCAAATATCACAACCAGTAAGTAGCTCATTTGTAATAAGCTGTAGAAGAAGAAACTGTTACAGAAGACAGAGTAGGAGTTAACACCGATGGATCAGTATTCTCTTTTGGGTTTACAGTGGCAGAAATTGACAACTTGTCTTTATTGCTGTAAGGGCCACAACTAGTGATATTCAAGATATATTTGTTGATAGTTATCTTCTTTTCTTTATCAAAAATGAGAAAGTCTCATTCTGAAGTAAAAATTGAGTTGATAAGTTCCCAAAGACTCTTAATGACTGCTATGAAATCACCACTTGGTCTTTTCTTGCTTAATAGATGATTTTTGATGTAATTACTGATTTTTATCAGAGACTTGTTAATATTTTCAGCATCTTTACTTGAGGTTTCTTTAGTCCCAAATAATAACACTGCCTGAAATATTCTATTCCAAGAGCTAAGGTCCAATGGCTAGCTATTACTGTAGTTCAATAATATTGGATCAGGACTACTAGGTTCCAACCTGATGTTGCTGCTTGTACCTATTTGAGGTAAGAGAACACAAGGCAATGGCATATGTACTCCTACTGGAGGAATACATGGCAGGAGTGAGGCTGTGACTGGAGTATCAGTACTCCAATCTATAAATGAGTCATCCTGCATCCTTTGGTTATTAGAGCTTAAGAATAGACTAATAAATGGTGACAGAAGTTTCTTGCTGTTTAATAGTTTCAGTTTCATGGTTTACTTGCTCATAGTAGTGATAAATAATAAAGAACACAGAATATACTACTATTTTCTATAAGTGCTAACCACACAAGATGGTGGTAGGAAGAAAGAAGCATTGTCTCTTTCTAATTTATTAGTGAGATATAACATCACAAAACAAAGTTTATTTTTATATTTTATATTTTAATTCAAATTGGTCTTTTGATTTTAAGTACTAAAAGTGGATTCTTACCTATATTCCTAGCATATATATATTAGCTGTTTAATTTATTACAATTATATTTTATATTTTTTTTACTCATAAAAGTAAAATAACCTAATAGCTTAATATATAAGAAAGTATAAGTACTGAAATAAGTGATTGGATCTGATATAAAAGTAGATATAGACTGATTAGACTTACTATATATTTCTAATAGATCTAAATAGATTTGGCTGTTAATATAAGTAAGTATGAATACTAAGTATATATCTTTAATATAATTCAGTTTTTTCATTTTTAATAGTTCTTATTACTTAAGCATCATCTTTATACTTATGTAAACAGCATTCTAACACATTAAAATAAACTTACTAGTAATTAAAGTAGCTATTATTTTTAAGAACTTTATCTTATTCTTTTAAGATTTTCTAAAGATAAGTTATATAATTAGTATCACTTAGATAATATACTTAGGTTCTTTCTAAAGTATTCTCTACATGCTTTTATCCAGTTATTCCAACAGTATTTACTTAGCCTTAAATACTAAGTACTATAGTTGTATTATATCCTATTTTAGTTATATTCATCTCAACTCATGGATAATATCTCTTTTCTCATCTACACTTCTTAATCTCTTCTGGTACAGATCAATTGCCTCTATTCTACCTTGGACATTCTTATTAGACTCTCATCAATTCCATAGATTTCCATTTTTGATATCTAAGGATCATTAGAAACTAGAGTAACTCACTTAGCAGTTTCTATTTCTAGATAACTACTCTAGATAGTATATAAGCTAGTAGTTTACACTATAATGGCCTTATCTTGAAAATCAACCAAAACTAACACTATCTTCTAGTATTGGCAACAATACATCTTACTACTTTCTAGTAGTCTTATCTTTATAGTTCTTTAAGTAATTTTTT
>Ga0157357_1000442_pt1 | contig 17872 bp, 23 predicted proteins | sample AttcapACBM1_FD_111485 | JGI IMG/M metagenome (GOLD analysis project Ga0157357, IMG submission 111485) | Fungus gardens microbial communities from leaf cutter ant in Botucatu, State of Sao Paulo, Brazil - Atta capiguara ACBM1 | ecosystem: Host-associated > Fungi > Mycelium > Unclassified ... | reverse complement strand
CTCTTGTTACTCCTAGCCACCAATAATTCCTCATCACCAACTCTGTCATTTTCCATCTTCCTCCATATCCTACTACTAGTATATTGTGGTATAATTTGATTATTTCCATCCTCAACTCTTTATCCTTCAGCACATATACTTTTTCTTCTTTTAACACCAAGTCCCCTTCCATTCCTTTCCTTACAACTTCTTAACTTTTGCTTTCTTCATTTTCTCTACTACTCTAACTACTTTCTTATCTTTGCTCCTAGCTTTTTTTGATTTTTTCTACTATATTTACTTCTAGTCCTTCTGTTATTAGTTTTGCTAAGCTACAAATACATTGGTTCTATTTTTGTTCCTAGTACATATTTCAAGGTGAAATTGAATCTTGACAGATATAATACATATCTTGCTTATCTTCTGTTCAATTTCTATACTTTCATGAAATATTCTAAATTCTTATGGTCTGTCCAGACCTCGAACTTAAACTTTGTACCCTCTAATAGATATCTCTAATTTCCTAACCTTCTTATCACCATTAACATCTTCTTGTTATAAACTTTGTAATTCTTCTCTATCTTATTTTAAGAGGAATGCTACTGGTCTCCACTTTCCATCATTATACTTCATAGATAATATATCTCCTATAGCATAATCTAGCACATCAACTTCCATCCTCATTTTTTGTCTAAGTCCAGTACTACTAATACCAGTTCCTTGGTGAACCTCTCCTTCAACTCTCTAGATGCCTCTTCTTGCTTTTCTGTCCAATCCTACTTTTGATCTTTTCTTTTACCAGATTATATAACAGTCTGGCTATTGCTGTGAAATCTTTAATAAACTATCAATAATAATTGGCTGATCCTAGAAACTTCTGTATATCTTTGACTTCTTTTAGAGTTAGCCATTCCAATACTCTATTGATCTTTTCTTCTTCCATTTTTATCCCTTCTGGTCTAATTACTACCTCCAAAGATCTGACTTTCTGTATCTTCCACTTACATTTTTCTAGTTTTACATACAAATCATTCTCTGCTAATCTTCTCACTACTTCTTCAGTGTTGATAAGATTTCAAAGGATTTTATTCATTATAGTCTAAAAATTTGCCAGTAAGTTCATCAGTCCAAAAAACATAACCATTGGCTTGAATGACTCTTCTGGGGTCATAAATGCTATCTTCCATTCATCTTCTTCCTTTATCTGTACATTATTATATCCTCACTGTAGATCTAATTTAGTAAATACTTTTTTATGCCTATATTTTCTACTATGTCTGAAATAAAAGATAATATGTAATTATTTTTAATAGTCCACTCATTTAAATACTTATAGTTCTGTACTATTCTTTTTTCCTACAAAAAACACTAATGTGGTTTGAGATGACTTCAAGAGTCTAATATACCCTTTTCTCAATTGTTCTGATATAAACTTATGCACTTCCTCTCTCTCTTCTCTCAACAACAAATATATCTTTCCCTTCCTTTGTTTCCATTGTATGATCCCATAGTTTTCTTGTGGGAATTCTTTCACTCTGTTTATTTCCAAATATGTAAATTCACTTGTGAAAGCATTCTGGTACCAGCTTTTTTGCTTTCTTCTCTGATTTTGCTACTTCTTCTTTATCCCAAATCTCCCACTCTTTTGCCTTTTTCTTCACTTCTATTGCTTTATCCTTTTTTGGTTTTTTCTTTTCCTTCCTTTTCTGCTTCCTCTCTTCTTGTTCCCTTCTTTTTTTTCTTTTTTTCTCTTCCTCTTTTTGCTTTTACTACTCTGATTTTCCCTGCTTTAGTCTCTACTGTTATCCACACTCCTCTAGACATCTCATCATTTTTACCTCTTCTGTTTTCCAAGTGATTTCAGAATTATGGTGAGCAAGTCACAGCATTCCCAAAATCACACTCCACTTCTGACCTCCAATCACATTAATCTCCATCTTTTTTCTATGCGTCTAGTGATAAATATTCACCTCTACTGTGTACTCAATTAGTCCCTCCTAGTTAAAGAAACCATTCACATTCCTCACATATATAGATCTTTCTATTTTCTTCAACTTAAATTCTTGCTTCCTCACAAACTCAAAACTCATAACCAATCCCATTGCTTTACTATCTAACAATGCTTCTACTATTACTCCTTTCTGTGTATCAATTCTTTCTAACCCAATCTTTATTATAACTTCTCTTAGTATGTTCCCATTATCCAGATTGCAGCAGGATGTATTATTTACTACTCTACTGAGCATTGCAAATCTGTTGTAATTATTGCAACATAATTAAGAACTATTAGGTCTCTTTCTCTATTTAAATTATCACTATGTTGTTCATTGTCCTGACTTTCTTTATACTCCAATCTCCTCTCTTATTCTGTTATCCTTCTTATCCTACAGTTTTTGCAATATATCCAAAACCTCCACAGTTATAGCAATTCCTTCCTCTATCCACATCTATAGTATATAGACTGTGCCTAGACATGAATCCTGCATATTGATTTTGGTTTAACATAGTTGGATTAGTCCTTTCAACTTCTTCCACTGGTATGGGCCTTGTTAGCATCTGTTATGAAGAAGCCTCCTGTATCCTTAGCTGAACTTGAGGCTGTGGCAGTATTTGCTGGAATACCTCTTTGTTTTGCCTTGAAGTCTGAACTCTGTTGTTCCTCCCTTCTTACAGCTTCTCCTCATCTCTCTTGCTCTCCCTTCAATTTCTATCTAGATTGATCATGTGTTCATATCATTGATTGGTTGACCCTGATTGGCATTCTGTCTCCACAAGTCTTTGCTAGATAGTGCCTTTCATATCTCATTTTAACTCCTCAATCAATAGCTATTCCTTATATCTACTATCTTTTGCTGCTCCTCTAAATACCTATACAAATTTTTTCATTGTTTACCTTTCTTACTCTAACCTCTTTAGCTTTGCTACTTTTGTTGTTTTCTCATCTCCTTCTCCAAATTCTTTTCTTAAATCTGCTAAAAAGTCTCCCACAATTTTATATTCCAAATTTTATGTTTCTAGATTCTCCAACATATTTTATTTCTAGATGTCTGCTGATTCTCTCTATACATATAATGAAATTTACTATATCTATTCTTCTACCATATCTCTCCTCATTCTCATTCTTAAGAATAGCTTGTATGCTGTTACAAACCCTGAAACCTTTTTCTGAACTCCCATTAAACACTTGTGGCTTAGCTACTTCTATGCTTGCTCCTGTATTGAGCCTAGGTATTACTGCTTCTGCTTTTGCTCCCTGTGTTGCCAACAGTACTTGGATTTGTACTTGTATTGCTACAAGCTGTTCCTGTTTCTGTCAGATAATTTTCTGAAAGTCAGATTGACTCATATTATATTGTGATTGTGAATTGATGGATGATAGTGATAATGATGGTAAAGATAGGATAGATGGTAATAATATATATACTAAGAGGATAGAATTGGTGCTGGTTTCCTCCTCTGAATTGTACTCCAAGCTAGAATCAATCTTTATAAGTACTAATAGGCTTTCTTTCTGTTCTATCTAATACTATTTACTGACTAACTACTATTCTAATCAAGATATACACTATTTTGTTCTGAAAAGAATGTTCTACTCTAGACAGAGCCTAAAGAATACCTATCACTCCTTTGTATAAACAGATCACAAGGGGACTTGCAACATAAAGTGTTTACTATTAAAACTAACTGTTATGTCTACACAAGGTAATACATCTGCTAAGTACTAGTGAGCTTTGGTACAAACCAAATGACTAGGTTTCTCCTACCTAGTTGATATACCTCTTATGCCTAGGGCCTGGAAATTCTTCTTGACTAAAGGATGAGTTGTTCTTTGATTAAAGATAATAAGAGAGTGAGTTTGAGAGTGCCTAGTGTTGAGAAGTCTTAGAAGTAGTATTGAGTTCTAATATTATGAATTAAAGACCTTAGAGTTGATCAATGAAAAGAACCTTGTATTAGGAAAATACAAAAAAACTTGATAGAAAAATTTATACAGAATTGTCTATCTTATATATGCTAGACTATTGGTTTATGCTATATTACCATTAGCCTACTCTAAAGGGCCATATGTTTGCCTTAAGATCAATATATGTATATATTAAACATGCTGTAATGATGTCATCTTTTTCTAGAACATTCTATGATATTTCATATAATATATAATCATATAATAGTATAACTATGATAACATCATGCAATTATAACTAATGTGTGACACCAAGTTATGTTGTGTGACCATTTATGACAGTGACATATAATATCACACTAATCCTAACCCTAAGTCTGAAAATAAGAAAATAAATGAAATAAAAATAGAATAATTCAAGTTTACCATCTTTAATTCTAATATAAATGGAATACTAGAGTAAGATGTAGTATTAGTAGTATCAGTTTTCCTAGAAAATTCTGTCTAGATAGCAGAACATATAACATTCCAAGTAAGATTGGAGATAAACATATGAGAAAAAATAGAAATAAAATACTATAAATAAGATATTATAGACAGAAGATTCATTGCTTTTAGGGCAGAGGAAACATCACAATTCTTTCTATAGAGTCTTATATAAAGGAAATCAAGCTTATTAATCTGGAAAACAGGATTTTGATCATTAGAAATTTAGAAAGTAATTATTCTCTAATAGTTGGTAAAAACCAACACTGGATCAGACATTTCTATAAGGGTTTATAAGTGGGTTCAAAGAGACTCAGAATTGTGCTAACCATGCATCAACAAATTCTCTAGCAAAGTAGATACTATAATTCTAAGCTTGGGTCAGATTATAACTAAGACATATACCTATATATCATAAGAAATAAGAAAGATATCCTTAAAGAAATAATAAGGAGTAAGTGAGGAGAACATAAGAAAATCTCCACTACTACATAAAGTACTGACTAATACTCCATGAGGATAATATAAGATACAGCATATATGAGTCAAAGATGAAACAAACTCCAACATATGTTCATCATAAGGTGAACATTTGCAGAATATAAGACATAGTATTAATCATAACAGTAGAACTAAGAAGCACTAGGGCTTGGGAGCTCAGAAACTTCTTTTTAGCTATCTTATTCACATTAGTAGCCTGAGAGAGTGCCAAATCATTCAGTATGTCTTTCAAAGTAAAAACAATATTAGAATAGATAATAAGAGCAAAAGCTAATTTAATACAGATTTCCTAAAATAAATAATTACCAGTAAGCTTAGAGAAAGTAAAAATAAAGTTGACTATTTGTTATGACTTAGAATCAAGTGTTTAAGTAAAAGAGAAAGTTTGTATTGATTAACACAAGAGAACTTGGTAAAGTTCCTAGTACAGATGAGTCTACTTTAGTATATAGTCAATATATACTTTATATCTAATCTATCCTAAATGTTATGAGTCATGTATTTAAGGATTATCTTATTATAAGATATATGACATCATCTTTCTCTTATATCTTATGATATTGTGATTGTGACATTAATTGTTGTGATGTTACATTGTCCTTTTTTACTAAATTCAAAATAAGAAGAAGAAGAGAGAGAAGTCAAAATAATGGAAGAGAAGTAGAAAAAGAACAAGTTTATTATTCTTAAATCTGACATTATTATTATCAATGAAAATAACCAGCATAAATTAGGGAGCAAATGTAACTAACTAGAATGTAAATATTTAACCTAACTAGTAATAAGCCATTAACACATGTAGAGTCACCCCTTCTCTCTCTTGTACCACCATCTTGTATGGTAGCACCCATAAGAGACTTTGGGAATAAATTCTTTCTTTTTTCAGCAAATACACATTCTCAACAAACCTTTGACTTACCAACTATGGCTTCTTCAATTAATATGGGGATGGATATTCTGTTAAGAAATATTTCTGACAACTATGATAAGGTGAGAGATAGAACTTCTTTACCTAAACCATAATCTTCTTCTAGAGCATCTTCAATGCTCTCAACCAAATCTTTGGTTGCATACCATAAGAGAATGGAGTATAACAATAGTCTGAATGAAGATATCGATATGGGGGACAACAGCCCTCAACTGTCCTATATAATGTCTAAGAAGCAGGCAAATCATATTAGTATAGCAGCTGATCCAAACAACAATACAATGAACAAATGTGTTCTGATCAAGTGCCCTACCTCAAACTCTCCTCATGTTGATGACACTATCATCAACATCTAATTACTGTATGATCCTAATACTCCTATAGAATCTGAGCTATGGAATGGAAGTTTCCACCCAATATCACTTCATGGATCCATCAAATACTTGGTGTCAGATTCCAAAAACATCAAGGATTCTTTAAACTTCATGGCTAAATACATAACCAATAAACAAGTTGATCCTGCAAAGTCTAATGACCTTGAGGATTTCAAAGGCATTGACAAGGCAATTTGGAACCTCATTTCTTCTGTTTATTAGTCTAAATAGGATTCTTTCATCTCTAATAAAAACTCTAACACTTTTAGACAGAAAATTTCATCGAAATTCACTCTGAGAGTACTACCAGTATTCAATAAGAGCAACAAATCCATTGGTAAACCAATCTCAGTGAGTATTGAGAAGATTACTCCCCCTATCTCTACTAAATCACAGAAGGAGGTTAATCAAATCTCCAGATATTTCAAAAATATCAAACTAGTCAATGTCATTAAACTGTCTCAAAAATCATACATACAGGCTTCTAAGCAAAGTACAAGTACATCTAAAGTCATCAAAATCAAAGATGCTTTTCTGGCTCTTGGTGCAAAAAAATCAACCAGATCCAAAATATCATCAATGGCAATCCTAAGCCTAAACTGTACATCCAAATGATGATAAAAGAACCATCAAGGAAGCAAATCATCACTCTGATGAGTAGTGACAATACAGCAAAATTTATGAAAAATAGTTTTCTTCATGTCACTAATAAGTTGTTAAGAAATGCAAAATTGGAAGTTTTGGTAGACTTCATTCAATTGGATCAGATGGGGATTATGGTGGTTACAAGCAAAGTTGCATTGCAATCGGATTTGCACATTATTAAAAACTATGTTAAAAACATTGACAATATTGACACTTCAGGTGTGGAAGTTCCTCAACTCCCACAATCCAAGTCCCATTTGAAAATAATAGGCATCCCTTACTTCCCTCATGATAACTCACAGGAACATCTTTTTTCAGGAGATGTAGAAAATATCATCAAACAGAATCAAATCTTCAACAATGTTGTTCTCACTTCAAAACCATGAGTCATCAAAGTTTCTCCTAAGTCAGATATATCTATTATTTGGATTGACATTTGGGATGTTCAAAGTGGGAGCAAGGCCAAGGGCCTTATTAATTGATGCTTCAATGTAGGAAGGTATATTACCACTATTAGAGGAGCTAACATGAACCCTGGTGTTCCACAATGTAAAAATTATTGGAAATGGAGACACACTACTCTGTCATGTAGAATTCAAGGATTTAAATATATCAAATGCAATAGTCTGGATAAATCCAAAAACCACCACCAATTTGGTTGGTGTTGCAAAGCTAATGAAAAGACCAATCCACTATGCCTCAAAACAAAAAAAAGTGAACTGTGCCCATATGTCTTCAAATGTTCAAACTGCTGAGGTGATCATCAGGTGGATTCTAACCTATGTCCATTCTGGAAACATAGGTTTAACCAGGAATAGCATAACAAAAAGAATATTGAGATCTGTGAAAACAGGACAAAATCAATTTGCTCAGTTGTGAGCAGGATTTTGCAATGATTTGTGACATTTTAAAACTCTTTTCTCAAAACATTTGCAAAAACAGTCTTATTGTCAATACTATTTTAGAGACCCAAATGTCTTTTGATATTGTATTCATTCAAGAACCTCCATGGTTGGCCATATGAACTATTTGGAGCTCCACTAGTAGTGAAGAAGAAGAACTAGTTGGTATTCCTCATCATACCAACTGGCTCACTTTTGCCAGGACCTCAACAAATCAGTCTGATTCTCTAAGAGTTTTGACATATGTTAACATTTATATTTCTCATTTTTGTTTATCTTTGCAAAATGACATTTTTAATCACAGAGACATTTAATGTATTTCTTTCTTCAATTAGAGCTCTATCTTTTTTCTGATTAACATTTATTCAGACTTATCTCATTTAGTCTTGAAGTATCTTAAGAATACTGAGGTCAATATCCATAATGTTATCATTATGACAGGCAATTTTAACATTAGGAACAGTATGGGATTTGAACTTTCCTTTTCATTCTGTTCATAGTAACATTCTTTGTGATATAGCAGATTTGTTTTCACTAGACATTTCTGAACCTACTGAAAATTTTACTACTAGGTTTTCAGACAATGATCAAAACTCAAATTCAGTTTTAGATCTAGTGTTCCTTCAACTATTTTCATTGGAATTCAATTACCATCATATCTACTCAGATTAGAGGCTTTTGTCCAACTATGCTCTAATTACTATTGACATAACTATTAGTAAAGAATGTATTTTAACCAAATGACAATCTCTGATCAAAGGAAGTGATGAAGAAAATCAATTCATTGAAGATCTCATTCAATTCATTAAAAATTTGAACATTACATTCATTCAAAATTCTGAATCCTTAGAGGAGATTGTTCAAAACCTCTCAATCAAAATTGAGGACATATAGTTCAAATACTTGAAGACAGTCAATATAACAAGACATTCTAAAGCCTGGTGGAATGAAGATTGTCATTATACACTAGAAAAATACTGACAGACATGCAGTCTAGAAAATTAGAAAGACTTCAAAAGCACAGTCAAAATATCCAAGCATATCTTCTTTGATGACAAGATAGATGAAATTGTGAACAAGAAGTGTGGTCTATAGGAGCTAATAAATTGGGTCAAAAAATGCAAACTCCCAGCAGTAGAAGCCATTAAATATGACGGATATCCATGTATTGGACTAGAAGATCTATGAAATGCCCTTCATAGTTCTTTTAATTCCACTCAAGCACAAGAATTTGACATCCATTTCTAAATAAAATTTCAGATAAGACAACAACTGAGTGGATACTATTTTCCAAGAAAGAACTTATTGATGCAATCAAAAAATACAATAATTCGTCAGCTCATGGTCCTAATAAATTAATGTGGAGTTATATCAAATCTATCATCAGAAACAAAGACTACATTAGTAGATTCATTAATATTGCTAATACCTGTATAGATTTGGGGCATTGGCTGTCTCATTTCAAGACTTCATTTACAGTTGTTATTCCCAAACCTAACAAGACATCTTTTAATTACCCAAGTTATATTGCCCTATCATTCTTCTCAATACAATAGGAAAACTCTTTGAAAAAATAATTGGAGAATGTCTTCAATTCCATATGATTTCCAACAATTTTATCCATCTTAGTCAACTTGGGGGTCTTAAACAGAGATCTACCATGGATGCGGAGGTTACTTCTTACTCACATTATTCAATCAGGTTGGGTTAAAAACCTTATCACAAGCATTCTTGCATTTGATATTGCTCAATTCTTCCCCTCCCTAAATTACCAGCTACTCTTTCTTATCCTGGACAAGGCAAGACTCAATTGTAAAATCTCAATATTTTTCAAGAATTACCTAGTAGGAAGAAAAACAAAATATCTTTGGAATGACTTTATATCTCCTTTATTTAATGTTAACATTGGTGTCAGTCAAGAATCTACTCTTTCTTCTATTCTTTCTGCTCTCTATTCATCTCCTGTTTTTCTTTATTTTAAAAATTGCTTAAAAATCTTAAAAATACCCATTTCCATCATTTTCTTTGTCAACAATGGATTATTTATTTTGTAAAACAAATCTATATCACATTCTAATACAAACATTCTTTGTAGTTACAACATGATATCATCTTTACTTACAAGATGTGGTCTCATTGTAGAATATGAAAAAACTGACATCTTCCACTTTTCTAGGTTTCACAGAGCATTCAATCCTCCTCCTCTTGACTTATCTACCCTGAGGGCCCCATTTTACTCCCTAAAGAAACATGGAGATATCTAGATTTTATATTTGACTGAAAACTCACATTCAGAAGCCATATAGATTTCTATGCCAACAAAGCAATTTCTACAGTCAAGTGCATGTAATTGCTAGGTAATTCATTGAGAAGTATCAATCTACTTCAAAAAAGAAAACTTTATAGATGTTATGCTTTACCTATAGCCCTATATGGGTTTTCTTTGTGGTGGTACTACAACAAAGCTCCAACATATTATCATCTCAACATACTATGGAAGATGCAATAAAGAGCAGCACTTTGGATTTCAGACATGTTCCAAATGTCTCCTATTCTAGAGATTGAAGCCATATCTGGACTTGTTTCTATACATCTTTACCTTAAGAAACTCTATAGAAGATTTCTACTATGAGAATCATCTCTTCTGTCCAATCACATCATCAATAACATTCTCAGCTCTAATGGGTCATAGGAACAAAGTCATCATAATGTATCCATCAACTACCTTATGCTTGAAATCTCCACTTATTGATGTGGATAATAAGTGTAACAAATTTTTTCCTTCATTTTCTTTTTTCAATGAGGAATTTAAACTAGGAAACCATCTTATAGATTTATTTTCAAATCGTTTTTCTTTCCATTCTCATTCTTCTAATGCTAAAAAACATATCAAAAAATTGGATGATATAGCGCTTAGGGCATCATCTAATTTCTCTTTAACAATCATAGTGTCTGATGCTAGTATCAAGAATTACATTGCCACATTGATTTCTCATATCTATTTCTTCAATAAACCTATTGTCAAAACTATACACAGAGTAATCAATGTTACAATGACTAAAGCCAAGTTATTCACTATCCAATGTGATATAAATCAAGCAATTGTCAATTCTAACATCAATCATATAGTAGTTATTACTGACTTCCTATATGCTACTAGAAGGATTTTCAACTCTTCAGTGTATTCATACCAAATTCATTCTGCTGTAATATCTCAGAAATTTAGAGAATTCTTTTCAAAGGATGCTTGCAATTGTATTGAATTTTGGGACTGCCCTAGCAAACAAAAGTGGGTGTTACACTATTTAGTAGACAAAGACTCCAAAAATATGGTCTCTACACCTTTGTTCCCATGCAAATCATCCTGGGATTTTTGTAGAAAATCTAAGTGTGATTTGATCCTTTCATAATGGAGAATGCTTTTTCAAGCAGCAGATTCTAAAGGGAGAAATTTCCTAGACCTATTAGATGACAATCTAAATCCTATTGAGCTGTCAAACATCAAAGGTGGTCCATGATTACAACACTTTGGACATTTAAACTCATTGCGCACTCAAGCTTCTAGAGCTATCATTAATCACACTCCAATAGGAGAATATTGGTTAAGGTTCTTTCCTAGGGAAGAACTCTCATGCCCATATGACAATTATCCAATCGAAACAAGATGACACATTTTACATGAATGCAAAAGATTTAACAACTATTAGAATTCAAAAAGGGATACCATTGCCTATTTCATGCTATTTCTTCAATTTAACACAAGTACCTTTTCTTTTGAATAGTCATTCTCTATCAGTTTTATCTTTAGTATTACTATATAGGTTTGATTTCATTTTGTTTCTTCTGTTTATTTATTTTTCCACTTAGCTTTCTTTTCCTTTTTATCTCTCTTCTCTTTCTTTTCTTTTCCTTGTTGCTTCATTCTGAATGTATGTAGTTATGAAGTAGCTACCATGGTATGCCCTCATGTTCTGTGTAATAAATTGATGATAAATTTTTAAAAAAACATATATAAAGTGCAAGGGAATCTTATAGGTATAGAAAAATTCACAGATCAGCTTGATCCACAACAGGCCTAGAAGTAACAAGATGTTAGCTCACTAGTAAAGTTAGTCAAGCTCTTCTTATTAATAGAAAGTAGCCTAAAAAAGTACTAACTAGAGATCAAGGTAACCAGAGCCTATAATCTGTTGGAAAAATAGAATGTATAGTAGTATGGTGTAGTGTGAACAACTGATGGCCACTTACTAATAGTAAGTTCTGTGGTGGAAAGTTAAGTAGTGCAAGTAAGATAGAACAAGTAGTAGTAATGTATTATATGCTCAAAGTGAAAATTTCTATCAATTACTGTATTTGTCACATACTATCTGACATCTGCACTCTTCTCATCCTCTTCCAGTGTGGATCACACTCTATTACAATCACTTATCAATCCAAGAACCAAACTCTACATTTCTTATCAATCTCATAGAGTTCTAAATGACAACCTTCACAGTGTCCAACAACCTAGAGTATATGTAATAGTAGAATGTTATTAAATTATCACTTCTATATTTAAGAATGTTGGCCACCATATACTGTTTCTTCATCTGATAATCAACTTAGATTGTACTACACTTACCCTAAGTATACCTGAATTCCTCTTCTAAAATATGACTCTATAATAAGTAGGCTAGGTACAACCATCTTCTATTGAAGCCAAGGTTATCTTATCTGCATAGCATCACTTGTTATGATCTTAAGCTTAGCTCAGGTTGCAACTTATGCAAGACTTGAGAAGAGAAGGGAGAAGTGATCAATTGGTAAAGTATAAGAATATAGGTTAGTATCTACAGCTATATATACCTAAAGACCTTGAGAAATACATAAGGTGAAAACATGAAAAACATGTAAAGATCTTGACTACTACATAAGGCACTAACTGAGAAAGAGACACAGCACAGCCAATTATTGAGTTATAAGAAAGCAATCCCAACATCTGTTGTTTATAAGCAATCCTCCTGTAAAACATGAGGTATCAATTATAACAATGATTGTAATATCACTTCTAGTTTGTCTTCTAATTCCATATTCTGTCCTAATCTGTCTTTTGTGTTATCTGTGAATAATTCCAGTGAGTGTGAATTGCCTTTGATAGTATTAGTCATACTATTGATCATGGTACAAACACTTAAATGGAATACTTTACAACAAGATTAAGAAATTATTCTTGTAAGAGAAGATGAACCTTATAATATATGTAAACACTATTTTTGGGTATATATAGATAAGAAGACCAAAAGCCTGATTTAATACACTCATTTTCCACTAAAAAACTTCTCTTTATGTATAATATGCACTTATATGGGAATTCAACAATAGTATACTTTCTAGAGAAGAATCTAGTTTTGAAAATAGAGATAAGACTAGCTTCAAAGTTTATACATGTATTTTCTCCCCATGATTTTATCTTGAGAGTTGGTCTTTCATATAAAATTCATTTTGGGAAACATAGATGTTATTGCACAAAAGCTTTCCCTCTTTCTCACTTTTCAGTAAATATGTTAGAATCAGAGTGCAAACAATAGATATTGTATATTGTATCTTTGGAGCCTTAGAAACTACTCCGACAACTTAGAAATTTCCCAGTAAGCTGTAGATAACTGTAAATGGCTAAATTAAAAGGAACTAAAAATAATCTACTTGTAGATAACTTTAAATGACTAGGAGTCAAAAACATATCCATAGAGAGTCATATATATGATCAGATAATTACTGCAAAATACATGAAGTTCCTATCAATCTATCAATTATATAATATTGAACATTATTATGTCTCTTCAAGATCAGCAGATCATCAAAGCACTATCTGAAATCCACTTAGTTGTGAGTGACTGTATACTGAACCTGTCAAGATTGCAAGAAGTAGACTTAGTTTTTTCTTATTTTCTTATTCTTATTTTCATTTTCATTTTGATTTATTTTCATTTTTCCATTTTTAGAACTTAGGATTAGGATTAGTAATAATACCACTCAGTCCTACATCAGTCACATCAGATAACATGATGATAGTAATAGTCACAGGTCACAAGACATATAAAAGGATGTAGAATATTCTGAAAGAGATGATGTCATACAATGTGTAATACACATGTTAACCTTAAGACATATACATAGTCATTTAGAGTAGGCTAGAAATAACTTGCATAGACTATTATATATTTGTATATAAGGTAGACAGTCTTGTACGGAGTTCTCTATTGAGTTCTCTTATGTTTTACTCTAATACAAGATTTTTGTTCTTTTATCCAACTCTAAGGATTTAAGATCATAATAGAACCCTTCACTGGAACAATAATTTAATGAATGAGTGAAAGGGCCACAAGTGAATTTACTGCCACCACTCATAATAATATGAATGTAATGCATATGGAATAAAGGTAATATATGAGTTTAGTGGTAATAAAAATTGTTTTTTCTACAGAACTACAAGATAACTCATGTCACTCCTTGACTATGCCCTATTCTGTATCATCTGCATATTGTCTCCTCTTTCAAGAAAATTATTTCAAGATGATCCTATGAAAGCAGCTATAGAAGCTGAGATGAGACAAGACAGAGTATATGGCTAGGTCTGAGATGATTGTAATTTTGGAAGCTTTGAAAGAATGAAGTTTACATCCAGAGAATCAGCATCTGGTGATAGGCAACAGAGAGAAAGAAATTGGCCCCTTTCTATTCCTATCTAAAGATAAGATCAAATGATAATATCCATATATGCCATTAGGAATATTCCCACCCATATGGGAAATCTATGTGATATTTGGAAATTTATCTAACAGAATTAACTTTGGAAGTATGTGAGAAGGAATGAATATTAGTGCATTAAAAAGTGAGGCTATACAACTTATCAGAAAGATTAGATATGAAATTTTTCAAATCTCTTATCATGCTAGTACTTGTAACTCTTGTTAAAGGAACACTTTACAATTACTTTGAAGACATTCCAAGCTATTCCACCTTTGATTTTGTGATTATTGGAGGTAATATTCCATGCTCCACTAAAACCAGGCCTTGAGTAACATGCATAGTACAGGTGGTACTGCTGGTAATGCCTTGGCAAACAGGCTAATGGAAAATCCTCTATTTAATGTGTTGGTTCTTGAAGCAGGTCCTTTGTATGTCTGTATATTTTCTACAATAGCTAAGATCTTATGTCTGAGTAATGAAGAAATGAGGGTATACTAAATTCTATTATTCTCTTCTTTACTGAAAAAGTTATCCTGTTCATGCTCTGGAACTGAAACTACATGACCATTCCTATAAAAAAACTCAATAATTGATCAATCACCTATCCAAGAGGCTACATACCTGGTGGATCAAGCTCTGTTAGTGAGTCATTCTTCAAGTCAAAAAACAACCCTGATTGTAAATCATAGCAATTTTATTTGGTCAGACTACATGATTTATAATTGGGATTCATTAGAAAATTGAGATCACTACACATCCATTTCTAAGAATAAAGAATAGAGCTATAATGCTGTTCAGCAGTACTTCTGCAAGGCATGTTATCTGATTTGCATAACCCTGCAGGGGTTGACAGTTGCTGGAACAGAACAAAAAGTGGACACAACCTGCAGATAACCATAATACTACCAGACAATTTGATCCTACTATTTATAATACTACTAAAATTAATAGAGTCAGCCTTCCTAGCTTCTCTCAAGTGTCTACTGATTCAAGGGTTATTCAAACTACCAAAAACCTTACAGATGAGTTCTCATTCAACCTAGATATGATTCCTGAATTTCATCTTGGAATTGGTGTACCAATTCCTCATTCATGGTAGAACTTATTTGATGACCTTAGGATTTTCCAGGTTAGACTCAGTTAACAATCAGCAGGAGCAAAAGAAGTAGCTTTAAAACTTCATATTTGGGACCAGATTTCATCTTACACAAGAACTTGAATGTTATTTTGAATGCAAGAGTCACTCAAGTACTCAGAACAGAGACATTGCAAGATGGCAAGCCACAGATTCTCAGTGTCAAATTTGTTGATGCCAGGAACATGAGTATATGTTGCTTAATCTTGCTTAATCTTTTGTCTGGAAAACTGCTTAGATGTGCATCAGATAAGTACTACATTGTGTAAGCTTGAAAGGAAGTGATTCTATCTGCAGGCTCAGTAAACACCCCTTAGCTTCTCCAACTGTTAAGAATTGATGAATGGTACCTATTATCTTTGTTGAAGACCCTGACCCTTGTTGATAACCTATCTGTTGGTCACAATCTCTTAGACCATCCACTGGTTTTCAACATATGGCTTGCAAATGTAAATATAAGTTATACTTTCCAAGCCACTGAAAGTGACCCTGTACTCAGTGAAAAACAACTTCAGGAATGGATGAACTCTTATACAGATCCCTTGGTCTCTTCTTATGAAAATCAGCAGGCTTTCTTGAGGGTTACAGATGATTTTTAGACTAATACAAGAGATTCAGTGGCTGGCAATCATACAGCACACTATAAGATATTATTCTCTGTGTGTATGGCTCGTATTCTCTTCCAATAATATAGCACTGATGATTTTGAACTATAGAATGGTGTTATTCCTAGACTAGTTTTCCTCCCACTCAACAGGGGTTTCTTTAGCATGGACATAGCTGTTATATTGCTCTCATTTTGTATGTCCAAATAAATCTCCTGACTAGATAGTTAATAAATATCTCTTCCAAGAGATCCCATAGTCCTTAATATCTCTGATCTCTTCATGGCACCTCTCATCGACCCTGGTTTTTACTCCTCAGACATTGATTTCAAAATTATAAAGTTTGAAATTTGCAGTGTACAAAGATTCCTCACTGTATTGGCATAAAAGGATTATATTTTTGAGTCTTTGAATGGGATGAATAATACTACCACAGATAATGACACAGATCTGGAGAAATACATAAGGTCAAATACTATGATAGTTTTCCATTCTATAAGAACATTGTCAATGTCTCCTGTTGGAGCAAATTAGGGAGTTGTGGACCCAGATTTGAAAGTCAAAGGTGTTAGTGGGCTGAGAATAGTTGATCTTAGTGTATTGGTCAGTGCATTTCCATTGAATTCTTTGCTTTTAGAAATTGATTCATGTTTCTCTTTTTTTTGATCTTTAAGCTGATAGTACCAGCTGCTCATCCACAAGTGCCCACATATATTATCAGTGAAAGAGCTGGGGACTTGATAAAAAAGGCATGAAATTCCTCAATTCTGTTGATAATTATAGCTTGATTTGGAGCTTTTATCTCTATAATTATGTCTCAATTATTAGAAATACTTGAATTTTCTTTGAAACCTCTTAATCTCCTATATCATAGTATATAATAGTATCTTCTTGTAATTAGGAGATTACTTCTGTATATTATTAAACTCAAGCCTGTAGTTCACTCATTCTAACTACTACACTACTTTAATTGATCTCAGAACTCCTCTATTCATTAAATTACCCTGTGACATTTATAAATAATTGTCTGTTTCACTGTATCTTCATTGTACTTTTGTTTTTCTAGAACATAGCATATTGTAGCTTTTATAACTGGAATTATATTACATATACAATAGTGAGATCTGAAACATAAAATTGCCCCAGTCAACTTGTCCATTGTTCTAGAACTACTAGTAGTAGCAAAATCCTGAAACAATTTCTTGATGAATATATGAATTAGGATAAAGCTTTAGAAAATATGTTACAAATATATCAAATAAAGTTCAAAAGTTTCATATAGAATATAAGACATTGAATTTTGAAGTCTATAAGTGTTAGAATCAATGATGCAGGATGTTCTGCAGACATTGGTCCCATACATGTTACAAACTCAAGACCTTAGGGCTGGTCAAGCAAATAAATCTTATATTAGGTTAATATAAGAGAACTCAATAGAGAACTCTATACAAGATTGTCTACCTTATATACTAAGCTACCATGGTCTATGCTACTACTTCTTTAGCCTACCCTAAACAACTATGTGTTCACCTTAAGATCAATATATATTGTATATATTATATAATGTCATCTTTTTAGAACTTTTTATATCTTTCTCTGTGATCTCATAACTTGTGACCATTACTGTGACCATGTTATCTGATGTAACAGATGTGTGATAATGTGACCATGATGTTACTCTAAT
>Ga0157357_1000441_pt1 | contig 17876 bp, 14 predicted proteins | sample AttcapACBM1_FD_111485 | JGI IMG/M metagenome (GOLD analysis project Ga0157357, IMG submission 111485) | Fungus gardens microbial communities from leaf cutter ant in Botucatu, State of Sao Paulo, Brazil - Atta capiguara ACBM1 | ecosystem: Host-associated > Fungi > Mycelium > Unclassified ... | reverse complement strand
TGGTTGTTTAGGGTAGGCTAGAAATAGCTCGCACAGACCATTAGGTATTTGTATATAAGGTAGACAATCCTGTACAGAGTTCTCTATTGAGTTCTCTTGTGTTAACCCAATACAAGGTTCATTTTTTTGACCAACTCTAAGGTCTTAAGTTTGTAACACCTATAATCTGTTAGAGAATAGAATATATAGCAGTATGATGCAGTATAGACAACTAACAACTCCTTACCAATAGTAAGTTTTATAGTGGAGAGCTTAGTAGTGTGAGTGATATAAAGACAAACTAGTAATACTATATCTACTAAGGTTTATATACCTACATATATATATAAAGATAACACATGTCTGATTTGTTGTGAGTACTGTGCACTATAACATTAGTCATACTGATGAACATCAGTAAGCAGAATATTTTGCAACAACATTATAGTAGATGCTAACTATATAGAAATACCCTACCCTAAACTATATGTATTTTACATAAGTCTTACATAAGGACAATTTCTATACTCTTCTGTGGCACATGATCTTGGTCACATGCTCTTATGACATTATGTCATATAACTCCTGATGTAACTCTTTATTGTTCAAGAAAAGAAAAGAAAATATATACTTAGGAAAAATATTAGGGTTCAGAGCATACATGACAAGAAAAGTGAGAAAGAGCAGAAGAGCAAGATATTTATCACAGAAGACATATACACTTTACAGGAAGTTTGTATTTACTTAACTAATCATATTGTCCAATAAGGGAATGGAATGGGCTGAGTTTGAATAACCAGAATGTTTATTCATTTTCTACCATCAATGCTACCTTATTGATGCCAAATCCATCTGTTTAATCAGCAAACAGAGATAGTGCAAGCAATGAGAGATGAGAGGAATGAGTGATCAAGTAAATAAGCCGAAAATTTTGTTGGCTGAGGCGTGATGTTGCCAAGGCAAATTTCTATTATCTTTCTCATTATCTTTCCTTTTTGATATCCTGAAATTAGATCAGCTTGATCACAACTGGTTAGCAGTCTTGGACCAGAACTGTATAGTTCTATCATGCTTGGACCATCACAGTTTTTATTAGTACAAAAGGACTACAGTACAGAGTGACGAATCTTAGCCATTTGCGTTTTAAAGCATCGGACTGAGTATACTTTCCAATAAATTTATTACCAGGGGAGAACAGTGACTGTCGGGAAAGGGAGGAGGAGGAGAGGTGCCGAAGTAATTGGCAAACAACAGAACAAGAAAACTAATTCATCAGTTGCAGGTCTTCGTTTCCGATAACCTGACACTCGACGAAACTCCAGCTCTGTATCTCACTAAACATTATTCTGAGCCATCAAAGACGGAGGGTCAGTCTCATGTCAAATGGAGGGAGAGAACTGCAGCAATACAATTATTGTCATTGTAACCGTCAGGGAAAGAGAAGGAAAAAAAGAGGCGTACAAACACCTTAGGAGGAGCTCGAGGGTGAAATCGGTTCGGTAAGTCGGTATATACAAGGCCCCGAATCTTTCACTGTGATACGAGCTTCCCAGCGTGATCTTATGTTAGGACTATCCCAAGCAGGTAGCTCACCTTTCTATATTTCAAGCACCTCATTGAGGATGGAGGTCATACACCACTCAGGAGAAGAATCCCAGTCTTTATCCTCCTCTTCAACCATCACAAACGATGAATCCTCACTCGTTTGAGGTACAGCACTATTCGTCAAATGAAGCAAAAGTGAGGAAGACAAGCTCTGTGTGAATGCTCCTGGGTAAGTGACTGTGGAATCTGTGTCTTCCAAATTGTTATGAAGGTCATCAGAATGTTCATCTGCCAAGATTCCAAGGCCAGTGAGGTTTAAGTACGCCCGACTAGGTCGAAGAGGGTAGCCAACATTGAGAACACCGACAAAATTTTCAGGAATCACAGCATCATTGGAGGTGAAGTCAGAGTAATCCTGTACAATGGATGACGTTTGTATTGAGGGACAAAAGTCAGTCTGAGAGGAGCATTCTAACAGAAAAGTCCAGGAAGCGATTTCTCTATGGTTAATCGATGCCTAGAACCAGTTTCAGTCAATTAAGGCTAGAGTGACTGAACGTAGCTCACAGCCATATTGCTAACAGCGTGGCACAAAGGGTCCGGTCCAGGTATTACCACGGGTGGGGACGATGGTAAATCAGTAATATAGAGGCCATTGCTTGCCCAACTAGAGGAAGCTGGCAAGGTTCCTGGGCTGATTGATGAAGGCAGGCTACTGACGGAATACGTCATTACTCGATGCGGAGGTGATGCGGAGGTGAAGGTGTGAGCAACAGTGGAAAATTCTACACGCAAAGCGACGAAGGCTCAAAAGCAATTCTGACTTCCTTATGACCACGAATCTCGATAACATAACTCACGGAGCAGAAAAAGGCGCCAAGACGAGGTGAATCAACAATCAACGGAAAGTAATCACCACAGTCAGTAGATAATTCTTGAAGTCCGCGATCACTTGCATCATCATCCACCAAGAGAGAAGATGAGACGGGAAAGACAGTTCTAAGCCATACTGAAACACGAGAGAAAATCATTGCACAGCGATGACTGACAGAGTGAAAGTGGATAATTTCCAAAAAAAAAAAAGGAAAGTAGTGACGGCCAACGTCAACTGAATGAGAAACGAATAAATAGGAGGGCTGGACAGATTCATTTCACGGAGGTAGCCGTCAAACATTGGGATTAAGTCCGTGGCTGAGACATGATCTGTACCTGGTCATAATCATGACAACATCAATACGAATAATCTACCAAGTAGCATAGGGTAGGAATTTGCCACTGGCATGAGATCAGCATACAAAACGGAGATAGATGAGACAAAGATAAAAGAGCTCACTCAAAAGTCAAGACAACCCGATCTCCTTTAGGATCTGGTTTACGGTCAACTGTAACCTTACAGTCGATCATAGACATTATGCCATCACCAAACTAGATAGAGTTAATTTCAATGTATTTCAGGTGATTAAGACTTCACCTTCTCGTGAATGACTGCTTTGATGGGAGTGCCGTAAACGAGAACCGCCTATTTTTCATCAGTGTTGACCAAAACAACAGAGAGACAGAATCACCTCATAGAGACGGTAAAGGACAGGATCAGTTGGGGGAATAGGTCCAATACCACGGTTGGGCCACCAGTGGTCGCCGATCTCATCCAATGCTTGAGCACCAGGAATATCCAAGAATTGAGAAATTTTCTTGAGTTGTTCAGCGGTGAATTTAGCCTGGGGTCATAAACTGCATAAACATGTCTTCTGGATATAACGAATGCTGATGTACCTGACCGTAGAGCCCAGCAGCTACCCAAACCTCATCCTTATCGATCGATTTTGCGATTTGTTCAAAAGTTACACCTACGATGTAGAAATCAGCCTCGTGAGATGCTACAGAATTGGGGTTCAGCACCTTTACGAACTTTAGCCTCCAGTAATTTTGAGTAAATGGGAGGAAGTCCAGCCAATGGTACGCTCTCGGAAGAGACAGTCTGCATGTGAGATGAGAATCTATCATCGTACCAACCGTTGACCTGCTCACAGCGGTTTGAGACATGTTAGATTATCATGTGAACTAGATTTTCTTTTATGGTTACCTTTCCGAATGAGATTGTGCCTGAGTTTCACACGTGATCCAATGAATCATTAATAAATCATTAATATTTGTGTATGCATCAGGAGCATTCTGTCGTGAAAGACGAGAGATTGTGTGTAAACACTCACACATTTTGTCATATGTAAGTAATACATGGAGCGAATCATGGTCTCTCGGAAGTCCAAATCTCCTTTGTGGATTGCATGAATTCGTAGAGCTGGCCCAGTTGTTCCGATGACATCTAAACCAAATGTCAGTGGTTCATTCAGTCCATGAGGGACCAACACACACCTTCTCAATGACAGTGGTATCGAGTTTTCTCCCTTTATAGTATTTGCCACCCTCACGATCAGGCATTTGCTCCAAGTACATCTTCCATTGTGAGAGAAAACCAATTACATGCGCAGGATTGGTGACCTTCCTATGGAGACGAAATTCTGGTAAATGTTCAGATAGAATTCTTCGCTTTTCCCAGGACTTACTGACCAGATCTCACGTAGGCGTCCCCCAGAGAGCGCATTTCGGGGGGTAAATTCCTATGAGCACGCAATATTCTGCGATAAAGCCTATTTGGCCAATATGAACATCAAAGCGACAGACGTGTAAATGCTGTACAAAATAGGGGGTAACAATGTCGCACTCGCCTCTCGAAGACTCAAAGGAGCTTTCGTGATACTGGCAGCCAGGTTGAACAATGTCTTGTGCATTAGTTCTATTTGGAATGAGTTGAGTACAAGAGTGAGTACAATCAAATCACGTGCCATTTATCTAAGATAGGTAACAGTGTCGACAGCCAGAAGCCTCAAAAATCATTGTCGTACAAGACGTCAGCGTAACAAGCAACTTATAAACTCGTGCGATAGCTGATATCAATAAGGACGTTATAGGCACGGCGATTAGGAAGAATGCGCGATAACGGATGAACTATCAATATCGTATTAGATATTAGGTCGAGCATGTGCAATGGCCTGACGAGAACTAGAAAAAACACAGACAGTCGTTTGCTAAGTTCAAATGACCGCAGTATAAACAAATTTCTGAAAAGTTGCACATCTCGGAATTGAAGGTCAGAAAAACTTTATGAACATAGTACCAAAGAACCGGGTTGGTGAGGAGGAGGATAGAAAAATAGAATGTTCTTTTCAATAGGTTTGACAAATTTTTGCTGGTCTAAAATGAGTGTCAGTTTGAACTTCCGACAAGCTCCGACAAACGTCACTTCAAATTTACAATACAAAGTATCAGGTTTACAATACAAAGTATCAGGTTTACAATACAAAGTAACAGATTCGATTCGCCAAGAACATCCTGCCCCAAGAACAACGTAATAAATAGTGATGATCGTCCAGACGACTGTGTAGAATGCAACCTCTGGTCCTGAATAACGGAGTGGCGTCTATAGGCAGAAATGCCCACATCCCCTTGATTCAGCATCAAATTCCTATGGAGCTATTCAGCCAGGATCACGACGAACAACGAGATATCTGAACTCACGGGTTCCCGAGCGGAAACGTCTGTCACCTTTTCGCTGTTGGGTACAGGTGAAGCCGCTGAAAGGATGACAACTACAGAAATATTATCTCTCTGGCTCTACCTCTATAGTGTAAACCGAGTTGACTTACTGAAAGATGCAACAAAGGTCGAGATCAATGTGTAGCGCATTATGATATAAGAATGCAAAGAAAATGGTCAATAGACGGAGAGTAGACGTAGAGCAAAGAGATTTTACTTGGACATCCTCTGCTCAGAGACGGACTGCCTTTATAGTTTCTAGCTCTGGCTCCTAGATAGAAGTACCTTTCTTAATGGAGTACATTGGATCGATGCATGCATAGTTCCTTAAAGAGATCAACCATATATGGACAGGATTAACCCTTGACACTATCTCCATTTGGAACTTGTTTTGTGCTATCATTGTAGCACCGCTGACCCGCGCTCAACTGAAGAGTCTGTAGAACTCGGTAACTTCGGATGAGTATGAGATATTGAAAGCAGTCTCCAAAAATGGGTTTTATCTCTCATGGACAAGGCCTGTCAACCCGTCAACAATGCTTAACACGCAACAATGTTTCAGCGTCTGTTGGTCATCGACAAGATCTCTCCACGTGTATTAGATATGAACGATTGAGACTAGTAATTCAATTTCTTTCCATTATTTCACACGACACTATGAAAGATCCATGGACAACGTTCCCTTGCTCCGTTTTGAAGATATTGGTTTTGTTCAATGAACTCTAAAGCATGGGTCGTTGCGATGATCATATTAATCAGAGCCCTTTGCAATTGGAGGAGCAGCGGTATGCACTTTTAAGACCTAAAGCAATGCTGCGCAAAAATTCTGAATGGACGACGACGGGGATAATTCAACTGTGGTTATTTTCGAAGCTACTAACTTTCAAGTAGTATGAGCTCGAAGCAATATTCCAATGAACTCAAATTCATGACTGGATAAAATTGATTACAAGGCCTTTGAACTCGTGCGGTTTCTGTACGTGGACTACTCACATTTTAGAAATTGAGAGTGAAAGAGCATGCATACCCTGGTGACCGGTATCAAGAGTTTTCGATTTTGGAGCCGGGGAAGCTCCATGACTGCCCAACAGACGAACTCTTGCCCACACTGGACGAATTTAGTCTCACTCATGTGCTTTTAGGACAAGAGTCTTTCCGTTCCATCGCAACCACTGATGGTCATTCAGACCATAATGGAAAGAGCCCAGCTTGGGTACTGCTTGCTTGAGAACGTCCAGTGGGTGTCCGAAATAATATTCCTGTTCGCTTTCCAGAGGACCGGGAAGCGTCATGATAAAAGGCGAATAGCTAAGAAAAACATTTTCGATCATGGCAGCGTATGCCATTAGGGTGGGGACGCCCCGCGGTTCCGCAGACCAAGGATAGAATGGCGAAAAGACGAGGAATTGACGCGCAAGAGGCCGCGAAGGATGAGTGAGGGACCCGTGGATGCACCCCCTGATGACTGATCAACCAAATTTGCAAGTTCGACAGGATGACAGAAAAAGCTTTTCCGATATTGAGTATGTTGCGCCCGATATAATTAGTTCAGCCAAAATTCTCGTGCAATAAAATAAAAAGTCTACAAGACAAAAGGAAAAATAGCCTGCCTCTTAGGGTAATCTTTCCCAAACTCCTTTTTATAATTTCTGTGCTTTTTGATCGCCCATATAGACATGACCAAAATCGCAACTACGAGGAAGATCCAAGCTTCATTCATAGTGAGTATCATCAGCTCATGTTCTGAATACAGAATATGGAGACTTACCAGCGATACTATTCGTGATTACAGCAATGACTGACCATGCCAGGATCTCAAAAAAATAGTTGGGGCATGAGACAAAAGAGAACCCATATCCATGAGGAATAGCACGGGTGCGAGTGCCAGGTGGACGAAGAGAGCGTAGAGTCATATGAGTATGGAAGTTTGACAACTCCGCAAACTAAGGGTAGTGTCAGCCAGAAGATGCTGAAGTAATCTATATAGAACGACAAACAGCCCATAGTCCAGCAGCAACGTACAAGAAATCCTTGTCATCATGGTATGTGTCGATAATGTACGGGGAATTAAGTGAGAACTTGGGATGGTAAATGTCAAACGCAAGAAATAGGCCGCCCAAGATGTGGTAATGGCTGGAACTGAAGCAGGAGACCGAATTCAGAAGGCGCCTATAAATATTCGGACGACACACTTTAGGAATATATTAAAGAAAGGCATGGTCCCGGCCGAGAAGCGGTGGACACTGAGATTGCAAGGTCAAATATTAATATCAACTAATCCTGCCATCGAGGAGGAGGACTTACAAAAATGTTTCCAGCTCCCGCTTAATGAAGTGTAGCATGACGAATACGTAAACATACTTCTGCAGCGAACTATGAACTACATCTTGGCCATACCAAAACTTGGGAAAGTAATAGAATAATGGATGAATGAAAAGCGGTCCCACCTGACAAGAACAAAATCAGTGTTTCGAAACAACTAGCATTTGGTAACTTACATATTCCACAAAAAATACTGTTCGCCATCCAATTTGTGGGCCTAGGTCCTTCACTTGTAATTCTATTGCCTTTTCACCTAGTTCTCTAAGCTTGACATCATCTGCTAACAGCTTGCGATCGTTTTTCAGAGAAATTTTCTGCCTCGACATGGAGAACTAGGATAGCGTGAGGCTTCAAACCACATACGTGTTGAGTTGGAAAATCATACCTTCGGATATTTTGTGGATATCACGGCCTTGACATCGGCAATAGTCCCATCTTGAGAGACTTGTATATTGAGAGGCCAATTTTTCGCAAATGCAGGTGGTTTGGATGCTGAAAAGACGATGATGTCCATCGTGGAACCAAGGGGGAAAGTTATTCAAAAGTGATTTTTACGTCAGCCAGCCATAAGCAAGACACGTCGTGTATTGTATTGTGGATTAATTACAAAATTGCCCTCAGTTTACCGTCTGCCACCAGGTCAAGTCTTTGAATAATAGTCCGCAGCCACTCAGAAAACGTGCTACGTAGCTCTGAGGTGTGTCCTGTCATCTTTGCTTGTCCAAATACTGGGGTAATGCTGAAATAAACATTTTTTTACAATAGCAGATGGATAAGGATAATCCTGGCTCTTTTATCCCCGACTCTTCCACTAGCCATGTCTTTTCCAGCGACGGCCCTATCGTGAGCCACGTTCTCGAGGCCCCAGGGACTGCACCACCAGGAGCTGCACCACCTACAAATGGCAGTCCAGCGGAACCTGTCAAACGACGCCCTGGCCGGCCGAAAGGCAGTTCAAAGAAGAATTTGCTAGGGGTTCCTCCGCCTCTGCCCAAAATTAAACGGCCCGTAGGACGACCCCGCAAGGATGGCTTGCCAGCAGGCTCTGTGGGTCCTGAGCGTGCAAAGGTCAAACGAAATCCCCATACCTGGGCTGCACATCAAGGGGTTGAGTATCCACCAGTGAGCATGTTTGTGCCCGGTGGCCCCCTTTCCTCTCATACGATGACATTTCACACCGATCCCAACATGGAGATGGACGACTGGGCTGAGCTTGCGCGCGATAAACCCGATGTATTGCTTATGATTCTCCTGACCGCTCTCGCAGCTCCAAACCCCGCTCCGAGTGTTGGCTCGACAGCAGAAGAGGCATTTAGATCCCACCTGGCTTCTCTCGCCCACACCTCTCAGCAGCTGCAATCCATACCCTCGTTGTATTCAGTCCTGAAGACGTTTTGGCTCCCGTCATCCCCTGCTTACTTCTCTCTTACTGCATCAACCTCAACTGCCCGCACGCCTTCTGAACACCGCTTCCTGTACTGGGACCCTCACCCGTTGGTGTTCAATGGAATTTCCTGCCCAGCTTGTTCCCAGCCCCTTGTCAACCAGGGCCGCATCACCTCCGGCCCCGTCAAAATATATGATATCGAGAGGCCATTTTTTATCATCGGGTGCGAATACGTGTGCAAGAGCTCCCAATGTACGACCACTGCTGGTCCTGATGGTCGCAAATTTGCCAGCACGGACGCTTCCATTTTCCTGTCCCTGCCATCCAAACTCCGGGACGAGTTCCCCGCCCGCCTGATGTACGGAAACACAGATGTCGGGAGCAGTCCCAACATCTGGAACTGGCAGGTGGCCGGTGTTTCGAATTTGCTGTGGAACCTGGTCCGAGCGTCTCTCAAGTCGGGGCTGAAGAAGGAAGTCATTTTGCACTTGATCTATTCGATTCAGCATAGTGTATCAGATGACGGACCTCGTTCATCTTCTGGAGCTCCTGCAAGAACCACGACGACCAATGATGGCATGGATGATTCCGACGCAGAAGGCGCCAAGCATGATGTACAACCAGGTGACGATGAGGAAGCTGCCAGCGGAACAGCAAATCATGTATGTTCCTTCTCGGCAGCGAATTGAGAGACTGCTGATGCGCATTCTCGTCTAGAGTTTTGGAGACGCGTACAATGCTGCGTGGAAGGAAAACACAGCCGTGGGGGAATCGGAGCCCTCACAGGTGTCTGCCGCTGTTGTTACTCCTTCCGTTCAGCAGCATCCTTACTCTTCGTCTCAGCACCCACCTTTTGTGTCATATGCTTTCTATCCACAGCCTTTCATGAATGCTGCCAGGATGCACAGCCCCAGCGCTGGCTCCATCTCTATGCCTCCTAATACGCAGTTTTCCCCGGCGGAGAATGGTGACAGTGATAATCCTCAGAAGAACAAACGAAGCCCACGGCACTGTTGCAAGTGCGGTTCTAAGGAGTGTAAAGGAAAGGGAGGATATACATTCTGCGAAAATCCCTGCCAAGATTGCGGCAAGCTGGAATGTAGAGGGAGGAATAGCCGGAGGCCAGACAAGAAGTGCTCAGAAGGTCGGGTTTAAGGTCTGCTGTATCTGTATCTCATGCGCGGTTTTTCACTATTTCGCTCTTAAACTGGCATCATGCATTCGATTCTCGTAACTCTATTCCTCTGTATAGACTGATGATATCTAGTCTAACATGATTATCCATTGTGCATAAGTAGTGGGGAATATCGACTAGTATAGTCAACTTATTCAGAACGCCACTGGATCAATTTCGTCCCCTTACAAGGCAATACTTTGTCAGGACTTTTTTCGATCAAAAATTTATATCCGGTGCCTGATTGCAGTCCAGCTGAGTTATACATGGGCACTGAATCTCCTTAGTTCTCCAGCTCTGGCCTTTCTGGATGGTCTCCCCTTCAAAAAATCCTCCTGAAGTCTGAGTCCTACAGAGAATTGGAATTGAGATACTTCTCATCAGAGACTGTACCAGAAGAATACTACCAGCCTATTCAAAAGTATGAGCCAAAAGAGAACACTGTTGATTCTGCCTGGAGTTCCATGGAGATCATCAGGAGTTCTGAGAGGCTATCTGTAGAGTGATTGACCATGGAATGAAGCCTGCTGATCCATACTGAAAGAAGTTGTGGAAGGTAGATAAGAGTTTATATGTTATGTGTAATGGAGACTAAATAATTTCAGACTAGTATATGACCATATAAATGATACTTGAGCAACTCATTGTAAGTGTTACAATCAATTATACCTCATGTTCTATAGATTTTCACCTCATGTCTTGCATGTCTTGGACTATGTTGGGGTGTTTCATTCCCTATGTTTCATATTTACTGCCTCTTGTGTCTTTCATCAGTTAGTGCCTTATGTAGTAGTAGAGGCCTCCTCATGTTTTCCTTGCTGACTCCATATTGTTTCCTCAAGGACACCTTTATATTTTCTTATTGTCAATAAGTATATAGTTGTAGATACAGCTCTGTATACTTGTGCTTTACCAATTGATCATTTTCTTCTCTCTTTGTCACAAACTAAGTTGCACTGGAAAGCCCCAAATGATGGCTATCTGTACATATGCAGGATATACAAAAGTAACAACAGATTACTGAGATATCAGACCATCAGTAACTATAAGTTTCATTGGCTATTATCTCAGGAACAACTAAACAGATTCCCACAATCAAAGTTGCATTGGAAAGTGCTTATCAAACAGTTTCTAATGATATATTATACATTATATGAAGATTAGTATTTATAGAGATACAAGCATATCAATATAGTGACATAATTAGTTATCTTCTAAAATTAGCCTGACATCTGATGATAGCCCCATCAGATACAAGTTTTGATCATGTAATGAAAACAGCTTATGCACAGACCATCACTATTTTGTATAAATACTTCTATATCTAAAGATTAGACCTCAGACTTAATAACATTAATTTTCATCATCACTTCTCTTTCTCATACTACCATCTTGTATAGTAGCACCTAACAGAGAAATTACAAATATAAACTCTTTTCTTAACTTTTTAGCAATGTCTAACCTAGTAGAGGCCAACTATATCTTAAAGAATATCAATATGGACAAGCCAAAGAGCAGGTTTGTGATCTCAAGCAGAGTTACATCAAGATAATATCAGCTTATTCAGATCTATCCCATATATCAAAAAAATAGAGGCACAAAGCAGTGATCCCTCTTAGTTCAACCAAACCAAATAGAAAAATTTTCAGCTCTCATATGCATCTCCTAAGAGAGGAAATTCACCTGACTAGAATAAGGCTTTTAGTCCCTCCCACTCACCTAGTATACATATTAAAGATGAGATGTCTATGAACAATGCTTCCAATTAATAGCATAACCTTGGTATCTTCTTGATCCCATATTCAAATTCTAAACCAGCTGATCTTAATCTTTTGGACAGAAATTTCAATTTTATATCTATATTTGGTACAATTGAAAATTCTGTAGATAATGTCAAAAATAACATTGTTTCTTTAAATCATATGGCTTTTTTTATCAATAAGAGGGATATAGCTATCATTTGGATAGATATTTGGGACATACAAAGTGGTTCTTCAGCTCAAATACTTATTAACAGGTCATTTAATATGGAAAGTTATATTGCAACAATATGTGGAGTGAACATGAATCCAGGTATGCTCCAATGTAAGAACTGTTGGAAGTAGGAGCATATGACTTTCACATATAGAATTCAAGGGTCAAAATACATCAAATTTAATAGACCTTATAAAATAGAACATCACCATCACTTTGCCTAGTGTTACAAGGTGAACTTCAAGACAAACCCTTCAAGATTGGAAACAAAGCAAGGTAAACCTTACCCTTATTTGTTCAAATACCTGAATTGCAAAGGAAACTACCAAGCAGATTTGAATATGTGCCCTTTTTGAAAACATTGATTCAATAAAGAGTGGCATATAAAGAAGTATCAAGAATTCCAAGAAAGTAGGAAAAACTCAATTCACTTAGCTATGAGCAGTGCTTAAGCATGATTATTGAAAACCTCAAGATATACTTGCAAAATTTTCAAAAGAATAGATTGCTCATCAAAACTTTACTAGAAACTCAAAAAAATTTCAACATGCTATTTATTCAAAAGTCTTCTTGGTCTGTTATTTGAACTATTCCAAGTTTTTCTAATAAAGAAGAGGACAAAGTCATAGGTACCCCCAATCATCTGAACTGGATAACATTTTCCAGACCAAACACTGATGATCATGATTACCCAAGAGTTGTGACATACATCAATATTTATTTAATGACTATGTATTTTTCTTTAAGAAAAGACATTTTTAATCATAAAGACATTTGTTGTTTTTCTTTTTTCAACAACAGTTCAATTTTCTTTATAATTAACATTTATTCAGATAATAACCATTCAGCTTTAAAGTATTTCAAGGATACTGAAGCAAATATTCACAATGTCTTAATTATAGCAGGTAATTTCAATATCAGAAATAGTAATTGGGATTCATCTTATTCTTTTTATTCTTATAGCAATATTTTAGTAGAAATTGCAGACTCCTTCAATCTTACCTTATCCTCAGCCATCCAACAGGTTTCTACTTGATACTCCAATAACAAGAACAATTTCAATTTGGTCATTGATCTATTATTCTTATAATCAAATTCTGTAGAACTTAACAACCATGAAATCCATCTAGAACTCCATTTTCCATCAGATCATGCTCCTCTAACTATGAATATTATAATTGAGAAAGAGTTCATTCCAAAGAAAACACACACTATCATCAAGAATAGTAAAGAAGAATCTAAATTTGTGGAGGATTTTATAAGAAAATTCAGAAGTTTCAATACAGTGAACATTACTGACAAATACTCTTTCAAAAGTATAGTCCAAGAATATACTGATATAGTAGAGTCAATATGGAAATTATATTGTTAATGGGTCAATATTACAAGATGTTCCAAAGATTGGTGGAATGATAAGTACCAGGAGAAGCTTATGGCCTATAAAGTATCCAAGAAAGTTGAAGAATGGAAAGACTTCAAGAAAATGGTGAAGAATGCAAAACAATTATTCTTCAATGACAAAATTCAAGAAATTGCATCAAAAAATCATAGACTATGGAACCTGATGAATTGGGTCAAGAAATGAAAACTACTGGCCATTAAAGCAATTCAATTTAATGGATAACCATGTATTGAAATTGAAGACCTTTGGAATATGCTTTATCAAACATTCAATTTAGCTCAAAGTCAACAAGTGAATGAGTCTTTATTAGAGAAACTCCTATCCAAACAGTACTCATTGTGGAATTCTTTTTTTAGAAAAGAGTTTATAATGGCTATCAACAAATGTAGTAATTCATTTGCTTCTGAACTAGATAGAATTTCATAAAAGTACCTCAAGCTAGTCATCAGAAATGATAAATATTTGGATAACATCATCAACATCACTAATGCCTGTATCAATTTAGGATATTAGCTATCACATTTCAAGGCATCTTCATCCATTATCATCCCAAAGCCCAATAAAGTCACTTATGACTCTCCCAAGTCTTTCTACCCCATTGTCCTATTAAATATGCTAGGAAAACTGATAGAAAAAGTCATTAGTGAATGTCTTCAATACCATTTGATTGCAAACAACTTTATTCACCCAAATCAACTTGAGGGTCTTAAACAACACTTTATTATGGATGTGGGCCTATTCTTGACTCATTTAATCTGATCTAAATAGGTTAAAAATCTTCAAACAAGCATGCTAGTATTTGACATCACAAAGTTCTTTTTATCTTTGAATCATTGTTTAATTCCATTGATTTTAAGAAAAGCAGGATGTGATATGAAAATTTCTCTATTCTTTTCTAATTATTTAGTGGGCAGGAAAACTCATTATTTATGAAATGGTTTTACTTTGTCCTTTTTCTCTGCAGATGTAGGTGTTGGTTAAGGATCAGCACTATCTCCCATCTTATTTGCTCTTTTTATTATCCTGATTTTTTACATCTTCAAAAAAAGAATAAAAAATCTAAATATTTCTGTTTCTTTTCTTTCATTTGTAGATGATGGATTGTTCATTTCTCAGGAGAAATTCTTCACTAACACAAATGCCAATCTCTTTTGTAGCTACAATGTTATATCTTTACTACTAGATCAGTTTGGACTTGTAATAGAACATGGAAAAACTGAAAATTTCCATTTTTCCAGATTACATAGTACATTCAATTCTCTGGCACTGGACCTTAGTCAAATAAGCAGCCCTATCATTTGTTCTAAAGATACATGGCAGTATCTTGGGTTTATTTTTAATAGAAAACTCTTGTTTTGGCAATATATTAATTTGTATGCAAATAAAGCTTTTTTTATGGTCAAATGCTGGACAACTCAACTTATAGACTCTTATCTTACCAAAAATGTTTTCTTTACAGAATATGCATTTTTCCAATCATTCTTTACAGCTTTCTATTTATCACAAAATTTATTCAGCTTGTATTTCCACAACCAGTAGACTGATTTTCACAAACTAAGTTGTGCTGGAAAACCCCAAATGAGGGCTATCCACACATATGTGGGATGTACAAAAGCAACAATGAATGACTGAGATATCAGGCCATCAGTATCTATAAAAGCTTTGTCTACTAATATCTCATAAATGGCTGAACGGATTCACACAATTGAACTTGTGTTGGAAAGTGCTCATTAATTTGTTTACAACAATATATGATACATCTCAAAACAATAAGTGTTGGTAGAGATACAAGCATATCAATGTAGTGACATAATTAGTTACCTTCTAAAATTAGCCTGACAGCTGTTATGACAGATGACAGCTCCCATCAGGTATGAGTTTTGATCATGTGATGGCAACAGCTTGTACATGGACCATCGCTCTTTTGTATATATACTTCTGTGTCTGAGGATTAGACCTCAGACTTAATAACATCAATTTTTATCCTTTATTATCTACATTGATCTTAATCATCATTTTCATCATTATTGAACTTCTGAATCACTCCTAAACCTCTGAGAGTGCATCCAAGGTTCAGATATCACAAATAAGTGAGTAGTTTATTTTGTGATACTATTGTGGTATTATAACAAAGTACCTTTATCATATCCTTTCAAAGTGTTCAACAAAATGCAACAACAAGCCATAGTATGGATTCTAGGTGCGTTTTGTACATCTCTGACTATAGGAATAGAAACTATTGCTAGTCTAATTACTATACAATTATATTTCCAAAAATTGAGCAGTAGAAATTAATTGCAAATAGCCATTCTTCTATACAATCATATTATCAAGTTACTACTTGAGTGAAGACATGCTCAAAACTCTTAGTCTCACCATCTTGTACTAGGAAATATAACTTCCAAGCAGTAACAAAAACTCAAAAGTTCTATTATTGACATGAACAATTGATTAAATGGAATTTTTTTAACTTTTGATCCTCTAAATGTTGTTCTTTATCTAGACTATAGATTAATTGACATTTTCTCTAGCCATATATCTATCTATAATGCCAATCATAGTTCTAACAAAAGTAAAGCAACTCATTGTAAGAAACTCAATGAAATCATTCTCAAATCATTATTGGATCCAAGAACAGTCATCATCATCTCAAATGCAAGAATTAAAAACAACATCACTTCCTCTATCTCTCACATCCATTCCTTTAGCAATCTGCTGAAGAAAATGCCTCATTACACTGTCAATGTTATGCTAACAGAGGCTGAATTATTTGCTATTAGATGTGGCATTAATCAGACAGTTCAAATATAGCATATCTCATGTATCATAGTCATAACTGATGCAATTCACATAGTAAAAAAGATATTCAACCCCTCCATGCATCTGTATCAACAACAAATGATTATAATATCCAAAGATCTGAGAGAATTTTTCAGCAAATACAAGGAGAACACCATAGAGGTTTTGGATTATTCTAATGACAAATGGCATATTCACACAGCAGTAGACAAGGAAACAAGAAAATTCAACCTTGTTTCACTATATTCAAGTAAAGAGTTGTGGGATTACAGCAAGGAAGAGGAATGCAACATCATCATCAGAGAATGGTGCTTGATCTTTAAATTGTCTAATTTCAAGAGAAGAGATTTCCTACTGCTATTAAATAATAATCTATCAGAAATTGAGCCTACTTATACAAAAGGAGACTCATGGCTATAATACTTCAGCTTCTCAAATTTGCTATGTGCTCAAGCCACCTGAGCTATTACCAATCATGCCCCAATTAGAGAGTATTGTTTAAAATTTTTCTCTAAAGAAGAGTTCAAACATCTATACAGGTTTTATCCAATTAAATCAAGACAACACATTCTTCATAAGTATAAATGATTCAACAAGTATTGGAATTCAATAAGAGAGATGATGAACCACTTTATTGCTTTCTGAAAATTTAATCCAGGTACTTTCTCTTTTAGAGAAGGCATTACATGAGTTAGCTTTCAATTTACTTTAGTAGATTTCTTTTTCTTTTTGTTTACTCTTTGTTTCTGATTTTCTTTCTTTTATTTTCTTTTTTTTTCTTTTTCTTTTCTTTTTAGTCTTATCTAATGTAGTTACAAAGTAGCTATCATGGTCTGCCTATGCTCTCTGTGTAATAAATTGTTAATAAAAATAAAAATAAAAAACATTAATTTTCATCTTTTTATCATTGACATCTGTATTGATCTTCATTATCATTGTCATCATTATTGAACTTCTGAATCACTTCTGAATCTCTAAGAGTACACCTAAGGTTCAAATATCACAAACAAGTAAGTAGTTCATTTTGTGATACTCTTACTCAAGTCTTTGTCTAAGTTGAAATCTGAGACAAACTTAGGATTGTAACAAAGCTGAATACACAGATCCCTACATTATTATTATTAAGTTCAGAAGAAGTCTTCACTCTACAATCCAAAGATAAATTACAACACTACTAGTAAGACACTCTAAAGATACTGATTCTTCCATTTTGAAGCTACATGCCACATAGACCAAGTATAGCAAGCCAATGATCTTAGAATTCACCAAAGTGGACTTAGCTATTTTTCCTTTTCTCTTTTATTTTTCACTTTTTTCTTTAGTTTTCTTTTATTTCTTTTATGGACTTATGTCACAAACTTCATTCAGCTTGTATCTCCACAACCAGTGGACTGATTTTCACAAACTAAGTTGCGCTAGAAAGCCCCAAATAAGGGCTATCCACATATATGTGGGATGTATAAAAGCGACAACAAATGACTGAGATATCAGACTATCAGTAGCTGTAAAAGCTTTGTCTGCAAATATCTCATGAATGGCTGAACGGATTTGCACGGTTGAACTTGTGTTGGAAAGTACTCATCAATCCGTTTCCAACGATATATGATGCGTCTCAAAGCAATAAGTATTGGTAGAGATACAAGCATATCAATGTAGTGACATAATTAGTTATCTTCTAAAATTAGCCTGACAGCTGCTAT
>Ga0157357_1000440_pt1 | contig 17910 bp, 11 predicted proteins | sample AttcapACBM1_FD_111485 | JGI IMG/M metagenome (GOLD analysis project Ga0157357, IMG submission 111485) | Fungus gardens microbial communities from leaf cutter ant in Botucatu, State of Sao Paulo, Brazil - Atta capiguara ACBM1 | ecosystem: Host-associated > Fungi > Mycelium > Unclassified ... | reverse complement strand
GGATTGCCGCTTTTGACGGCTGTTCGCTCAAAGCAACGGCCAAAAACACCTGCATTGCCGATGGCGCGGCGCCGCAGCCGCTTATGCTGGTTGGCGAAGGCCCGGGCGCGGAAGAAGATCGCCAGGCTCTGCCTTTTGTCGGCCGCGCCGGGCAATTATTAAACCTGATGCTGGCGGCTATCGGCTTTACCCGCGCCAGCCTGCGCCAGACCGGCGGCGCGGCGGCGGGCAGCGCAGAGCTGCCGCAAGTCTATATTACCAATGCCGTTTTCTGGCGGCCGCCCGGCAACCGCACCCCCACTTTGCCGGAAATTGAGTTGTGCCGGCCGTTTCTGGCGCGGCAGATAGAGCTGGTGCGCCCCAAACTGCTGCTAAGCCTGGGCGGGGTAGCGGCGGCCGCCCTTTTGGGGCAAAAACAATCTATCTTGCGGCTGCGCGGCCATTGGCAGAGCTATAAAACCGCAGACGGGCAGGAAATACCCTATATGCCCAGCCTGCACCCGGCTTTTCTCCTGCGCTCGCCGGGGCAAAAAAAGGCCGCCTGGCAGGATTTCCTCGCCGCCAGAATGCGGCTGGAAGAATTAAGCAAAACCTGACCGCCACGCAAAAAGCGCCGCCGAATCCGATATTATTATGGCAATCACGCAAAGGCTTATCGCATTATGACTCATAACACCGCGCCGCAACAGCCGCCGCTTTACCGGCTGGAAGAGTATCGCCCCACAGCTTACGCGCTCCCCGCTGTGCGGCTTGAGCTTGATCTGCGCCCCGCTGCCGCGCGCGCGACCGCCGAGCTGGATATTGTCCGCCGCCCCGGCACCCGGGCCGGCGCGCCGCTGGTGCTGGACGGTGACGGGCTGCGGCTTGTCAGCGTGGCGCTGAACGGCAAAGCTCTTGATCACCGCGCCTTTCACGCTGCGCCGGAGCGGCTGGAAATTATCAACCCACCGGCTGAGCCTTTTACCCTGACGATAATTACGGAACTCAACCCGGCAGCCAATCGCGCGCTGATGGGGCTTTATTGCTCTAACGGCATTTTCTGCACCCAGTGCGAGGCGGAAGGCTTCCGCCGCATTACCTATTTTTATGACCGGCCTGATGTGCTGTCGGTTTATACGGTGCGGCTGGAGGCCGATAAAGCCGCCTGCCCGGTTTTGCTGGCCAATGGCAACCGGCAGGAAACGGGCGATCTGCCGGGCGGCCGCCATTTTGCTGTCTGGCATGATCCGCACCCCAAGCCGAGCTATTTATTTGCCTGTGTCGGCGGCGCGCTGGAAGCGCTGGAGGATAGTTTCACCACTCAGGAAGGCAAAAAGATCGAGCTGAATATTTATGTAGAGCCGGGCAAAGCGGCGCGCGCCCTTTATGCCATGGACAGTTTAAAACGCGCTTTCGCCTGGGACGAAGCACAATTCGGCCGGGTTTATGACCTTGATATTTTCAATATTGTCGCTGTTTCTGACTTTAATATGGGGGCGATGGAAAATAAAGGGCTGAATATTTTTAACGATAAATATGTGCTGGCCGATCCGCAAAGCGCGACCGACAGTGATTACGCCAATATAGAGCGGGTGATTGCGCATGAATATTTCCATAACTGGACAGGCAATCGCATTACCTGCCGCGACTGGTTTCAGCTTTGTCTGAAAGAAGGGCTGACGGTTTATCGCGATCAGGAATTTTCCGGCGATATGCGCTCCCGCCCGGTGCAGCGCCTGATTGATACGGCGTTTTTAACCGGAACCCAGTTTGCTGAAGATGCCGGGCCGCTGGCGCACCCGGTGCGGCCGCGCCAATATGCCGAAATCAATAATTTTTATACCGCCACGGTTTATGAAAAAGGCGCTGAGCTGGTGCGCATGATCGCCACTTTGCTGGGTGAGCCGGCTTTCAAGGCCGCTATGACGCTGTATTTTGACCGCCATGACGGCCAGGCCTGCACGATAGAGGATTTTATCCAGTGTTTTGCCGATAGTTCCGGCCGCGATTTCAGCCAATTTATGCTGTGGTATGAGCAGGCCGGCACGCCGCTGGTCACCGCCGCCTGGGCTTATGATGAAGCAGGCGGCAGCCTGACCGTAACGCTGGAGCAGAGCCTGCGGCCGACAGCCGAATGCCGGGATAAAAGGCCCATGCCGATCCCCCTGCGTTTCGGCCTTGTCGGCCCGGACGGAGCCGATATGGCGTATAAAACCGCCGATAAAGCGGTGCAGGGTAATGTGCTGCTGTTAACGCAAGCCAAACAAAGCTTTTGCTTTACCGGCCTCAGCAGCCGGCCCGCGCCTTCCCTTTTGCGCGGCTTTTCCGCCCCGGTGCGGCTGGTAACAGGCTTAACGGCCAAAGAGCGGCTGTTCCTCGCCGTGTCGGACAGCGATCCGGTTAATCGCTATCAGGCGCTGCGCAGCCTGGTGACGGAAGCGCTGATAACCGCCGCCGCCGGCAAGGATAGCGGCGCCCCGGCCCTGCCGCCTGAAAGTGCCGCTATTGCCGCCGCTGTGGCGCAGATAGCGGCAGAGGAAAGGCTGGAGCCGGCTTTTCGCGCTTTTTGCCTGAGCCTGCCGTCAGAGGCAGAGCTGGCGGAAGCGCAAGGCAGCAATGTCAATCCCGACCGGATTTTTGCCGCGCGGCAGAGTTTTCTGCGCCTATTGGCGACCAAAGGGCAGACAGGCTTCCCCGTTTTGCGCCGGCATTACAGGGTAAAAGATACTTTTTCACCCATAGCAGCGCAAGCCGGCCGGCGCGCTTTTGCCAATATATTGGCGGAATACAGCCTGATTGCCGCCGGCAGCCCGGCTATAGCCGCGGCTTTATATGAAAAGGCCGATAATATGACGGATAGGCTGGCCGGCCTGCGGCTTTTGCTGCATTATTTCCCCGCCGCCGCGGCAACACAGCAGGCTTTGGCTGATTTTGAAACCCGCTTTGGCGATAATGCGCTGGCCATGGATAAATGGTTTGCGGCGCAGGCCACCGCCGCCGGGCCTGAGCGGCTGGAGACGATCCGGCAATTAACGCGGCACAGGCTGTTTTCTTATGATAACCCCAACCGGGTGCGCGCGTTAATCGGCAGTTTTGCCGGCCAGTGCCCGACCGGCTTTCATCGCCCTGACGGCGCCGCCTATCGTTTTCTGGCCGCGGTAATTTTGCAGATTGACCGCCATAATCCGCAACTGGCGGCGCGGCTGCTCGGCTTTATGCAGGGCTGGCGCCGGCTGGAGCCGCAGCGGCGCGGCCAGATGCAGGCCGCCCTGCAGCATATTGCCGCCGAGAGCGCCCTTTCCCGCGATGTTGGCGATATTGTCAGCCGTTTACTGGCGCCGGCCGCTTAAGTGGCCGGCCGCAGCGCCGCTGCCTGGTTTTATGCCGGCCGCTTAGGCGGCAGAGCCGGGATTGCCGCTCTCCCCCTGTCGGCCCGGCTGTTCGCCGCCGGCAAATTCTGTTTCAAATCTGCTCCGGGCCGGGCTTGATCTGTGTCCTTTCCGCCACAGAGAGGCTGCTTGCGGGCAGATTGCCGCCAAAGCCTTTTTGTTTACCGTTTTTTAAGGCCTTCGCTCTTGCTTTATGCCCTGTCGCGCTAATTCCTTATCCATCGTTATTCTGCCGGCGCTTTTCCCGGCAGTGCTTTCCCCTGCAATCCGATAATTTTTTAACGGTATTTTTATAATAAAATTTTCGGCAAAAAAGGCTGGACATGGGGAATCGCTTTTGATTCATTGAGTCGATAAGATGATTCGTAATATTCCCGTATTTCCTGTTTTCAAAGCTTCGCATATCTTCGACAGAAGGGAGCCATTATGGCACGGACAAGCGCGGTCGAAGCGGCGCCCAACAGATTCACGGCAGAGGCCGCCTTGCCCAAAGCCGCCGACACGGTCAGGCGCGGCCTGCCGGGTTTGGCTTTGGCGCCGGCGCGCCTTTTGCACCTTGCCTGTTGCCGGCTTTTGACCTTTGATCCGTGGATGCGCCGGCTTATCCCGTTGCTGCTTGTCCTTTTTCTGGTTCTCATCATGCTGGTGCGCGGCCTGGCGCTTTATGAAGAGCGCCGCGCGCTGGAAGCCGGAGCCGCGGCCGGCCTGCAGCTCGCCGCCTCATACATAACCGGGCAGATCACCACAGCGGCAGAGGCCGGCCTGCTGCCGGCAGCAGCCGGAGCCGCGGCCAAAGGAGCGCCGGGTTCGCAATCTTATCTGGATATGATGCTGGCGCAATTTGCCCGCAGCCAGGTGTTAAACCCGGCGGCGCAGATCTGGGTGCTGGATAAAAACGGCCGCCCGCTGGCCGCCTCGGCCGCGGCGCGCTCCGCCGGCGGGCCGGCCCCGGGAGAAGCTCTGGGCAGCCGTTTTGCCGAGGCCCGGCCGCTGCTGATTTTAGGCAATGCCGCCGGAGTGATGGCTGTCCGCCTGGGTGAGACAGAAGGTTTGGCCACCTATGCCGAAGCGTTAAAAGCCCCTTACGGCGTTTTTCTGTTTTTGCCGGCCGAAAAAATTCTGGAGCCGTGGCGCCGGGCTGTCTCGGTGACAGTCAGCCTGCTCGGCAGCATAACCTGCCTGATGCTGGTGCTGGTTTATGCTTATTTTGCGCAAGGAGCGCGCGCCCGGGCGGCGCTGGCGGCGACTGACAAAATCCAGAGCCGGATCGACACAGCCATGCTGCGCGGCCGCTGCGGCCTGTGGGATTGGGATATGGCGCGCGGCCGCATTTACTGGTCGCATTCCATGTATGAAATGCTGGGCTACCGCCCCTGTGACAGTTTGCTCTCTATTTCAGAAGTTGCTTCTATTATTGATGCCGATGATCTGGATTTGTTTGAAATTGCCAAAAGCGCCATGAGCGGGGAAAAAGAGCAGTTTGATATTACCGTGCCCATGCGCCACGCCAATGGCCGGGCGGTGTGGATGCGGATAAGGGCGCAGGTGCTGGGCGGCGATGAGCCGCATCTTGTCGGCATTTCTTTTGATGTCAGCGAGCAGCAGGAGCTGGCGGAAAAAAATGCCGCCGCCGATATGCGCATTCGCGATGCGATTGAAAATATTTCCGAAGCTTTTGTGCTGTGGGACGCCGATAATAAACTGGTTATGTCCAACAGCAAATATCGTGAATATAGTGATCTGGAAAAGCAGCTTCTACAAATCAGAAATCGCAAAAGCGACAGGGGGCAAGCGGCGCTGAAAGCTTTTGCCCGGCCGGCCGGCGGCGCTATGGCCGGCGCCGGCGCTGACAAAGACACGTATTATAGCGGGGAAATCACCCTGTCGGACGGCCGCTGGCTGAAGCTGAACAGCAGGCAGACCAAAGATGGCGGTTTTGTCTCGGTCGGCACGGATATTTCTGAATTGAAGGAACAGCAGCGCAAACTGGAAAACAGCAAGGAAGAATTTATCGGCACAATCCGCGATTTGCAGCAAAGCCGCAAGGAGCAGCGCAAACGCGAAAGTGAAATTTTAAAATTAAACCGCAGCCTGACGGTCGAGAAAAAACGGGCGGAAGATGCCAATCTGGCGAAATCGGAGTTTCTGGCCAATATGTCGCATGAATTGCGCACCCCGCTGAATGCCGTTATCGGCTTTTCGCAAATGATTTTGCAAAACAGTTTCGGCCCGCTGGGCAATGCCCATTATGAAGAATATATCACCGATATTTATAATTCCGGCCGGCATTTGCTCACCCTTATCAATGAAATCCTCGATATGTCGAAAATTGAAGCCGGGCGCTTTACGCTGGATTGCAGCAGCTTTGATTGTGTGCCGGTGCTGGAAGAGGCTTTGCGCGCGGTTTCTGTCCAGCGGGAAGAAAAGCAGATAAGCCTGGCAGTCGCGGTAGAAAAGCCGCTCTGGCTGGAAGCCGACAGCCGCGCCTTGCGGCAGGTTGCGCTCAACCTGCTTTCCAATGCGGTAAAATTTACCCCCAAAGGCGGGCAGATCCGCGTGCGCGCCAAAGCGGTCAAAGGGCGGCTGCTTGTCTCTATTGCCGATAGCGGCATTGGTATCCCCAAAGCGGCGATCGCCAAATTGGGGCGGCCGTTTGAGCAGGTGGAAAACCAGTTTACCAAAACCCATGAAGGCTCCGGCCTGGGGCTGGCTATATCGCGCTCGCTGGTAGAAATGCACCGCGGCCGGCTGCGCGTTTTCTCGCGGGAAAATAGCGGCACGATTGTCGCCATTGCCCTGCCTTTGCGTTTTCATAAGGCTCGAGCCGCCGCAAGCGCCGCCGCCGGCTCCGGCAAAGCGGCCGCCGGCGCCGGTATAGTATAGGCCCGGGCCGCCATGGTCCCGCCTGCGGCCACAGGCAGGCCAGACATAGCCGGAAGCGCCGCCCCGGCCCCAAAAAAAGCCTATACTCTGTTATCTGCTGCTTTACTTTAAAAATGACAATAAAAAGCTGGTGTAAAACCGGCGAATCTCTTATCATATATCTTATGAGAAAATCTTTCCTCCTTTTCAGCCTGTTTGCGGCTCTGGCTCTCACAGCCTGCGGCACCCCCGCCGGCCCGGCTCTGTTCCGGCCGAAAACATCGTCAACAGCCAAGCAGATGGATCTGGATCAGTGCAAAATTGCCTCTTTCCGCGCTATTCCGGCCGCCTATACAACCAATTATGTCGGCGGGTTTTATGATCCGGGCTATAGCAACTGTTATCGCGGCCGCCATGGCCGGGTTTATTGCGACACTACAGGCGGGTTTTATGACCCGCCCGTAAGCTATACGGAAGATGTAAACGCGCCGATACGCTGGCGTTTTGTCAGCGCCTGCCTGCGCAAAAAAGGCTATTCTTTTATCCCCGGCAAAATGCCCTGCCGCAACAGCGCCGAGCGCGAGCGCGCCTTGCGCGCCAAAACGCCGGCCGAGCTTTCCTGCAACCCTGACAGCAATCTGGATTATTAAAGCCCGGCGCTGCTGTGCTGCGGTTTGGCGCGCCTCACCGCACTTCCGCGCTTATCCCTGCCTGCCAGGCTCCTGGGGTCGGCCGGCTGACCGCCGCGCGGGCGCGCTTTTGCGCATTGTTTTCCCTCACTGCCGCGCTAAATATCATCAATGCGTATAAACTGCGAGTAATGCTCTTTTCCTCTTAATTTTCGAGGAACAGGCAGGGTAGTCACGGGCTTCCTGCCGGCATATTTGCCGCAGCTTCACCGCCGGATTTCCAGCGGGATTCGGCTTGTCCGGGTTAAAAGAGTAAAGCAGAGTGATAATGACGGTTATACAAAATATTATTTTGCCGGAACAGGCGCTGCAAACGCCGCTTAATATGTATTTCCGCCTTAACAAGCGCGACCTGGACGAAAAAGACAGCGGCGAAAGCGGCAGTGATTATCATTATCGCCGCAAAATTCTGGCCCTTCACCCCGGCAAACAATATTATTTCAATACCTATTATAACGGCTTGTCCGTCAATATATGGAAAGAAAACTGCTCTGTGGATTCGCTGGCGCTGAAGCTGCGCGGCCGCGGCCGGGTTCAGGTGGAACTTGTTCATATAAAGCGGGAATTTGATGCCGGGCGCCGGGCCAAAACGGTGCTGGCGCACCGGCTGCTGGCGCAAAAATCGCTCAATCTGACGCCGGAAGGCTGCTTCCTCCCGATTGAGGAATGGCCGCATATGCAGGACGGCATGCTCTATATCACCCTGAAAGCGGGGGAGAACAGCGCCCGCCCGGCAGAATTTTACGGCGGCAGTTTTGAAACGGCCGATGAGCCGCGCCATAATGTAACGCTTGGCCTTGTTATCACCCATTTCAACCGCAAAGCCTATGTGCTGCCGGCCATGCAGCGGCTGAAACGCGATATTGTGCAGCACCCTTATTATGGCCGTTATATTGCTATAGCGGTGGTTGATAATTCCCGCACTATTACGGCGGCTGAGGCCGATGGCGTTCTGGTGCTGCCCAATGCCAATTATGGCGGCGCCGGCGGTTTTGCCCGCGGCCTCTTGCATTGCCGGGACAGCGGCTTTTCTCATTGTCTGTTTATGGACGATGACGCCTCTTGTGAAACAGAAAGCATTTACCGCAGTTTGGCGCTGCTGCAATATGCGCGCTACGATAATCTCGCTATAGCCGGCGCCATGCTGCGGGAATGTGAGCCGTATTTTCTCTGGTGCAAGGGGGAGTATTTTAAAAAACTGCGCATCAGCAATCCGCGGCGCGGGCTGGATATGCGCAAAACGGCCGATTTGCTGCAAGCGGAAGAAGACCCGGTTGCCAAATCAAAATATGGCGGTTTCTGGCATTTGGCTTTCCCGGTTGCCAAAACCGATTATTATCCCTTCCCCTTTTTTGTTCGCGGTGATGATGTCCTGTTCAGCCTTGTCAATAATTTCCGCATTATTACTTTAAACGGTATCGGCAATTTTGCCGATGATTTCAGCAGCAAGGAATCGCCTTTTATCTGTTATCTGGGGGCGCGCGGCACATTTTTAAGCGATATGATCGCTAATCCCGGCTCGGTTTATTTTTATCTCAGGCGCTATAAGCGCATGATACGCGCCCAGCTTTATGCCTATAATTATGCTCATGCCCATGCCTATTCTCTGGCGATACAGGATTTAATGAAAGGCCTGGAATTCTGGCGCGAATCGCTGGATATGGCGGCTGTGCGCCGGAAATTGGCGCAAGAAGCGTATGGCGAAACCATAAAGCACCAGGACAAGCCGGTTCACGGGCGCAAACGCAGCCGCAAACGCGAAAAAACCCTGCGCAAATTGTTCCGCAAGCTTAGCTGGCAGGGCTTTCTGCTGCCTCAGTGCCTGATAAAAAAAGGCATGATTCTTATGCCTAAAAATTTTGCCGGCGATCATGCCGCCGGCTTTCGCCGCCGCTCTATTTTTTATTATGAAGAGGATTTAAGCCACGGCTATTATGCCCGTTATGATAAAAAGCGCTTTTTTGCCGAATTATGGCTGAGCTGGAAGATACGCCTGCACATGGCTCGCCGGCTCGGCAGCATTATTGCCGAATATCAGAAAAACTGGCACACACTGGCTTCTGAAGAATTTTGGCGGAAAACCTATAATCTGCCGCCGGCTCCGGCCGATCGCCCGGCCGCGCCGGCAGACAGCGCCGCCGTAACTCAGCCGCCGGCCGGCAGCCCGGCCCCAGCCCAATCGACAGCCGGCGGCGATAAATTATCATGACAAGCGCCGCCGCTCCCGATTATCCGGCCGGCGCCGCGCCCGCCACGGCAGCCGGCCTCACCGCCGCCGGCAGCGGCAATAAAAGCGGCGATCTCCTGGCCGGGCGCAATCTCAGCCTCGATTTCTTTCGCGGCGTCATGGCGCTGATTGTCTGTCTCGGCCATTTTGCTTTTGCCACGCATATGATAAAATTCCCCGGTTCTTTTACCCTGGCGGTTGATTTCTTCCTGGTGCTGAGCGGCTTTGTTATCTGCCATTCGGTCACCCGGCAGGGAGAGCGTTTTGACGCCGTCACTTTTGCCGGCCGGCGCTATTTCCGGCTGGCGCCGGTTTATCTGTTTTGTGTTGCGCTGTTTCTGCCTCTGCTCATCTATTTCCGCCTTGTTGCCGCACCGAAATTTTTCGATATAGCGCGCATTGTCACCATTTCTGAAATGATTCCGCTGGAGCCGCGCAGCAAATTTTCTATTGAAGCGGCAATGGGTCATTGCTGGACTATATCGGCCGAATTTTATATCGGCATTATGCTCTTTCCGCTTTATGCCTTTTTGCTGCGGCGCGCCAGAAATCTCATTTTTCCGGCGGCGTTACTGGCCATTCTTGCGCCTATGCTGATATTAAACAATGTTTACGGCTATTTCGGCAATAATTACGCCGTTTACGGCTCTTTCTTCTGCCTTGGCGCGCTGCGCTGCCTGCTTGATTATACGGTCGGCATTGTTGCCTACAGGCTGTTTCTCCGCTGCGCCCGGCTGCCTGCAGAAGCAGCGCTGTCGCTGATGCAGGCCGGCTGCCTTATATTCTGCTGCGCTCTTTATGCCACATTCCATTATCATCGTCACAATGATATGTTCGCGCCGTTTTTATTTGCCGCTTTTATCAGCTTGCTGGCCTGTAAAGGCGGCTTTGTTTATCGCCTGACTGCCAATAGATTCGGCCGATTCTTCGGCGATATATCTTACCCGCTTTATCTTGCGCACCCTTTTTTACTCGCCTTCTTTACCCTGCCGCACATACAGCGGCACATTATAAGGCCGGCTGTGCTTTTACTCGTTTATCTGGCCGTTTGCCTTGTCTTTGCCTGGCTTATCAACCGCCTGATAGAAAAGCCTTGCCTGCAATTATTAAAACGCCAACTGGCCGGAGCAGAAAACTAATGTTTGAAAATTGCGATTTTATTATTGTCGGCGCAGGGTTTTTCGGCGCCACCGTGGCGCAAACCATGGCCGAGCGCGGCAAGCGCGTTTTTGTGCTGGACAAACGCCACCATATTGGCGGCAATGCCTATAGCCATTTTGACGCCGAGACCGGCATTGAAGTGCATAATTACGGCGCTCATCTGTTTCACACCTCCAACCGTCAGGTATGGGATTATCTCAATCGCTTTACCCGCTTTACCGATTATCAGCACCGGGTTTTTACCAGTTTCAAGGATCAGGTTTATTCCATGCCGATCAATCTCGACACTATTTGCCAATATTTCGGCAAACGCTTCTCACCTTCCGAGGCGCGCGCCCTGATTGCCGGGCATAAGGCAGAATTAGGCGATAATCCGCCGCAAAATCTGGAAGAAAAGGCGATAGCGCTGATCGGCCGGCCGCTTTATGAGGCCTTTATCCGCGGCTACACCGCCAAGCAGTGGCAGACTGACCCCAGACTTTTGCCGGAAAATATTATCAGCCGCCTGCCGGTGCGCTATAATTTTGATAATCGTTATTTTAACGACACTTATGAAGGCCTGCCGCAAGAAGGCTATACGGCGCTGTTTGAGCGCATGCTGGATCACCCCGCTATTAAAATCGTGCTTGGGGTAGATTATTTCAGCATAAAGGAGCAAATCCCCGCCGGGGTAAAAATTATCTATACCGGGGCGATTGATCGCTATTTTCATTATAATGAAGGCGAGCTGGGCTGGCGCACCCTCGATTTTGAGCGGGAAACTCTGCCGATAGGTGATTATCAGGGCACGGCGGTAATGAATTATGCCGATGAAACTATCCCCTATACCCGCATATTGGAATTTCGCCATTTTAACCCGGAGCGTAAATATCAAAGCGACAAAACCATAATCACCCGCGAATATTCCCGTTTTGCCAAACAGCGAGACGAACCTTATTATCCGGTCAACACCCCGCAGGATAAAGCGATTTATGCTCGTTACAAACAACGGGCAGAAGCTGAGCATAATGTTATTTTCGGCGGCCGGCTCGGCACTTACCGCTATCTTGATATGCACCAGGCTATTGGAGCCGCCTTAAAACTCTGCGAAAGCCTGTAGCGCTGTGCCCCGCCCCAATAACCTGTTTCCTGTTTTTCGCGTAACCCGAAAACCTCACCGGTTTCCGGCGCTCAAAGACGGGAGCCGCCTTAAAACTCTGCGAAAGCCTGTAGCGCTGTGCCCCGCTCCAATAGCCTGTTTCCTGTTTTTCGCGGCAAGGGCAGCCTCGCTCCTGCTGCTGGCCGGCCTGGCTGTATCAAGCAATAAAAAAGCAGAGTCCCCTTGCCGGACTCTGCTTTCCTGCTGTCTGCCTTTTCCCTGTTGCCCAAGAGCAATAGAGTTACTTTTTCGGCACGGAAAGAGCGATAAAATGGCTAAAACCTTCACTCTCAATCCGCAGCAAAACAGCCGATCGCCCTTTTTTAACGGCGTCATTCAGCCCGGCCTGCAATTCTGCCGGGCTTTTAATATCGCGATTATTGATACTGCGAATAATATCACCCGGGCGCATACCCTTTTCCGCCGCTTCCGAATCACTGTCCATATCGGTCACTACCACGCCGCGGCCGTCATCAGCAGCCGCTACGGCCAGACCGTAACGCGCCAGCATGGCCGATTTATCTTTGCCGCCTTTATCCCCCGCGGCGGCTTTATCGCTCGGCTGGGCGGCAATTTTTACCTTGACATCGTCTCGCCGGCCATTGCGCCAGACACCCAGAACAACATTATCACCCGGGCGAATATTGGCAATTTTGCGCGCCAGCTCACGCGCATCGGCAATAGCCGCCCCATTGATAGAGACAATAATATTGCCGGCTTTAATCCCCGCTTTGGCCGCCGGGCCATCTAACGGGTCGGCAACCAGCGCCCCTTTTGCCGGGCTCAGGCCGACAGAATCAGCAATTTCCTGAGTCACCGGCTGGATCTGCACCCCCAGCCAGCCGCGCTCTACCGCGCCTTTGGCGATAAGCTGGCGCACCACCTGCCCGGCCGTCGAGGCGGGAATGGCAAAAGCAATGCCGACAGAACCGCCGGAAGGTGAAAATATCGCCGTATTGATACCGACAACCTGGCCGTTAAGGTTAAAAGCCGGCCCGCCGGAATTGCCGCGATTAACGGCAGCGTCAATCTGGATAAAATCATCATAAACACCGGCGCCGATATCGCGCCCGCGGGCAGAAATAATGCCGGCGGTCACCGTGCCGCCCAGGCCAAACGGGTTGCCGACCGCCAATACCCAGTCCCCCACCTGCATTTTGCTGTCATCGGCAAAGTCAACATAGGCAAACTTCCGGCCTTTATCCTTAACCTTCAACACCGCCAGATCGGTGCGGGGATCCTTGCCCACCAATCTGGCGTCAAGCTGGGTGCCGTCATCAAGCGTAACCGAAAACACATTGCCGGAATCAACCACATGATTATTGGTTACCACATAGCCATCGGCCGAATAGAAAAAGCCTGAGCCGAGAGAAATAACGCGCTCACGCGGCTTCTGCCCCTTATCGCGGAAGCGGAAATTATGCTGCTCCTGAAAATCGCGGAAAAAACGCTTTAACGGGTGATCGTCCGGTAACTGGTCAAAACCCGGGGCGCCAAAAAAAGCGCCGGCCTCTTCCTCTTCTTCACTTTTATCGCTTTTTACCTGCACCGAAACCACGGCCGGCTTGACCGCCGCCACCAGCGCGGCAAAGCCGGGTATTGGCGCTTCTTTCACATAAACCGGGGCGGCCTGAGCCGCGCCGGCAAAAGCGCCGGCCGGCAGCCCGCCCCATAAGGCTGCCGATAAAACGGCAAAAAAACCAAGCGCCGGCGCCGCCCGGCGGCTGCAAGCGCGCGCAGGCGCGCGGCGCGCCGATAAAGCTCTTGACATAAGGATTTTCATAAAAACACTCCATTCCCTGCATTCTCCGCCGGAGAATGCGCTGCTACAGTCCTGAACCCTGCCGATAAAGGCCCCTCTCTGTTTCGGCAGAGATATAAAGAAAAAACGGCAAAACCAAGGGAGGCAAGCGGCATTTTCCCGGTTTTTTAGCGGATTTTGCCGTTTTGGCGGTAAAATTGCTCTCACTCGGGCGTTACTCCTCGCCGCTTTTGGGCGGCAAAGCGCTCTTTTTACCCGGCGGCCGGGGCGCGCCGCTGTCATCGCCCAATAGTGCGGCAAGGCGTGCTTCTTCTGCCGCGGTCAGGGCCGGCAGGCCCCCGGCGGCCTGATGCCCCCGGGCAGAGCGCGCCGCATATAGCAGATAGCCGGCAACGGCAAAAAACAAAAGCGGCGGAAACAGCCATAATAATACAGCGCTGCTCCAGAAAGGCGGTTTCAGCAATATATAGCGGCCATAGCGCGCTACCATAAAATCCAGTATCTGCCTGTCGCTGTCGCCGGCCTGCAGGCGCTCGCGCACAATCAGGCGCAAATCACGCGCCAGAGAGGCATTGGAATCATCAATCGTCTCATTGCGGCAGACGAGGCAGCGCAACTGCGCCGATAAAGCGCGGGCGCGGCTTTCCAGTTGCGGATTGGGCAAAATTTCATCAGGCTGCACCGCTGCCGCCGGCAAAACCGTTATCAGCGCCAGTATGGCCGCCCAAAACAGCCGCCGGCCGGCAGCAGCGCCAACTGCTATCATCAGGCTTCTCCCGCTTGCCGGTCAAACGGGGAGGCAGCCGCCGGCGGCCGTTTTTTCCCCGCCGGGGCGCCCCGGCGCAGGCGCCGATCCGCCAGCGACAAAACCCCGCCTGCCATCATCATAATACCGCCGAGCCAGATACACAGCACATCAGGCTTCCACCATATATGCAGGGCGGCGCTGCCGTCTTTATTATAATCGCCCGGAGCAATATAATATTGCGACAGGCCGCGGTTAAACAGGCCGGTTTCGGTCGTTTGCATGGTTTGTGAGGGGAAAAACCGCCGGGCGGCGCTGACCTGCCCCAAAGTTTTGCCCTGATGCTCAAGCGTAAAATACAGGCGGCTTTCCTGAAAATTATCTCGGCTCTCACTGCGATAACCGTTAAAAATCACCCGATTTCCGGCCAGATCTATCGCCTGGCCGGGAGCCAGACTGCCAATATATTCCTGCGCAAAAGCAGCGACAGAAACAATGCCGAACAGGCTTATCCCCAGCCCCATATGAGCAAAAGCCGTGCCCCAGAAAGCCGCCGGCAGATTGTAGAGCCGCCGGGCGCGGCTTGATAAAGGCGTTTTCCAGCCGCCGCTTTTAACCATTAAATCGGTCAGCGCACCGAAAACCGCCCAGCAGGCCAGACCGATGCCGGCCGCCGCCGCCAGAGCGCGGCCATGCTGATAATACAGCACCAGGGCAAAAACCGCCAAAGCCGCGATCAAAGCCGGCCATAAATATTCTGCCGCGGCGGCTATATCGCCGCGCTTCCAGCCCAGCAGCGGGCCAAAAGGCACAATGAGCAGCAAAGGCAAAAACAGCGCCCCGACTGTCAGGTTAAAAAACGGCGCGCCGACCGAAATTTTGGCGCCGCTCAGGCTTTCGGCCAAAAGCGGGTAAAGCGTGCCCGCCAGCACGGTAGCTGCCGCCGTCATTAAAAACAGATTATTGAGAATGAGCGCGCCCTCGCGCGAAACCGGGCGGAACAGGCCGCTATTGCCGATAGACGGCGCGCGCCAGGCAAAGAGCAAAAAGGCGCAGCCGATAAAAAAGCCCAGAATAGCCAGAATAGCCAGGCCGCGCGCCGGATCGACGGCAAAACTGTGCACCGAGGTTAAAATACCCGATCGCACCAGAAAAGTGCCAAGCAGCGAAAAGGAAAAGGTGATAATCGCCAGCAGCACTGTCCAGATCTTCAGCGCCGAGCGCTTTTCCAGCACCAGGGCGGAATGCAGGAGCGCCGTGCCGCTGAGCCAGGGCATAAGCGAGGCATTTTCCACCGGATCCCAAAACCAGTAGCCGCCCCAGCCCAGCTCATAATAAGCCCAATAGGAGCCGGCCGTTATGCCCCAGGTCAGGCAGAGCCACGATAACAGCGCCCAGGGGCGCACCCAGCGGCCAAAAGCGGCGTCCACCCGGCCGCACAGCAGCGCGGCAATGGCAAAAGAAAAACAGACAGAAAAGCCGACATAGCCGAGATAGAGCATAGGCGGGTGCAGCGCCAGGCCAATATCCTGCAAAACCGGGTTCAGATCACGCCCCTGCAAAGCCGGCGGGGAAAGGCGGATAAACGGGTTAGAGGTAAACAGAATAAAAGCCAGAAAAGCGCCGGCAATAAAGCTTTGGCAGGACAAAACCAGAGCCGAAAGCCTCAAAGGCAGATTTTTACCGAAAACAGCCACCAGAGCGCTGAAAAAGGTTAAAATCAAGACCCAGAGCAGCATCGAGCCTTCATGATTGCCCCATACACCGGTGATTTTGAACAAAAGCGGCTTTTCCGAGTAAGAATTCTGCGCCACATTGGCAACCGAAAAATCAGAAATCACATAAGCATAGGTCAGAGCGCCGTAAGCTAAAGCCACCGGCACAAAAACCAGCACAGCCGTAAAACGCGCCCCCCGCATGGCGATTGCGTCACCGCAAAACCAGCCGGCAAGCGGCACAAAGGCCTGATACAGGCTGACCGCCAGCGCCAGAATCAATAAAAAATGCCCGCATTCAATAATCACATTATCTGCCCTGTTTCCCCGGCCCGGCGGCGCGCAGCGCTCAGCGGCGGCCTGCCGGGCTATCATTGCCGCTGCGGCCTTCCGCCGCTTTGATCCGATCGGCGACATCTTTCGGCACATAATTTTCATCATGTTTGGCCAGAACGCGATCGGCAATAAACAAGCCGTCAGCATCAAACCGGCCTTCGGCAATCACCCCCTGCCCCTCACGAAACAAATCCGGCACCAGGCCGTTAAAGCGCACTTGCTGCCGCCGGTGAAAATCGGTCACATAAAAGCGCATATCCGTGCCGCTCAGCCGCTCAACCGAACCCGGCTCGACATAGCCGCCCAGCCGCAGCAGGCGCCGCCCGCTTTTATCCTCGGCCGTAATATCGGAAGGAATGCGGAAAAAACCGGCTTTATCCTGCAGGGCATAAAAGATCAACGCCGTAATAGCAACTATAAAACACAGGCCGCAAAAAACAAGCGCCAGCCGCCGCCGCCGCCGGCGTTTCAAATACATATTAAGAGAGGTTTGCGGCGTCTGCATCGCGTCCATTCCGCTTGTGTTGCTATCCTGTATCCGCGCCGGGAAAGCGCCGGATTACCCTCCCCCCGCTCAGCCTGCCCCCGGCGGCGCGGCCGGCAACAGCCTCTTCTGCCGGGCATAATCGGCCAGATTTTTGCCATCAGCCGGCGGCAGCGCCGCCAGAGCGCGCTTCAGAGCTGCCTGCGCCTTGTCACGCTGCCCCAGCAGCAAATAGGCATTGATCAGCATTGTCCAGGCCTGTAAATCACCCGGCGCCGCCTTTAGCCTTGCTTCCAGCCGCCCCAGATTGGCGGCGATAAAGCGGCGCTGCTCATCGGTTATATTAGCGGCCAGCTTGCCGCGCGGCGGCGCCGCGCCCGCGGCAGCAGCCGGCGGCGGCGGGTTTTCCAGAGCGGCAATAGCCGCCTGCAAATCCTGCCGCTGCGGCGAACCCGCCGGCGCCTGCCGCAAAAAGCCCTGCAACAGCGCCACAGCCTCAGCCTTTTTGCCGCTCTGCATCAGGCCGCGCGCCAGAAAGAGCTGCGCCTGGCTGTTATGCGGATCAAGCCGCAAAACATTGCGAAAAGCCGCCTCGGCATCTTTGCCGACAACGCCGTCTTCAAAGCCGGTAAGCGCCAGCGCATAACCCAGCAGCCGCTCAGCGCTGTCACCATTCAAGGCCAGCGCCTGATTATAGGCATTGGCGGCGTCCTGAAACCGCCCCGCCTGCAAACAGGCGGCAGCCAGACGGTCGGCATAGCCGCCGTCTCGCGGGTTGCGGGCGCTGAGCGCCTCCAGGCGGACAATCTGCTCCGGCAGGCTTAATGTTGCAGGCGGGCGGGCCATAAAATCGGCAAAAGGGTGAGCGGGATCATCAGGCCGCCCCTGAATATAATATACCGCAAGGCTAAAAACCGGGACAAACAGAATAGCGCCGCTTAAAAACCAGCGAAAGCCGCGCCCGCGCCCGGCAGCAGCAGGCAGGCCGCCTGGCCGCGCCGCGCCGCCGCTCCCCTGCCCGGCTTTTTCTGCCGCCAGAATATGACGCGCCAGCTCCAGCCGGGCTTCGCCGGCGCTGTTATCATCAATCAGGCCGTGTGCGCGCATTTTTTCCAGCTCGGCCATTTGCCGGCGGAAAACGGCGCGATCCGACAGCCCGGCCGGTTCATCAGCCGCAGCAAAGGCGCCGAAGGGCAGGCGCCCGGCGGCCGAGAGCAGCAGCAGCGCCGTTACAATAAAGGCCAGGAAAGCCGCCAAACTGATAATAATCATAGCAAAACAGTCTTTGCAAATCTGGCCTTACAAGCCGGGGTGCGCCGCGCCGGCAAAGATACAGGCTATAAAAGCGGTGTCCAGCTACCGTCTTCATTGCGGCAGGCGCTGCCGCGCACCGTGTGCGGCACGCCGTTTAACTGACATTCAT
>Ga0157357_1000439_pt1 | contig 17947 bp, 22 predicted proteins | sample AttcapACBM1_FD_111485 | JGI IMG/M metagenome (GOLD analysis project Ga0157357, IMG submission 111485) | Fungus gardens microbial communities from leaf cutter ant in Botucatu, State of Sao Paulo, Brazil - Atta capiguara ACBM1 | ecosystem: Host-associated > Fungi > Mycelium > Unclassified ... | reverse complement strand
TGTCAAGATCGTTGACAGTAGACTTCATTTTTATTTTTTATTTTCTTTTTTTAGTTTATTTTTCTTTCTTTTTCATTTTCTTTTTTTAGAACAACTCGGGTTAGGGTTTATCAGTCACAAGATGATGGTGTAGTCACAAGACTGATCATGAGACTTGAGAGAATGGAGTAGAAGATTCTGGAATAAAGTGACGTTATACAGCATGGACAACATATGTTGGCCTCATGTCATACATATGGTCATTAGGGTAGAGTGCACAGTAGTGGGCACGGACCATGAGTAGTAGTATATAAGGTAGACTACTTTGTACTAGGAACTCTATCAAGTTCTCTTGTGTTACTCAATACAAGAGTTGTCTTATCGCTTAAATACTCTGAGCCTTAAGTCATAACACAACTTTAGATTGAGTAATCACAAGAGAACTCAATGGAGTTCTAAGTGTAAACTAGTCTATATGCATACTACAACTATCCTACTCTAAAGTACATATGCTTTTCATAAGGTCAACATATAACTCTACTCAACTTCAACTTCTCTACTGGCATCTCCATCCTATTCTTTATTCTCTAACACATTGTTAAATGATACTATTTGTTCCACAACCTTCTACAACCTTCTTTGTGTCACATGATTGTGTGACAGTTGTGACATTATACTAAAACCCTAACCCTAAGTTAAAAAATAAAATAAAATAGAGTTCACAGTTCATAATTCTGACACCCAACTCTCTAAGTCTTCTAAGTTCTTTTTTAAAATATATAACCAGTGTAATTTATAGAAGCACAGCACATAAGCTGAAGCTGAAGTTTGTTCTGACTCTATCTTCTGTGTTCTTGAATAATACATAACTAACTTATTTAGACTTTTGAGATGTCTTAGCAAATCTTAGATAATGAAATATGTAATATATCCAACAATGACTTAAGTCTTAGAGATAAGACAAAAGCACACTCTTGTATTAAACAATATAAGAGAACTCAATAGAGTTCCAAGTACAAGCTAGTCTACCTTATATATATATATACTACAGACTGTAGTCTATGTACATACTATAACTGATCTATCTTAAAGTCCATATGCTTTCTATAAGGTCAACATATTGTTGCTATACTATATAATGTTACTTATTCCAGAATCTTTTATAATCTTCTCTATGTTATATGATCATGTGACAGATGATATGCTTCTGTCATACTTTGTGACTTGTGTGACCATTATATATATAATATTATACTATATTTTTTATCTAAGTCCAAAATTAAAAAAAGTAAAAGTGAAAACCAAAAATAAAAGAGAATGGAAAAATAAAATAAAATAAAAATAGAAAATAGAATAAAGTCAAGTCCATTGCTCACAACTCTGATATCATCCTCTCTTTAAAATCTCTTTTCTAAGGAAACTTAATCTAACTTTTCCTTTTTTTATCTTGTCTAATTTCTTTACAACTTCTTTAAATACTCATTCTCAAATTTTCTATCATCTCATCCAAACAAAATCTTTGCTATATACTTTCCTAGTAACTCACTCCTCCTAAACTCCTCTGTATTTGGATTTAAGAACAATCTCACTAATTCTTTTATCAATTTTTCTTCTGTAGTTGCCACAAAATATGCTATATTTGACAACCTATCATATACCACTAATATTATATCCTTATCTGCCACTAATAGCAACTTAGTGATAAGGTCCAGTATTAAGTGCATTCACAGTTTCTCCAGTACTTCATTTGTCATTAACTTTTCTGCTAGTACTTCTGTTCTATCTTTAATTCTCTGACATAAATTACATCCTTCTATATATTTTCCCACATCCTTAGTTACTCCTGGCTACCAGTAATTTTTTGTTACTAACTCCATCATCTTTTATTTACCTCCATGTCCAGCTACTAGCATATCATGATATAACTGAATAACTTCTAATCTTGATTTCTCATCCTTCAGCACATACACCTTATCCTCTTCCAACACTAACTCTCTCTACTTCCTACTCATCTCCTCTCAATGTCTTAACCCTAGTCTTTTCCATTCTTACTTCTAGTAATGCTTCAAAGTGAAATCAAATCTTGAGGCTTATCTAACATGTCTCCAATTCAACTTCTGTGTTATGGGACACTTGAACACTAACAATTTTATTTTTCCTTTCTTTTATTTTTCTGATTTTATATTGATTTTCTTTTTCTTTTATTTTATTTTTATTTTGGATGATGAAGAGGCACGTGACATTGTAGTCACATGACAGGTCACATGATGTGACATCATAGGCCTAGAACATGGAGGAAGGATCTAGAAAGATGATATCAGGGCACATGTATACAACATGGTAGCCTTAAATAGGAAATGAGGTGGGCATAAGGTTGTAGCATGGACATAAGGGCAGGCGTAACTATTAGTAGCATGGACCATGTGTACTTTGTATATATAGGACTCTAATTTAGCAGAGACTCCTTGTCGAGTTCTCTTGTGCTTTTCTCCACTTGATTGCTTAACTGAGAGCTTTACCACTTGTGTTATCATTGGACCTTGCATCTAGTGGTTGCCACAACATTCTGCATCTTCATAAAATACTCCAAATTCTTATGGTTGGTCCAGACTTCAAACTTGAATTTAGTACATTCTAACAAATGCCTCTATGCCTCCAATTCTCTAATTACTGTCAACATTTCTTTATTGTAAATTCCATATTTTTTCTATTTCATTCAATGATTTTGAAAGGTAAGCCACTAGTCTCTATCTCCCATCTGTACACTTTATCAATAAAACTCCCTCTGTCCCATAATCTGACACATCTATCTCCATTATTATCTTCTTATCCAAATCTAAAGTCACTAGAATTAGTTCTCTTGTGAATCTTTTCTTCAATGCTTCAATTACTTCTCCTGTCTTATCTCACACTTCTATTTTTGTTTTTTTCTAGTCAATTCATGTAATAGTTTTGCTATCTTGGCAAAGTCTTTCACAAATTGCCTATAATAATTAGCAAACCCCAAAAACTTCTGTACTTCTTTAGGAACTGGTCAATCCAATACTATCTTCACTTTTTCTTCCTCTATCTTGATTCCATCTGGTCCTATTGCAACTTCTAAAAATCCTACTTCTCTCATCTTCCACTTACACTCCTTTGGCTTCACATACAAATTATTCACTTCCATCCATGTCAAAATCTCTTCTATCAGCTCATCATGTCCTTCTTTGCTTTCTGTCCCTACCAACATATCATCAATAAAGCTTACTATCTATCTAGTGTCAATCAAGTCTCTTAGCAACTCATTTATTATGGCCTGAAATGTGGCTGGTGAGTTTATTAAACTAAAAAACATAACTGTTGGCTCAAACAACCCTTTTGATATTGTAAAAACCACTTTCCACTTATCTCTCTCCTTTATTCTTATATTGTTATAATCCCATCTTAAGTCCAACTTTGTAAACACTTTCTTGGTCCCAATATTCTCAACAGCATCTGAAATAAGTGGTAATAGATGGTTGTTCTTGATTTTTCACTCATTAAGGTATCAATAGTCTTGTACTATTCTCTTCTTACTATCCTTTTTCTATGAAGAATACTAGTGCAGTCTGTGGTGACTTTGATAATCAAATATATCTCTTTCTTGTCTGCTCTTGAATGAACTCTCTCACTTCTTCTCTCACTTCTTTGAACAAGAAATAAAATTTCATTTTTCTTGGTATAAATCCCTTCTTCAAATATATTATATAATTCTATATCTTCCTTATTGGCATTCTCTCACTTGTTTTCTTTCCAAAAACTTTGATCCACTTGTGGAATTGTTCTGGAAATAACTTCTTTGCTTTCTCTTCTAATCTTTCTGTCTTTTCATCAATATTCTAAATCTCCTATTCTTTTGCTACCTTCTTTATTTTCATTCTTTTTTTATTTTTTTTTCCTTTTTATTCTTCTTCTTCTCTTCTTTTTTCTCTTTTGCTTTTTTCTCTTTTTATCTTTGTCATCCTGATTTTTCTTGCTTTTGTCTTCACTGTTTTCCACACTTCTCTGAATATCTTGTTATTTTTACCTCTCCTGTTTTCTAATCAATCTCAGAATTGTGACAGATAAGCTATTGTATTCCTAAAGATTACATTCTACTTCTAACCTCTAATCACATTGATCTCTATCCTTTTTTTATATCTCTAATAATAAATATTTACCTCCACTATATATTCTATCAGCCCCTTCTTATTGAATATTCCATCTATATTTCTCACATAAATTGGTCTTTCTATTTTCTTCAACTTAAACCCCTTCTTCATTACAAACTCAGAGCTCATCTATCACAAACTTCATTCAGTTTGTATCTTCACAACTAGTAGACTAATTTTCACAAATTAAGTTGTGCTGGAAAGCTTCAAATTATGGCTATCTGTACATATGTGGAATATACAAAAGCAACAACAAACAACCAAGATATCAGGCAATTAGTAACTGTAAAAGTTTCATTGGCTAATATCTCATGAATGGCTAGACAGATTCACATAATTGAACTTGGATTGGAAAACACTCATCAAACCATTTCTGATGATATATAGTATATTCCAAAGTGATAAGTATTGATAGAGATATAAGCATATCAATATAGTGACATAATTAGTTATCTTCTAAAATTAGCCTGACATCTGCTATAACAGATGACAGCCCCTATCAGATATGAGTTTTGATCATGTGATGGAAATAGCTTGTATACAGACTATTATTATTTTGTATATATATATATACCTCTGTATCTGAGAATTAGACTCTCTCCTATATGATAGTAAAGAAGGGGACAAACAACTCTACCAACATGGAGTTAACAGCTGGATATACACATGGTCCTCATATAATGGAAATTAATAATACAAACACACCTCAAGTCTTAGATCCTTCAGTAATTTCTTATGTTATTAAGCAACTTATAGACCTATAATTACTGGACAGCAATTTTTGTTTCATTTCTATTTTCAGATTAAATGAGTGCTTGGATGATAATGCCAAGAACATCACATGCTTACTTCTTAGAATAGTGGCCTTCATTAGGCAATATAAATTAGAAGACAAAATAGCAGAAAATAAGTTTGGCTTTGCAGTATGGGACTTTCTTTCAGCAATTTATGAATTTAGCTAGGACAAACTGATTGCAAATAAGGCCAACCAATCATTCAAGCAATGTATTTCTGCTTAATTTAAAAAAGCTCAATTTAAAAATACAACCCTAAGTAATATGGCCAAAGATAAACAAGTTAATATTTCTAAGATTTCTTTATCTATTCCTTCTAGACCTAGCAAATGTATCTTGGCTAAATCAAAGTTTTTCAACAAAAATTAATTAGCTAACTCTAACTCTCAGTGTAACAACTAGTCCTATGCTCAAGCATTCAAGAGTAATATCAAGAAAATTTTCAAGATCAATGACACTTTTCCAAAGCTTTCTCTTAATAAAGTATCAGAGATTCACAATGTAATGAACAAGTTGAATCAGAAAAGTAAACCTAGAATGAATATGACTACTAAAGACCCTTCAAGGAAATAGATTATCATTCCAATGGAAACTAACAACATAGCAAGAATTATGGCATAATCCAATGAGTATATTGCTAACATCTATAGGTTGTTAAAAGATATAAAATTGGAAGTATCTGCTGATTATATACATTTGAACAATAAAAGGATTGCCATTACAACAAACAAGGTAGCTATCTCCTCTAATTTAAACACAGTAGAGAAGTATATAAAGAAACTGAACAATGTTGATGCTAATAATGTCATAAGCTCAAAACTTCCTCAATTGAAGTCTTACCTCAACAACACTAACCTTCCTATTACTCTAGATATCATTGAAACAGTTGTTAAAAGTACTCATATTTTCAGCAATATAGTTTTAACATCTCACCCATAGGTTATCAAAGCATTCCCAAAATCCAATATAATGGTGGTACAAATCAATATTTCGAGTTCATAAACCAGTACAACTGCAAAGAGTCTTATTAACAGATGCTTCAATATAGGTTAATATATTACTACTATCAGAGAAACAAATATGAATCTGGGTATCCCTCAATGCAAAAACTGCTGGAAGTAGGGGCATATAACATTTGTGTGTTATTCACATGGATCTAAGTATCAAAAATGCAATGGTCCACACAAACTCAAACATCATAGAGATATGGTATGGTATTATAAAGCAAATTTCAAGACAAACTCTCCTAAGCTTGAAACAAAGAAAGAAGAACTTTATACTCACTTCTTCAAGTGTATTAACTACAAAGGTGATCACTAAGCAGATAATACTAACTGTTCCTTCTGGAAACATAGGTTTAATAAGAATTAGTATAGTAAAAAGTTGCAGGAGCTCCAAGAAATCAGAGCCAATTCAATTTTCTTAGCTGTAGGCAGGATAAAAATATGATTTTAAAATCCTTAAAAAATCTTTTCACTCAAGAACCTTTCTGGTCTATTATTTACAACATTCCAAGCTCCTTGTTTGAAGAAGGTGATAAGATTATAGGTGCTCTGAATTGAGATACTTTAAGGTGTTCTGTTGGTCATCCAAGTAAATGTTGAGAAGGAAGCATAGAATGCCATAATTTGAAAAGAAGACAAGGCTAATATCTCAATGATTAAATATGTTCTTTTGTAATTATAAATATAGATTGACTAGTTTATTGTTTATGTAGGTGATAACTCTTGGATGTTCATTTGCTATGAGTGAGGTTCTTGTAAATGTAGTCTAGAAAGAATGATGAAGGGCTCCTATAAGGTCTTCACCTTCTTCAGATGTAGAGCTGGGAATTTGTTAGATGATGGACCATGGAGGTTCTTGAATGAAGATGATGTCAAAGTTTTTATTATTCTTGAGAATTGAATCTGTGAGTAGTTTGTTCTTCCAAACATTCTGTAAGAAGATCCTTAGGGATTTTACAATTATTGTTTACCACCACCCGCAAATTGAGTTAGCCCTAATTTCTTGGAGCTCTTGTGTTTTCTTGGTGTGCCATTCTCAGTTGAACCTGTGTTTCCAGAACAGACAGTTGTAGCATTAAAATAACATCTATTGCCATCACACCTACAACATAATTGTAAGTATAATTGTAGATTTAGCATAACTAGAATACTCACCTCAGAGAGTTCCAGAATATGGGACACAACTGAGGTGAGTAATTGGTGAGTAATTGCAACTACTTGAGTTATATATCATGTAAAACAAATAATAGTAAAGGGTGATATGGTAGTGGTCCAAGCAGTGGCCCACGTGGTCGGAGCATGTTCAATAGCAATCACTGTTCTCTCCTTTCCTCTTGGCTTTCCTCAATCCTTTACCTAGCTTCCACCGCTCGTTGATCATATCTACTGTGTCAAGTCTATTCCGCCTCAAAACAGGAACATATTTTATCACCCGTTTGTAAACGCCCCCACCCAGAGGATACGTCACTACACCTAGATTCTGCACTGACAAGTCTGAATCGTTCGAGGCCATGATAGAGGTAGAGGAAAGAGGGAGAACAGAGTTAGGAGGTCGATGATACTGTTCTGCAGCTTGTAGAAAATGTTGATCGAGTATAGTGTGAACACGGGAGCAATTCCATTTTGAGTGTAGTTGATGGTACAGGTCCGTTTCTGTGCCCTGTCCAGACCGTCTTGTATTTTCATCCATCGGAAATGAGGGATTATTTATAAATGACTGGCTCCGCCATCTAACATCTTCCTCCGCATAACCACAGTCCCAGAGCATGAGCGGCAAAGCATCAGCCATCTGATACTCGGGTTTCGATTCGACAACTTCCAATCCCTCGCCTTCCGCTGCCGGTTCTGTGCCCGAAGCGACATTCATCAGTTTTGTCACTAATGAAGGCTTCTCGAGGCCGGTTCCGATGAGGAAAAGAATTGCCATGATGTTTCGAACTTGGTGATAGAGAAACGCATTCCCAATAAGATTGAACACATACATTACTTCTCCTTGTTTTCCACCTCCTGTCAAGTCGACAGGCTCGATATCAGCACGGGTAATATTCCTCCCAAACTTAGTGACCTGTTTCTGAGCATCGATTTTACACAAATTACGGAAATCATGTTCGCCAACGAGATTCGCTGCTGCTTCACGCATAGCAGATATGTCAAGAGAGTGAGAAGAGAAAAAATATTTGTAGTGTCGATATTTGCATGAAAATCGCGCTGAGAATGTCGGTGCAACTGGAGCCCATGCTAGAATTCGGATGGTGGGAGGTAAGAGCCGATTGAGAACACCAACGTAGTCGATTTCATTCTTGGTTTCTAACCGCTGCTTCTGGGGAGACGAAGGTCTTGAGAGAACTAATGTTGCAACTTTCTCAGGTAGCTCAGAATCCTCCAGAATATCTTGCACTCGCTCCTCCGTTTCTGCCTTTTCATTCTCTTCCACCTCTCCAAGTGCACTCCTGATCCACAGCGAGACAACCTGTCCAGCAGCGCTTACACCCTTATCCGTCCTCCCACACTTCTCCCATTCACATCCCTCCAACCCTCGACTGGGATCAATCAACCTCGCCTTTGCCATCGCACTAAACAACACATTCTCTACCGCTGGTGTTTGTGAAACGTGATTAGCTTGATACGCAAGTCCACCGTATTCCCAACCTGAATAACAGAATTTGAGCGCGATTTTGCGTTTGCGATGTTGTGCAAAATTGAATGTTCTAGGTTGTGGTGAAGTTCTGGCTGGGAGATCAGGCAACGCGTCGATGTTAGCGATAGTTGCAGTTGCAGTTGCAGGTCTCTTCGTCTCTGACGAAGAAGAATGCAGTAAAGTAGTGGCAGCAGAATCCTCGAGGGCAACAAGCCTCTCGATAAGTTGCTTGCGAGTCAACGTCTCGTAATCTGTACGCCTGGTGGTCATGGTTCTTCGGAAAAGAAGGATAGGTAAGCTGAAAATGTATCGATAATTATATGTCATACACTTTGGAAATTACCCATCACCTTCAACGGGGAGAGGATATGATATGATGGGTGAGTCGGTCCAAGTGCCTTGCAAGATCAAATTCACGCTTTGGGATTATCTCACCAACTCGTATTCCAAAATATGACCTTGCTCGATATCACAGACAGGTAGTGAACTAGGGGTACCAACAAATTTGTATCTCAATTCCCTTATACCAATTCCACCATCCTAGGTCCTAAGCCAGTTTCTGTCTGGCCATGGGCAACTCATTATAGAATTAAGATGACTACTAAATGAGAAGTATTCATCCAAAACAAATGATGATGATGCATTCGTAAATTAAGCGCCGACTAAATAACCATCTATGCGTGCATTACAAACAGACGATGTTAAAAATACCCAGAAAATAATCAAACTAGAAAATAATCAAACTAGAAGAAGCAATCACATCCCCTCCTTCACGAGAAGAAATATGGACTCATTCTAATCTCTGACACATTGAACTCTCCCTTCCTCGGCAAAGGTGGGAACAAATCTGATAGGTTTACAAACTTACCCCCCAGTTCCACAATCGCAGCCTTCTGTCGTTCCTTCTTCTCCCTCGCAGCTTTCGCTTGAGATGACTCTCCTATGTCCCCTAACTGTACTCCCTCTTCATCAATACCCAAGTCTTTGTCTTTGGAATCAGATGCTAGCTCCTTCGCATCGACCTCGCCGAGACCGTTCAACAGATTTTGAACTACGCCTTGGTCTTTGACAGCCCGCGATTCATCAATAGTAGATGAGTTCTCTGTTACAACGACTAGGTCTGATAGTGCCGTGAGCGATTTGGCTTGTTCGGGTGTTGCATATATCCGACTTCCAGCTTGGTGGAGCTTACTGGCAAGACCCGTACCAGTCAGATTTATGAGAGGAACTTTGTAGTTGTGATATTGTTGCAAAAACTACGAAAATATAAGTTTCCCATGTAGAAAAAATCAAGCAATGTACAATGTACCTCCTTCAGAAGTTCCTCCAAGATCGGCAATTGATGAAGCGAAACAAACGTTTCACGAATGATCTCTGACATCGCATCAATATCCGCCGCATGCGTCCAGTATGAATCATGCACTGAAGCAAATATCAATTTATTTTTCTATACCACCAGAAAATTGTCAACACACTCAGATAAAAAATAAATCAATAGCTATGACTCACTCTACACTCGAGCGCAGTCAGGGTCATATGCGTCGCATCTAGACTGTGAATGTAATTAGGCGGGAATGCCGAAGCTTGTTTCACCGAATTGACTGCATAGACACACGACATTAGCACACCTAAGCCCCGAAAAAACACCAAAACCGACGTACCTTCGGCTATCAAATTCGGATCCGAAATATACACAGTTTGAAGTGCCGTCATCACTTGCTTCCTAACCGTCTTCCTGTAGGGCTGGACAATCGGCAGCCCAAGCGGCGTAGTCCACCTCACACTCGCCATTTGTTCTTTCTTCACCACATCCATAGGCAATATTGTAGGCTTCCTTCCCACTTTCTTCGTAGTCACTCCCTTTGCTTTCTTTGCTTTCGCTGTTCCCTTTGCTTTTGCTGTTTCAGTCTCTTCCTTCACCCCTCCCGTTCCCTTTGCTTTCGCTGTTTCAATCTCTTCCTTCACTTCCTTCGTCTGTTGAGGGATTTCTCCTCGCCGCCGTTCAATCGTCTCCATGTATTCAGCCATAAGTTCCGGAATACGTACTTCAGGTATGGACTTGGATATGAGTCGTGCACAGAGGTTAAGCCAATTTTGGATGGCTTTAGCTCCAGAGAAAAGGTTGCCAATACATCCCAACACCACATGTGCGAGATAACATGCGGCGAGCCAACATTCTTCGTCTAATATATCACCACGATCTTTGAGTTGTTTCTCAATCTGATCACGCGCACCGATGTAAGTCACTCCATACACCGTTGTCATAACCTACTCAACCCAACCACGATCAGCACAAGAACCCTGAAAGGAAAGCAAAAGAAACATACGGTCTGCTTGACAACCTTCCTCGTAATCTTCCCCTGCAACATCATCGCATACTTCTCCCCTTTTAACGCATCCTTCTCAATAACCTCCTCTACCATCCTCCCAACATGACTGTACACATCGCTCGGTTTGTCTCCCGCAACCAAATTCACCTGTTGCGCACCCTGCACATCTCCACCAAGTGCAGCATAATGCTGTAACCCATTACACGTCCCATCCTGATGCACAGGTAAACTCGATTCATACGTGTGAGGATCTTCAGATTTATAAGCAGCACATAATTCCATTGACGCAGCGAGAAATTGCCATGGATCTCCTGCAGACAACCACCACCTCGAACCGTCCAAAGGGTTTGTGGCAGCTTCACGAATTTGGTCCATATGGTCGTCGACCCATTTAACGCGTTCATCAAAAGCGGCTTTATCGAATCCGTACAAGTTAGCAATATGGATTTTCAGCCAGCGTAAACCTTTTTCGCCCAATGCTTTGGCTTCACCGAATGTGAGGAGACCACGGCACAAGTCATCACCAATGTGATTGAGATGTGCTGGTATGGGATATGCACGACCACGGAAGTCGAGGTTGTGAGGGAAGTAGAACGTCTCGTTGAGGAACTATCAGGCGGAACCAAATTACTTTACAATCGTAGGAATGTGAGGACAACTTACTGCTCGAGCAATCTCCAGCTTATAATTCACGCTACACCTTTCCGAATGATTATTTGCCTTCGCCTGATTATACGCTTTCTGCCTCTGCATATACACACTCTTCTCCTTCATATCCGTGCCAAAATTCGGCGGTAACTCCGGTTCTGGCCTATCGTAGACTGCAGGTGGAACTTTACCCACCCTCTCGCCGGAATTCCACACCTGGACCACCACGTTAAAGACTTCCCGATTGATTTTCCATGGTGTAGAACCTAGTACGTCGAGCCCAGTATACACGTACTCAAATTGGCCATTTTCAGAAGCTTGTTTGATGTAAATGCGTTGTTCTTGGGAGTCTTTGTACCGCATGACGGGAGCTAGATGTAATTTGGATAACAAGTAAATAAAGGAGGGAAAAGAACGCACTCCTACTGTACATGTAACCTCCTCTATTGTGACTTGTCCACGGTTCAGGTTCTACAAGCATGGGTAACTGTCTGGGGTGAAGGGTATCTTTCAAGTGATCTCGTGCCATTCGTTCCGAAACAACCGGGTTCAACCTTACCACACCGATTCTGTAACCACGTTGGTACTCGAATGTATGATAAAATGCGGGTTGCATCTCTGAACTGTCCAGGAATGAATGACCCCCTGCAGGTAGTCAAATGACAATGACTTACACAGTTTCACCTGTCTTTTTATCAATAGCCGTCCTCTCAACTTCCGCAACTTCCATTAAACAATCCACCAAGATCCCACCAATCTGGGCTCTAATCACTTGTGGCCATCCTGAGTCCCATCCGTCGACCCCTTTTAAACGCCTTGCAGCAGTCATTCTCCGTTCCCGCATTGTGTTGTACAACACTTCAGAGTAGATACTATGATCCATTGAAGGCGCTGCAGCAGACAGCAACCCAAGTAACATTTCATCTTGAGCCCACTTCTCAGACACACCTGCAGACAACCTGTCCTTCGATGCCTGATGTCGCTTCCCAGCCTGCGCTCTATACTCCGCTTCCACTGCCTTCCCAACCGAAACGACGGCTCTAGTGGTCTTCATCCCATCCGTTAATCCACCGGATCCCTGCAGCCTCATAATCTCCAAGATTGTGATCAGACTCAACCTCTCTGGTTTCATCAGTAACAAAAATGCTTTCAGCTGAGAACGATTTTTGTTTTCTCGAATTTTAAGTAAATCCTTGTCAGTTTCTCGAGGCAGATTCATTTTTTGCCCTTGTATGATACGATCAATTTCTTGTTCAATACGATTGCGGAGCTTCTGGTGCCAAGTCCACATCCAAGTTTGAAGGGAACTATCTTTGAGAGCAGGGTTCATGACACCGATGGAGTCGCATTTTTCAGTTTGTTGTTGGAGACGTTCGAGAGCTACCTCGTAGGCAGATCTTTCAAGTTGTCTTTGGCGTACTAGGGAATCATCTGCTAGGATGCGACGTGTTTCATTCATGTTTTCAAGATGACGACGGAGTTGAGAGATGTTGAAGGGGACGTCGGGTCCGTAAATGAGGTTGCCCCGGGCATCATATTTCTATACAATTACGTTAGTCCCGACAAGCCTTCCAAAAACTATGACTGCATACAGCTTCACGCGTAACAGGCTTAACCTGCGGAACGCCCTCGAGGGCATCTTCTGACAGGACAGATACTTGAGCTTGGCCGAGCTCTGTAATCATGTCAGGGAAGTTCATGATAAGAGCGGCCTGGGAAAGTGTCTTTATGGCTTGTGTGGCAGACTTATGGTTGTCAAACACAGTCTCTGCAACTACGAGGGCAGGAGAAATCTTGCGCTCGTGCATCTTGAACAAAAGTTCCGAGGCTGTCGGCAACTTGACCTGTGTACTGGGTACCGGCATCTCGACGGGATTCTGAGACTCTTGATTGTAACTGTTGTTCGGGGATAACTCAGAACGGATAGAAAATTTGAAAGATGGAACGCTTACTGCATCCAGATCTGGAGCATGAGCCCGTAGGTAACCTGGTCCGGAGCGACATTCTCTGCTCCACTCTCAAGAAGTTCATAGAGGTCATAAATCTCCCCCAGCCATTGGTCCTGGTTCTCAGGTTCCTTCTGGGTCGCCATGCCAAAGTACGCCTCAATGAACGCATTGTACACACCAACTTCCAGTAGCGAGCTCGTTTCGCGCTTTCTCAACTGGCCAAAGATGGTCTTTGCACGAGGAACATCGAGCGAGTTATGCAGACACGTCTCCATGATGCTCATGCTCTCCTGGGTCATCGTGTCAGTGAACCATGAGTTGTCGTTTGACGTGCCCGGTGGCGACGGTGAGGGTAGAACAGTGTATGTCTTGTCCCGAGCAAGAAACTTTTCGAGGTCTGTGAGAATGCGCTCCTCGTTGACTGGTCGAGTTGGAGGGTGCTTGGCATTGAGGAAGGCCGGGTAAGGGATGCGGGCCTCCTGCGTCGCGACGCTGGGCGACTTGGACGGGTGCGATGGCGTCGTGTACAGACGCTCTGGACGGGGAAGCGCCTGTCTGGACAACGCAAATACCGTCTCCAGTCGTCGCACAGCCCGTGGCAGCATACTTATCGACGCCTCTCTCAAATTTTTTTTCCATTATAGCACTTCACGTGATCTTATGTCAGCGATACAAATCAGCAACAACAAATCATGGTACCAGTGGGATAGGCAGAGAACAAATGGATCCCTGGACATCCAATCTGCAAGGCAGAGTATTGATATTGATAGATTTCGCAAGATGGGGGAGGGGGGCGACAAAATAAAGACGTATAAGAATTCTTAATCAAGGCCATTTGTTACTGCTCCAACAAAGAGAAAGGAGAACTTCAAGCTGGAGGCAAATTTCGGGAGACTCATTATCTCTAGTTTTGATGTTGACAATAAGACTAAGACCGTGACTCAGTATTACTAGCGCCCTAGTGCTCAACTTGCAACAATGGAATCCTTATTCGACAGTGAATTCAATGGTAAGACTATCAAAGCGAGCCTGAAAGGAAGCTCCTTGATATCACTGAAGAGATTGGGGGTATCACAGCCCAATGAGGGAACCAAATAAATGCTCATGAATGCTCACGAATTACTTATGAATTATTTATATCTCCAACGCATCGCCTATCCCCAGATATCATTCAGCAGATCTCCCATCAGATCGCAATCCTGTCCTGAGTACTTAAGAGGTCCCTCTCCTCCTGGGACGTATTTGTAGCCAATGGAGAGATATCGTCTCCGCCATCTACATTGCCGTTCCAGCAGATCCTGTGCCAATGATACCATTACTGGATGATGTTGCCCTATAGCTTGACTTAGTCGCTCTGAGCCTTTCCCGCCTTCAGTACGTAACTTTAGATTTGGCAATGTATCAGGGAGCTCCGTTGAGTAGTATCCTGTCCTTTGCTGGGATAGTTTTTCTTCCTCGTACCCGAGCAAACGAGATTCCATTATTAGAGAAGATTCACTTTGACAGTGCCATAGGACATCATGGCACTCATGAGTTCACCGGATGCGAGCTCAAGGAGGGATAGGGGAATTTTGAGGGCACCGAACCTCTACTCAGTCTCTTCGTTGGAATCAGCCCACTGAACTCGACTGTTTTGGATCAATTCCTACGTGGTAACCAATTGAAGACCATTCTATCACTAAGAGTTTGGCCATTTTGATTCTTGTCTGCCCTAATCTCGAATATTTCAGGTACAACTGTTTTTCGATGGTTTACTCCCCTTGCGAACGGCGATTACGGCCTACCGAAAGTAACAATGATCAAACTCTTTGGACTGGCCATCACAGAGACTGACAATATTGCTTCTTCTCCTTTCTTTTGCCACAAGTTCTGCGGCATCTGAAGTTCATACATCGACCCTCCAGATTTTGCGCAATATCATGAGTTGAGGTCGATTCACATTCCTTCTGAGATGTGAATCCACTGTGTCAACGGGCCTGCTGAGGAGCCCAACTAGATGCTTTATGTCTGAGATGACCACCAACAGACTAGTGGAATCAAGGAGAAGTTCACAAAGAGACAGGGATGTCTTTGAATCCATCCTCACATCTGTATATTACTAGAAATGCTCACCATATAAAGGGCCACTGAGTGTGCCTATTCTAGGAGTTGCTCCTGGACCCAACACAAGTAATGTCTGTGCCACCAGAAACCTAGTCTGTGAAGATGCATGAAATACTTAGTTCAATGGAAAGGTTTTACTATAGAGCATAATATGTGGGAAAAGAAAGCAGACTTGGAAAATGAAAAGGAAGCAGTAGTAGAGTTTGAAGAAAGAATGAGTGCTGAGATTAGGAAACAAAAGGGAATATATTTGAAGACAGAGAAGTTATGGAGAGTAAAATCAATCTAGAAGTAGAAGAGTTTAAGAGAAGTGAGTTACTGGAGAAGTATACAGCAAAGTTGTTGTTTGGATGGAATGGTGGAAAATTTGAGGAGGAAAATTTGAAAAAGTTAGAGAGAAATTGGCAAAGATAGCAGAAAGAAAAGCAAGACTGAGTTTCTCTAGAGGAGAAATCTTATAGGAGTAATGTCAGAGTTTGTTTTCCTAAACCCTAACTTAGGATTAAAGATAAATAAACTTAGGTTTTGAACACAGACTTGGATTTTTTTCAGTTTCCTTATTTGGACTTAGCTAAGAGAGCATAACAATGATGTTACAGTCACAGTCACACAATCATATGATAAATGGAATAACATAGAATTTGCTAGAAAAACCTAGTTATACTTTAAAATAGATTAGTGTAAATATATACAGACCAACACTCAAAGATACATAAGATAGACTAACTTGTAGTAGAAATTCTATTGAGTTCTCTTATATTAACTCTAATACATGGTTTCTCTTTTGCTCTAACACTTTGAAGTTTAAGTTAAAATATTTAGCTACGAAAGCCAGATATTGTTAGAGTTGTTAGACTTGGTTTTTATTTTATTTTATTTCTCTTTTATTTTTATTTTTCACTTTCATTTATTTTATTTTAAATTTCATTTCCATTTTCTTTATTTTGAACTTAGGTAAAGAAGAGTGATGTAATATCATATATAATAGTTACATAATACAGAGAAGGTTATAAAAGATTCTAGAACAGATAATATTATATAACATAGCAATAGTATATTGGTTTTATAGAAAGTATATAAACTTTAAGATAGGTTAGTTGTAGTGTGCATACAGGCCATAGTCTGTAGTATATAAGATAGACTAACTTGTAACAGAAACTCCATTAAATTCTTGTAAGGAGATCTCACTTATTAAGCTAGATAAATGTCTTAGAAGCTAGTGTCAAGTTCACAAATGCTGGACTTAGTTTCTCTCTATTTTATTTTCATTTTCATTTTATTTTATTTTTCTATTTTCTATTTTTAGAACAGCTAGGGTTAGGGTCAGAAGGATTGGTCACACTGTCACATCAGTTACAATCTGATGGTGTGATCACAACATTGGTTACGAGACTTGGGAAAATGAAGTAGAAGGTTCTAAAACAAATGATGTTATATAACATGGATATCACATGTTGACCTCATGTTCTACACATGGTCATTTAGAGTAAAGTGCACAATAGTGAGCACAGACCATCAGTAGTAGTATAAAAGATAGACTAGTTTGTAAAGAGATCTCTATCGAGTTTTCTTATGTTACTCAATACAAGAGTTGTTCTTCTGTCCCACTCTAAGGACTTTAGACCATAATATTAGAACTTGATTCCTATTCTGGAGACCGCTTAACACTAGCCCTCTCTCTCAACTCTCTTATCATCCTCAACTGAAAGGCAACATTGCCTTTTAGTCAAGAAGAGCAGCCAGACCCTAGGCTCAAGGGGTATACCAACTAGGAGGGCGAATCCTAGTCGTTTGTCTGTATCAAAGCCCACTGGTACATTTCAGATGTATCACCTTTTGTGGATGTGTTAATTACCTTTCTTCAAGTATCAGCTCTGTGCTACATCTCTCCTTGTGAGGTGTCTATGCAGGAGAACAGCAGATGTCCTTAAGACCTTGCTTAGAGTAGAACATCCTTCTTAGGACAAAATCACATACACTTTTCTTAAGGCAGTAGTTAGTAGCAGTGTAGGCAGGATTTGAAGAAGGCCTGCTATTACTTATTGAGATACTATTGTCTTCCGAGTACAAGTCAGAGAGTGAAACCAGCATGGGTTCTGCTCTTCCCTTATATACATTCTCACCACCACCACCATCATCATCACCCTCACCCATTGACTCTCCACCACATTATAACATGAGTCAAATAAATTTACATGAAATCATTTAACAGCAGCAGGAGCAGTTGGCAGCTATGTAGGTGCAGATACAGGCCCTACTGGCAGGAGGAGCAGAAGGAGCAGAAAGGGAAGGAGCAGAAGGAGTAGCAAATATGAAGGAAAACCACAATT
>Ga0157357_1000436_pt1 | contig 17984 bp, 13 predicted proteins | sample AttcapACBM1_FD_111485 | JGI IMG/M metagenome (GOLD analysis project Ga0157357, IMG submission 111485) | Fungus gardens microbial communities from leaf cutter ant in Botucatu, State of Sao Paulo, Brazil - Atta capiguara ACBM1 | ecosystem: Host-associated > Fungi > Mycelium > Unclassified ... | reverse complement strand
TCGGTTTTCTATGACGGAGTTACTCCTGTCAGTGTCTCAATACTGAAACCTCTGCTCGGGGTAATAGGGGTTTTACCACTGAAACCCCAAGTATCTCCTATACTATCCATTTGTATATAAGACTAGTAATTACACTGTAATTTGCTAGTCTGATAATCAATGAAGATAACTCTTATTGAACTTAATCTCTGGTATTCAATGACAACACACCAATCAGCACTCACTCCCATCTCGGACTTCTTCCCATCATCTGAAGTTGTAATCATGCAGCAGACAGACAGCGCAATGCATAAGCTAAAGCCAAGGTCATTCTACAAGTCCACTCATCTCTGAGTTCATTCTGCAGACTTCCTCCCTGGTGTGAACCATGCCTGACATAAGTGAATACCAACTCAAGAGAGTCTGAGACATTATCTGGAAGTATAAAGTTTTCTCACTAATATCTTCAAAGAGGTCTTAAATACTCAAAAATCTTATAAGAGTATGTTCTTTCATGAAAAAGTATTTTCTAACATAACACTGGTATAAGATATTTACCTTATATATGCTAGTCTAGTGGTCTATGCATAACTACCTCTAACCTATCTTAAAGACTATGCATTGGTAACCATATTATTATAATATCATTATTCTAAAACCTTTTATATTTTTATATTATGTGATTTTGTATTACAAAATAAACTACTTACTTGTTTGTGATATCTGAATCTTGGATGTACTCTCAGAGGTTTAGGAGTGATTCAGAAGTTCAATAATAATGACAATGATGATTAAGATCAATATAGATAATAAAGGATAAAGATTGATGAAAATTAATGTTATTAAGTCTAAGATCTAATTCTCAGACACAAAAGTATATATACAAAAGAGTGATGATCCATGTACAAGCTGTTGCCATTACATGATCAAAACTTGTACCTGATGGGAGCTGTCATCTGTCATAACAGCTGTCAGGCTAATTTTAGAAGGTAACTAATTATGTCACTACATTGATATGCTTGTATCTCTATGAATACTTATTGCTATGAGATATACCATATATTATTGGAAATGGTTTGATGAGCACTTTCCAATGCAAGTTTGATTATACAAATCTGTCCAGCTGCTCATAATATATTAGCAAAAAAAGCTTTTACAGTTACTGATGTCCTGATATCTCAGTTGTTTGTTGTTACTTTTGTACATCCTGCATATGTGTGGATAGCCATTATTTGGGGCTTTCCAGTGCAACTTAGTTTGTGAAAAGCAGTCTACTGGTTGTAGAGATACAAGCTGAATGAAGTTTGTGACATATATTATTATATTGATACATTTGTATCTCTATAAATACTTATTGCTATTGGATATACTATATAACATTAGAAATAGTCTGATAAAGCACTTTCCAATATAAGTTTAATCATGTAAATCCATCTAGCCATTCATAAGATAATAGCTAATAAAACTTTTACAGTTACTGATGGCCTGATATCTCACTTGTTTGTTGTTACATTTGTATATCATACATATGTGTGGATAGCCCTTATTTGGAGCACAACTTAGTTTGTGAAAATTAGTTTACTGTTTGTGGAGATACAAGTTGAATGAAGTTTGTGACATCTTGTGACTATGATCTGTGCCACCTTTCCTGTGACATATGTCATGATTTTGTCATGTTGTGTGACAGTTATGACATCACACTAAACCCTAATCTAAGTTATGAAATAAAGGCAAAAAATAAATCAAAATCAAAATAAGAAGAAAAAGACTAAGTCTACTGTCTTCAACTTTAACAAATGAGCCACTGACTGATATAACATGAGAATAGCACAAGGTATAGTAAATATAAAACATAAGATGAAACAAACTCTAACATATGCCCAAGATATATAAGATATGAAGTGAACATCTATAGAACATGAGGTATTATTGAGTAACACCAAGTATTCTCAAGGAAAAGATACTATTTCTTTACATAAACTATTTACAAGAGAAATGATCTGAGATTTCTATAGTGAAAAGATATCTATATAGTACCACTCACTTCAAGAATAAGGAACATCTGGATGTAAGCTTGGGTTTGGTCTACACTGTTCATGGCTAGTTTTTTTTAGTAATTAGCTACCAATCTAAGCCTGGAGTCTGATTAGTAAATCAAAGATAATAGATAGTTGTAGGTGCAGTGACTACTATCAAGAGCAATGAGAGAGAGCAAGAAGAAATGTGGAGCCTTATAATGAGAGATAACTGAGTAAGAAAGTTGAGTTCTACTATTGTACCACTATAGTTGTAATGACTATGACTGACTCAGAGATCTTTATATGGAATATAAAAGAAAAGGAAAAGTTATGGCGAAGGTGGCTCATAATACTACACTTGTAATAAAACATTAGAACAGAAGGAATTTAGTCGAAACAACCTCCTGAAATGATGATGTTGTCATGAATTTATTATTCTCAATATCCTTTGTGGGCATTGTAATTTGTCAGCACTCCGACATCCTATGTCAGAACACAACTGAGATAAAGTATAAGAGAGTTACTCATGTCTCAGAGTGAAGAAGAAACAACACAAAGTTAGTTGGCCCATTTTCTATGGTGATCCACAGCTCAAGAGTGTGTACAACACAAGGGGGCAGTAATCATACTATTTAAGAGTCATGTAAAATTAGGATTTAGTTTATCTTCGGGCTGGTATATGTTGCTTGCTTTTTCAGTGTGCACAAAAATAGAAGCAAAACAACAAGAACAAATACAATACGCGTCTAGGGTCAATTTCATTCACCTTTCTCTAGCTGTGGACTTCTCTTGAACATGGTCGCAACGACAACAGCACAGGTGAATCTCACATGACCCTTTCTTGTTCTGAGCAGAAAAACTGATTAAACTTCCAGCTGACAGCGCTTGCGAGTACCACCGTCAGTGCGTCTTTCTGCAGCGTCAAGGACCTTTTTTAAATTTAATCATGAGCTTTGTTCATCATCCATGCATTTTGAAAACTCATTCCCTGCTCTCGTGTCATTTCGCAACTTCATGACTCTGGCTCAGTCGTTCACCCTCTCGTCCTCCTATCCGTAACAGATCACCATGCCAGATTAGTGTCCCGAAATTCACACAAGAGAGTGGTTGGTGTTCTTCTAGGACAGGACAATGGAAAGACCATAAACGTCGCAAATTCTTTTGGTATTCCTTTTGAGGAGGATGAAAAGGACAGTAAAACGTGGTTTTTGGATCATAATTATATTGAAGGGATGTACGAGATGTTTAAGAAGGTCAATGGTGAGTCATGAACCTGAACGCTCGGTACAGAAGGGTTGAATCGGAAGATGTACTCCAGCTAGGGAAAGAATGATAGGATGGTACCATACCGGGCCTAAGCTACGCGCTTCAGACCAGGAGATTAATGATCTTTTCAAACGGTTTATTGCCAAGCCCGTGATGGTTATCGTAGATGTACGACCAAACACCGTCGGAATTCCAACGGATGCATATTTCGCGGTTGAGGAAATCAAAGACGTGAGTTGTCACCCCATCACCAATCTCAAGGCCATTTCTCTCATTTTTTCTGACCGTTACCAGGACGGGACGGAGACAAGAAAAACGTTTCTACATGTTCCCTCTATCATTGAAGCCGAAGAAGCCGAGGAAATCGGCGTTGAGCATCTACTACGAGACATCAAGGATTCCACAACGACAACACTTGCCACGCGAGTCAGTGAACAATTAGCTTCACTGCGAGGTCTCCAATCGCGGTTGAGTGATATACAGAAATACCTTGCTGAGGTTTCTGCAGGAACCATGCCTGCGAATCATCAAATCGTGTATCATCTACAAGACGCTCTGAATCTGCTTCCAAATCTCGCGGACATCGACTTGATGCAGAGTTTTACGGCGAGCACAAATGACCAGATGTTGGTGGTGTATCTGAGTAGTTTACTGCGTGCAGTAATAGCGCTGCATGCTCTGGTGGACAACAAGGCGTCTATCGGGCGCGCCGAGCTTGAGGAGGGTGGAAAGGGAGAGAAGAGAGGAGAGAATAATAACACGGAGAAGGAGAAGGAAGGGGAGAAGAAAGAGGAACAATAGAGTAATTTTACAGTTAGTCATTGTCGCAATGACATGAACAATGTTATCTCCTGTGCCTCATAATGAATCAGAGCAGAAGGTGCAAGCGGATCCATCAAAGGAAATTTCCGTTTCGGGTTACATATTTTCCTCACCTGACTTGCAAAGCTGACTGAGTCAGCCCTTTCTCTTTCCTACCACCATCATCCTCAAAAGTGAGTACATTCCGTCTTGTGTTGTTGCCATGAAAGCTAGAGCTGGTCCTGGCTCTCATCTCTGTTCTCCTCACATGTCGGAAATACTGATAACTATTCTATTTAGACTAGCCTCATCCAAGAAGCAGACAATAATGTCCGGACGTGGTTGCTTTAATTGCGGTGGTTGTGCGTGGTTTTGTTGTCGCTGATTCCCTTTCTCTGTTCGTTCGCCTTGGTTTGATAGTTGGTTGGTGTTTCGTGATGGGAGGTTTATTCTCCCTCGTGATCACTACTCCTTCACACCTTTTCTTTTTCTGCTCCAGTGTCCGATGTGTGGTGGAGTGCGGGTGCGGGTGCCAACGTTTTGTAGAAAAATGGTCGTCAATATATTGCTTTTCGACCTCAGTTCCTATGACTACAATCAACACTACAGCTTTCGATGCCCAACAAGCCAAGTACAACGTCACATGAATTACATGGCAAGACCGCGCACACCCACATCAGAATGCGACTTTACAATGAGTGCCCACGCGCATCATCATCTACACATAGAATCATTCTCCTGCTATAGCAATCCGTTTCACGCCTCTATTTCTTTGTTTCAAATCTCCTGCATCTGATGCACGACATCTCATTTCTATCTGTAGTTGGCCATCAAGCTGCGAATTGCCCTAAAGCTGGAACTCCTACATGGTAAATCTTTAATTTTTTTTCTCGTTCCTTATCTCCAACTATCTATTGGTGCTACGGTCTAATGTTTTTTCTTTTGTGCGTGGTATCTCAGCTACAACTGTGAGTATTGGGTTCAGTTCATTTAATGTCTTTGACATGTGTTGTTAAATGCAAGTACTGCAATTTTGCAGGTGGTGGAGAAGGTCACGTTTCCCGTGATTGTACTCAAGAGGCCAAAGCAAAGTCTTGCTACAAGTGCGGCCAGGAAGGTCATATTGTAAGTGTTCGCTCACTCTTTCCAATGAAGAACACGTTGGTCAATATTTCATTTGTAGTCTCGTGATTGCACTCAGCAATCCAACCATGGTGGTGGTAGTGGATTCACTGGTTCCCAAGAATGCTACCGCTGCGGCAAGACAGGTCACATTGCTCGTGAGTGCGTTGAAAGTACAGGGGGTAGTGGTGGTGGTGGTGGTGGTGGTGGTGGTGGATATAACACCTTTAGTAACAACAACCAAAGGACATGGTATGTGGACCTTGCTTTGAATTGTCAAAAGAGCCTCATTGGTGTTGGAGCTACGCTTGCGGTAGCGTAGGCCACTTGTCAAGGGATTGCCCCCAGGGTTCTAAGTGCTATAACTGTTCTCAGACAGGCCATATCAGCCGTGATTGCACGCAACCTCAAAAGAAGGCGTGCTACTCGTGTGGTTCCGAAGGGTAATGTCTATCATCAAGCCCCCAAGAAATACATTTAACCCTGGACATTGACAGACACATCTCCCGTGCTTGCCCCAGGATCACGACTTCTGTGTAGATATGTATGACAGTATGAATTTCTTCTGTGCAACATATATATCCTGTAGCCTTGACCTCGAGTGATCTGAGGCTGAGGCTGAAGTGCAACGGAAGATTCCGGCAGTGTGAGAGAATTGCAGCTTTAGTGTATTACTATCGCAAAAAACTCACTCAATAAGATATTGATATTTTCCTCCTGCTTGATCATGCACCTCGTTGCTGTTGCCCGTCTGGCGCGTCAGAGGGTCACTGTCCCACACCGCTCAATTGCTACTACGGTCACCTCCCCCCCTGCCCCTTCATTACCTTCTACAACTGCCCCCATTCGCCTTTCAAACGTCGAGGCCTCCTGGACAAAGCTCACCCCTGAGGAAAAGGCTTCCGTACATCAGCAGCTTGAGGTGATCCAGAAAAAGGATTGGAGGGAGTTGTCAATCGACGAGAAGAAGGCTGGTAAGTTTCTTTCTATTCTCCGGCGCAAGTCGGAGTCGCCGTGGGGTAAGCGGTATGTTTAATCTCGTGCTTATTACATTCGTTTTTTCTATGTTTGTCGGATGCCTTCCGACATTGTTTTCTTGGGTGTGTTTCTTGGTGTATGTAGCCTACTACGTGGCTTTTGGCCCTCATGGACCTCGGACTCCGTCGAGTCAACCCGGTGACGCTTTGAAGATCCTCCTCTATACCTCTGCCCTCATAGGTGTTGCCGGTACCCTCTTTTTTGCTATTAGAAACATGGGTACGTGTCTTTTTGCTGTTTAAAATGTGAAATTATTGCGTACCATTGAATGTTGAATTCTACAGCTCCACCTCCACCCAAGACTATAACCAAGGAATGGGAGGAAGCTGCCAACCAGCGTGCACTGGAGATGAAGCTCAACCCTATTACTGGTATGTGGTTTTTTTGCTATTCATTAGATCGTTGGAGGTGATATGTGTTTAAGGTATCTCGTCGGAAGATTACAGTGGAAAAGGATTTGTTCAGACCAAGTAGACTTCTCTCATATTTAATACAGTCCAGGGCATTGAAACCCATTCATTCATTTTTCTTTCAAGTCACCACAGTTTCGGGTCAGAGCTCCAGTGGCATTCATGTGAGTTGGCATTCATGTGAGTTGGTCACGTGGGATAGAATTCGGTATGGTCGGTAAAAATGTGCATGTTCATGTAAAACTGAGCTGTCGGAACTTGGCAAAAGATGCCGAGTCTCTTGGCAAGCCATTGATATGTTCAAGTTGTGTTAGTTCTTTTGAACTACTCGATGATGTTAATTTCTGAGGGGGGGCCGGAATGTTCAGAGCACTCACAATAACATAGGTACATTGTATCTGTCCCTGTCCTTAAGACAAGAAGGTTGACCTCAAAAAATTTGAATACTGAAGGTACATGTATAATGGGACCTCATTCATACAATCATGATGTTATAACCTCCACTTCTAACCATCTCTCGATCATAGCCCAGACATTCTCTTGTTCTTCCCTCCATTCTTTATGCTTTTCCTCGACACATGTAGAACAAAGTCCACGTTTAATCCAGTCCAAACCTCTGATTCGTTCTAGTGTTTCAATTGGCCTGTACACTCCACCGGTCTCAATGGCAGGTGAAATGACAGAAGTCATCCAAGTGTCTGCAAATACATCCGTACATGCCATATGAGGGGTGGTAGCCGGAGTGAAGAGTATCGGAGTGAAGTGATCGATAACCCTCGTCATTAGGCTCCTACACAAACTGACATCGGAATCGGCCAACTGGGGTTCTTTTTCTGTACTGAAAGGAGATGCTGGTAGAACGTTAACTAATGAATAGAAGATTATGATTAAGATGTATTTACATGGCTCAGAAAGAACTGCAGACTGGGAGGTCATTTGCAGGTCCCCAACCTCGGGATCGAAATCCACTGTAACCATGGAGTAATACAGAGCAGTTTTGAGAACCTATGCCCGAGCATGTTTTCTTTTGCACATCTATTGATGTAAAAAATGCATACCGACATGATTCGAAATGTTCTAGCAATTGCGACTGCTTCGAACATTTCGGCTTTATGGATCTTAGATGGATCCATGTTGTTGAAATATGAGACCAAAATACTCTTCGCATGGAAGTGAATGGTTGGCATGTCAAACTGCTGAGGGCTAGTCGAGCGTAGCACGGCGACGATGCGTTGGAAGGACGAATCAGATGACAGAGAACTTTCAAACGATGAAATTGCAGGTGATGATGGTCATCAGGAACCAGAGCTTGAATTATATGTAATTAGCCAACTGACTCAAGCAACTTACATGTCATGATATATGTGTTCTAGGAGAACCTCAACATCCTTCGGCCTAAAACCTTGATCGGCTCCACAAGACATGACTCCAGAGGCGTAACTAGCGACCGAGTTTGTTGTGCAGGACAGAATTCTAGACTTCGCTGACGCAAGGAATGAGGAATGGTACTGAAAAAGGGAGTGGTGAACCCGAAACTGGACATCTTGAACCTCGAGGATGAGAGTGCCATCATCAAACCAATAAATTGGGTGTCTCTGCACTTCGTCGAGTGACCGAGATTGTGCATCATGATTCTCTTTGGATACATTCATCTTTAGGCAGTTGTGAAGAGTAGAATGCTGGGCTAGCCCAGCACAGGCTGCATAAGATTACATAATAGAGAGCCTTCAGGTACCACCCGAAGGCTTTGCATTTAACACCAACAAAGTAGTTATATCTGTAGTACCTTTGTCCTTTCATTGAAGGGGTCCATGATGATTTCTAGATGTAGATATGTCTCAATCCTCGATTAAAAGAAGAATTGACGTACAAGTAGACGCGCCGATAGTACTAGCCAAATTCATGAAACGGCCTCGTCGCACTTTAGAACTAGCTAGTTTTGTGTCTCCTTTGTTCCATTCTGAACGACACCATACGCAAGTGAGGATTTTTCCCGTCTGACGACCACTTTTCTCATCTTCTCAAATAATTAGCATTGCTACCTCATCTTTTGAGAGCCGATGGGACATACACTGAATGTAACATTCCTTATGCAGCGCATTACCACATTCTTCACAGAAAGTAAGAGCAGCTTCTGTAATTTGATGCATAGTGTCATAACAGATTGGACAGTCGTCTTCCTCGCCAGGTATTCTTTTCTTGTTACTGGTAGCTGCTGTCGAAGACTCGACAATCTGGCCAGTTGCTCGTAAGAAAGCTTCCCGGACACGAGGATTAGTGACCGAATTGGGTGCTTCAGGGGCCTTTGTGAAAACAGACTCGAGCTCATTCGTCAGCAAAGCCCTAGAATAATGAGTCGTGCAGCTCGTATGGTTGGACTCAGGTCTACTTACGTCTGATACCATATATGTGATTCGATAGGAACGCAAAGAACTTTCAAGAAAACGAACATCTTTGGAGGATGAGGCGTGAACTGCTAGCGTCAAGTGGACTCACGATGTGTTTGCAATGATTGCCCATGCGATTATCAGGGCCTTGTAATTGAGTTAGAGGCACATCAATAGGGGAACAACGATGCCTCACAATCACATTTGGGCTTATGGTCAATGGTTACAGTGTAAACCTAACAGATAAACTGCGAGTGGAAATCTGAACATACTGTCAACTCACATTTGCAGTTGAGCCCAAAACCTTAAACTCTTCTTTGAGCTCGTGGTCTTCTCTTTTCCGATCAATCATGAAGAATCTATGCAAATTAAGAACTCAGTCCAAACCCTCTTTGAATCACACCATCCATTCACTTTTGCGTTCGAATACGTTCAGCTCGTTCTAAAACTTTCTCGGGACAATGAAACCTGAACTGTGCGAGGCGTCGCTCATCCTTGAGTCTGGACTCTTCCTTGGGTCTGGACTCTTCCTTTGGTCGTACTTTCTTCTTTGGAGGCTCACCAATATCTCCATCCGACTGTGTTAAATTGGCCTCATGATCAACAGATTTGGATTTCCTCTTGCCTTCAACGGTCGTAGCTCTTTTGGGCTGAATAGCCTTTCGTCTGGAGCTTATGGACGCTGCAGAACTCGAGTACCGTTGCGTTTGTTTGCGAACCCGCTTAGGGCGGGAAGACAGACCATCGTTCGTAGAAGATGCCGTTTCTTGCTGTTCAACACCATTTACAGGATCAGGAGCCGAATCATCCTCTGTAGCTTGAACATGACTGCGCTGAAATCGAGGCATGACTATGAAGTGTCACAAATGTCACAGCCGGGCAACTCTTACTCAAATGTTACTCAAATGAACCCACCGCAAGCTAGTTCTTTTTGTTGGACGTGCGTCAACAACTATAGCATACTTAGACCCTGGATTAGTGGCAAATAAATTAACCACAAGACTGTGTGACTCACTTTAGTGGCATGAGAATGTTGTCATTCATTTGTGTCGCATGTGTCTCACTTCATGCCCTTCATTATTTCAACATCACATTCCTTCGAGCATTTGCTTTCTTACATAAGATTGGACTGTTTTTACTCTCGCGCCACACAGTCTCACCTCAGTCTTCATAGCACGAAACTGAGGTGAGTATAGAAATACTTCTATACATTCTATTTTTTGACTCACTTGTATCTAGTTGTGTTCACTCTAGGTACATATAAATACACTGAGTTTCGTGCTATGAAGACTGAGTCATGTTCACTCTAGCTGCAGCTGCTCTCGCTCGAGTTCCTAACACAACAGAGAATAGATGTGAGAGACCCAGGACAAAGTGAACTACTTTAGAATATGTGTTCTCAGCAGATCAGTGATGTACTAATTGATAGAGAGGATCCTACTGTAATTAGAATAGGGTTCTATACTCTAGGTCTTCATACTTTATATGAAATAAGAAAGACTATTAGTTAAACAGAATCCTAGCTAAACTTCTTAGTAATCTTCTAGTAATTACTAATTTAGGACTTGAGTAGCTAGTAATCACCACAGCTTAGAGTATATATAAAAGAAAGACATTCTCCTACTTGTTGTGGCAACCCATAGCTAGAACAGCATAGGGTTCACTTAGTAGTTACTCAGTAGTGAATTTCATGAAGGTCACAAGAAAAACTCAATAAGGAGTCCTTGCTGTATTAACTTACTAATACATCATAGTATATGCTGGCTACTATCATAATACCTTCTACTATAAGGTCCTGAAAGATATTGTTCATTATAATCTGAAAGGTGGAAATGCTGTTGGTTATCCCAAAAAAACATCACTAAAGGTTCAAAAAGTCTGTGGTTTGTATGAAAGGCTGCTTTTCACTCATTGCCAGACTTGATATAGATGTTGTTAAATCTCCAGTGGATATCCAGCTTAGTGAAATAGCAAGCTTCTTGGATTTTAGTGACCAGTTTGAAGATCAAAGAGAGTAGATACTTATTCTTGATAGTTGTTATGTTGAGAGTTATGTAGTTTTATACTAATCTAAAAGAGCTATTCTTTTTCTTGATAAAGAAGACTATGTTACAACTTAAGCTCAAAGAGTTAGAGCAAAAGATAAACCTTGTATTTGGTTAATACAAGAGAACTCAATGGAGTTCCAAGTACAAAAGTGTTTACCTTATATATGCTAAACTACTAGTCTATGCTACACTAACCTTAGCCTATCCTAAAGGCCATGCATATTACATGCTGTTGAAATGTAAGATAATATTAGTTATTCTGGAACCTTCTATGTCCTTCTATATGATACATGATTATGTGATTATAACTTGTAACAGTGATATGTAACATCATGCTAACTCTTAATTCTAAGTCCAAAATAAATGAAATAAAAAATAGAAATAAAAAAGGAAATGAAAATAGAGTCTACTATCTTTGATTCTAACAGACTGGCATGGTTATGGAAGACTTCAAATGTCTTATCTGGCTTGTGTAGAAGTTCTCAGTGATAAATATATCCAGCTTAGATTACTCTGCAAAGAACAGAGAGTATATCTTGGACATTTTGGGCTTAGCTCCAAAAACTAGTTCAATGGTATAGTTCCACTTGTAGTGGTTGGAGAGAGTAATGAAAATAACATATATCTTTAACATATCATTCTAGTATCTATCAGAGTTTGTTTTTTCTAAATCCAAACTCTAGGTTAAAAACAGTTGAGACATATAGACTTGAACTTGAACTTAAACTTCTTTTTCTTTTTCTTTTCTGTTAGTTTTTCTTTTCTTATTTAGACTTAACTAAGAGAACATGACAAGAAGTCACATGTGACTATCACAAATCACAAAAGTGTGACATATGTTATAAATTTGATCACTATCATATAGTCATATAACAGATAAATGTCATATATCATCTATTATCCACATATTTTCCACTCTTTTGACATGAATCATACTCCATTTCAATTACCCATCAACCTAAGGACCAGACCCTGTACTTCTCATCAATTCCATGGAGTTCTGAATAATATCTCCTACAGTATCTAACAATCCAAAGTATGTACAGTAGTAAATTATTATTAGATTACCAGTTCCATATTTAAGAATGTAATCTATCATATATTTTTTTTCTTAGTTTGATTATTAACTTGAACTATGTTATACTTGCACCTCTATTTGAACTCTTGTTATCTGAAATCCTAACCATGTGGCATATAAGCTAGATGCAATAACATCTGTTGAAGCCAAGGTTGACCTATCTACATAATACTTTGCCCACATCTATCCCAAAGTCTATTCACATTGAAATTCTCTTCTGAACTCTGTCTTCCATACTATTATTGCAAATAAAATCAGTGAGTATAAATCATATCTAACAGTATAATCAGACTAAATAGCCACTATTATGTTACGATCGATGCCTCCAGAATGCAGCATGGAGAAGGGCAAAGGGTATGATGACATGATCGGCTGCACTGTAGTAGTCTCAGTCAGCATCTCATGTAGTAGGTGCTACAATCTTGCTTTATCCTAACAGTCTCCTCATATTATACATCTCATGTACTGTACATTGTTTCCTCATTTCATTCTAGTATATATAGCATAGATACTCTTCTGTATCCTTACGCTTTACCATTTATAAACTTCCCTTAACTTCTTCTCAAGTCTTTGCCTAAGTGCAACCTGAGCTTTAGCTTAAGGTCATAACATATCACAATCTAACCTTTCTAGAAGAACACAATTCTCAACCTGACAACAGAATAATGTTCTCCTGTTATAACTCCATCTCCTCTTCTAAACTCTTATCCATGCATCAACTGAGTAAACAATTTGCTTACATGACTATTCCACCCTGATGCTCCAGACAACTAATAGGGCCAATCCCAATTCTTTGGTCTCTTAAAATAATTCCAAAAAGTGTACTGAATACCCTAAAAGCTGTTCCAGCCAATAATGATCCCAACTAGGTCAATGTACTAGAAACAGAAGAATCTCTATCACCTCTAGAAATTGCAACTTTTCAACAACCCTTCCAATCAACAGACCTTCTAACTGAGGTCCTCTCAAAACTTTCAGCTAACCTAATTCTAACAATGAACTCTATCCCACCTGTAGTAAGAATCTGGATGCTAAATACCTTTGACAGCATAAATTCAGAAAAACTGAACAGTTTTATTTTTTAGTACTAACTCTATTTTGTGTAAATCTTGAACAGTTCAGTACAGATGCTACAAAGGTCAATTTTGCAATGACTTACCTAACTGGAGTTGTACAAAGCTGGTTTAAGATTGAATTAGATTAGGAAGATCAAAAAATATACCAGGACTGGCTTCAGAATTGAATACTATTTATAGAAGAACTGTGTCAAAACTTCAGATCATCTGACTCATCAGAAATACAACCATAGCCCTGGACAACTTATGAATGAAAACTAGTGATAAAATTACTACATACAATATTGACTTTATAAAATATTTGTTCTAGCTAGAATGGGGAGATAACATGTTGTATCACCAGTATTACCAAGATCTTTAAACCAGATCCAGGATTCCATATATATGTGGGAAGAGAGTAAACTAACCTCTTTCCAATCAATGTACTATCTAGCTATTACTATTAACAACCAACATTGGAAAAAAGAGAGGGAATACAATCACAATCAGAATTTTATACCTACTTTCCCTGACTTGAACTCCCAGATCCCTAACAAAAAAAACCTAAGTAGAAGACCCATGAATTTCTAGAGTGATAACTTTGAGAAGCTGGGAAGTGATGGGAAACTGACATCCAAAAAGTAGAAGAGGTGCTTTAACAACAATCTGTGTCTGTATTATGAAGAACAGAGCTACCAAGTTGAAGCCTGTTTGCATTACCCTTCCAACAATACTAGGCTTTAGGCTAGATATATAGAGACTGCTCTCTCTATGCCAGAAACTATCCTGGCTACATAGTTGGGAAACTAGAAAGTGGCTTCACAGCCTCTGCATAGATTGTGGGCTGCAGTAATCTCATCTGTACAAAGAATCCAATCTGTCTTAATGCTGTTGTCTTCTCTGATCTGAACTCACTTACTCTGAAACTTATGTTTCTATTGGTCTGAAAACCAGACCACATCCAAAACCTGACTTTCTATGCCTTGGTTAACTCAGAAACCACCTACTACTTTGTTAACACCACATTCATATGAAAATACAATATTCTGACTTCCCCAACAATGCCTGTAAAACTAAAACTATTCAACAGATTATCAAATAACATCATTTCTGAAATAGTTTCTCTGCCCATTACATTCCTATCTAGTCACTAGATGATTCTAAATATATATGTAACCCCCCTTAACTCCTCTTGCTCATTAGTACTCAGATATAACTAGCTTATCTAACATAATCCTTCAATTGACTGAACTATGGGTTCTATCACTTTCTGACTATTTTCAAGAAAAGAAAACTACCCAGATAAAATCCTAATACCTGAACTCTCCCAAGAAAACCTGACTATACCAGATCTACCTAACACTTCTAATCTGGAATCTGGAACCCCTTCCTTCTGACCCCACATTACCATCATCAATGCTCAATCATATATCTAGGCAGCATAAATGATAGACTCTATGACTTTTTATCTTACACTCCATTTCATAACCTTGCTGGAAAAGTAGCAAGGATCATCAATAACCTAGTCAATTTATCCACTGTTCCACCCAAGTACCATGAGTTTGCAGATGTTTTTAGCAAGGTCAAAGCAAAGACCCTAGCTACCCATTGCTCCTACAATTTGCAAATCAAATTAGAAAATGAAGAAAAGCCATCCATCAGAACTATCTATTTTCTCTCAGCAGTAGAACAAGAAGCACTTAAAGATTTCATTTATGAAAACCTAAACACAGGATTCATACAACTGATATCTTTCCCTTACAGAGCACCAGTACTATTTGTCAAAAAGAAAGATGGATTTCTCCACCTATGCATCAACTTTCAAGAACTCAATTACATTACATGGAAAGGCAAGTACCCACTCCCCCTGATATCTGGCCTCCTAGACTTCTTCCAGAAGACATACATTTACATAAAGATTAATCTCTAGCATGTATACCACTTGGTGTGAATTGCAGAAGGCAATGAATAAAAGACAGCTTTCCAAACTCAATATGAATCATTTAAATAAGCAATAATGTCTTTCAGCCTGACCAATACCCCAGTGGCTTTTTAACAATTCATGAATGACATCTTCTTAGATCTCCTCAATGTCTGCATAGTTATATACCTTGACAATATTTTGATCTACTTGAATGATATGTTCTAACATTGAGAACATGTAAAAGAAGTATTATGCCAACTTCATAAGACAAGACTATATGCAAAAGCTGAAAAGTGGGAATTCCACTCCAATTTCATAGAATATCTAGAGTATATCTTGTTTCTGTCTAGGTTAACCATGTCCTCTAATAAAATCAATATAATTCAGAATTGGCCTGAACTAAAGAAAGTTAAGAATGTATAAGCCTTTTTAGGTTTTGCAAATTTCTACTAATGATTTATTTACAATTATTCAAACAAAGCCATCCCACTGACATAAAAGGACACCTCTTAAAATTTCAAATCCCAGTGTTACAAAGCATTTAACACCCTTAAAAAAGCATTTGTTTCTGCTTCTATCCTTACCCACTAGATTCCCAACACCCAAATGATTGTGAAAACTAATGTCTTGGATTATGTTCTTGCAGCTATACTATTGATTATAATGGAAGAAAAAGAAGTATATCTGGTCACTTTCTACTTCTATATGTTCAAAGCTGCAAAACTTAACTATAACACATATAACAAAGAACTTCTCATGATTTTTGAAGCTTTCTGTATTTGGTGCCACTTTGGAAGGATCAGAGTTGTCTATAGACATTATTACAGACCACAAGAATTTAGAGTACTTCTCCACTACCAAAATTCTTTCTTACTATTAAGCAAGATAGTCTGAATTTCTCTTCCAGTTCAACCTCATCATTTACTTCCATCTAGGACATTTAGGATCTAAAGCCAATGCCATTACCCAAAGAGAAGATTTTTGTCTGAAAGAAGAAGAAAGTGCTGCCTACAACTTTGTCAACCCTCAAAATCTGTATCATGTATTTATCCATAGTCAACTTGTAATGTCTCTCTGAGCCACTGCCCTGGTTTCTCTATTCCTCCAAGTGTTGTGGCAACCACTAGTTATAAAGATCAATAGCATCACTAAGATAAACTCAAAGAAAAGTATCTCATGAGAATTACAAGAGAATTCAACAAGAAGTCTCTAATGAATTGCTACCCTATTTATATGATACATACATAGTCTATGCTTATAATAAATAGTTCTACCCTAAAGTATACATATTGTTCATGAGTCCACCATACCATTACCACAAGGCAAACATGTTTCTTGACATTATTGTTCTAGTCTCTTCTACTACATTCCAAACCTATAACATTACATCATGTGATCATGATCACATGCCTCTTCATTGTCCAAGAAAAACAAAAACAAAAACAAAAGAAATATTAAATCAAGAAAAATAAATAGAAAGAAAAGAAAATGTTCAAGTTCAAGCATATTATAATACTAAGCTGCCATTATCATAGACTATATGATAATATCCTATCAGCATGAAGCACTTCAAAAACACTTCTACCACTTGATAAATCATTGGTTACTAGACACCTCTGGACTCCTTCTCAAAATCTATGTGCTATTGACAAATAATCTCTACACATGCATCCTGCAGTATTATCACAACTACATTCTCACAGGACATTTCAGACAAAATAAAATACCAGAGCTCATCTATTATGGTTATACTTGGCTATCCTTACATGCAGATATCAAAAGTTTCTATAACTCCTATATTACCTGTATGAGATTCAAACTGTAATATCACAAACTCTACAGATCACTCAAACAACTCCTAATTCCCAAACAACTCTAGAACTCAATCTCCATGGACTTCATCAAAAACCTTCTCTCTTTATCTAGATACAATATAACCCTAGTCATTGTAATCCTAGAGATTACTACTTAACATTCAGCTCTAGTCTTCTGGTATAATCTCATTGCCAAATAATATTTTCTTTCTATTCTTGTCTGGTAATATTATATTACATAATCACCTAAACAATTACAGTTTCTCTTATGGTGCCTCCTTACTCTTACATTAAGCATCACAGCCTTGAACACTTAGTGTTTGGTGTTTGAATCAAGTGAAGTCTACCCAGACTTACAGTCATCATTGTTATGCCAGAAAATGCTTTTCTGTGAAAACAAGTAATCTCATAAGGTTTTTAAGTATATAAGACCTCATTGAAAGTATTAGCAAAAAGATCTTACACTTCTAGATGACACCTCAAGCTCTCTCAAGTGAATACCAACCAGAGAGATGGTGTGGTAGCTATTAAACAAACTAGACTTCAAACTTGAAGCCTATTAGAACAGACTTAGCAGAGTATTGTGAAATGCCTAGCTATCTGCTGTTCCAACTTGTATGTGTACAGAGACTACTTGGTGATAATAGAGACATGCCATAATACTGTTATCTAAAGAACAATAGAAAAAGCAATGTCATTCACTTGAGAACAACTAGTTATGAAAAATGTGTACTTGTAGAAGTTCTTTACCAAGTAACAAATGTTCAGAAGGTTGAATAAGGCAGGAACACACTAGACCAGAACCCAGTAAAGTCCAGAATAGAGGAATGAGAAGAAGTGGCCATGGTGATGAGAATGGGAGAATGGACTGGGTTCTAGCAAGTAGAGATTAATTATTAGATCAAGATTGGGATGAAGAAATGGCCATGTGCTCTTGAGACTTCAGAGAGCTTCATTATTGTTTTGGTTTTCATTCTCTAGTTCCATTCTTTGTATTTTTAGAATAATACATAAGCCATAGGTAGAGGGAAGTAAGAGAGAGGA
>Ga0157357_1000434_pt1 | contig 17988 bp, 20 predicted proteins | sample AttcapACBM1_FD_111485 | JGI IMG/M metagenome (GOLD analysis project Ga0157357, IMG submission 111485) | Fungus gardens microbial communities from leaf cutter ant in Botucatu, State of Sao Paulo, Brazil - Atta capiguara ACBM1 | ecosystem: Host-associated > Fungi > Mycelium > Unclassified ... | reverse complement strand
TCCGATCATTAACATCTCATCCGACATATTTCTCACCACCCCCAAAAAAAGTAGACGGATTTAAGATTTTTTGCACACAAAACACGACCGACTAATACAAAGTCAGAAAAGAAAAAACAACCACTTTCACAAAAGAGAAGAAAAAGAAAACAACTTGACGACAGTCAAAACAAGCAAATATATGTATCTATGAATACGTGAGTGACCCACTGTCCATCAACATAGAGGGTAGAAGACTATACACAGGTGATGAAAAGAAAAATGTGGGTGAAGGATACTCAGGGAAAGTCAAGAGGTGACGATTGTGCGTAGTAATCGTAGTACTAAACGAGAAATTGGATTAGGGAATGAATAGAGCAAATGTAGTAGAACGCGGGGATGAAAAGGGCAGACTCCCTTTGCCTTTGATCAAACTCAAGACGTGAGAGGTCTTGAAAGCTGTTGGTCTTTAGGATGTTTGATGCGGAATTCAGCACTCAGGCAGAGATGACTAAAAAAAACCAGTTTAGTAAATTCCAACGGGGCAAAATCGATTATGAACGTACTCAGAGGGGAAATGGGCGTTTGGGAACCCGACAACCTTTTCCAAATATCCTTCGTCCACCTCTCCAAACACCGCGTTCAAGCCAAGGTTACCCGCCGTGTACCACACATAATCAATCATACCCCGGAAACTCGGAGTGACATTTGTTAGTGTCTGATCACTAAGCCCAGGAGCCGAGTATGCGCTTTTCAAGCCCAGTCGATGGTGCAGACCGTCTGATGTGTATCTCCCATACGTATGAGACATGAAGTCAGGGTGATCCGCTGCTAATGTACCATTTGACAGGAACTCGTATACGCCGGATTGTGGCACAGAATTGAAATCGCCGCAAATAATCAAAGGAATCTTAGTACCGTCTGCGTACGAAGGCGGCGGTCGCAAGGAAGCTGGATTCTCTTCACTTTCTAATACTTGTTGTGGCGGACGCGGAGGAAGTTTAGCAAAATTGTTGGCAATCTTCTCGACTTCTTCGACGAGCAGTGCAACTTGAACGAGTTTAACATCGCGGTACGCTGGATCCCAATGTATATGAGCATTGGCGATGATGAAACGAGTCCCAGTCTGTTTGTCCTCATAAAGCGCTACGACAGCTAGATGGTCCTTCCCAAGGACTCGGTTGAACATGTCGTCTGTCTTTTTAAAATCTTGACGTTGCATGGCGACGGTACTAAACTCGACCAGATGCTTCTCAACTAGTTGGTACCTGAAATACAAGATGAGTAATGTGAAATTCTCTTACAGACACACGTACTTGGATGTCTTGTGAAAAATTGCACATCCATCTACCAATCTCCTATCCTGCTCGTTACTCATTGTCTTTGCTCGCGATTTGGGCCAATAGACCCCCTCGTAGCCCCGCATGCCCAGGTGTTTGGAAAAGTATTCCTCATACTGTGCCACATCCACTTCTTGTAGACACAAAAAGTCTGCTTCAGAATCAATAATTTCGCTCAGAATAAGCTGCTTTCTGTAATCCCAGGATAGCGCCCAAGACGGTGTGTAACCGTACAATCTCTCTGTAGCATATCTCTCACACAGGATATTGTAGCAGAACACACTGACCATCTCAGCATTAGGATCGTTGATAAGAGCACCTTGTTCGGCAGCAGATAGGATATGCTTCCAAACTCGTTTAGGAGGAGGTGCAGGCACGGGTCCTGTATCTCTCAGGAAAGATATAAATGCTGGTGTCCCATCCTTCTGCACCATGGACTTGAGACGTGCTTCGAGCGGGTTACCCTCGATTCCCAGGGTTTGAAGCAGGTGCATGGTACCAAGCTCGGGAGGAAGCGTTGATAGGTTATTGTCAAAGACGTACAGCTCTTTCAGCGATGTGAGCATCCCAAGCTCCGGGGGTAGTGAGGTAAGATTGTTCCCGGATAAGTCAAGGAGTTCCAGGTGTCGCAACTTGGCGATCCCTGGGGGAATGGACGAGAGAAAGTTGTGATTCAGGTAAAGGGTGACAAGAAAGGTGAATGAAAACAGCCCTGAATTGGGAGGAAGGTTCTTGAGATTCACACCACCCATGTCGAGTGAGTTCCATGTGTTCTGAGGTGAGCGAATCGTATGGGGACGGGGTGCCACCGCAATCGGCGCGACAGTAGATGAAGGATGGTTGGTTACAGAAGGGGATCCATCGCCTGAGGAAGCGGTAGGGGAGGTATCCGAGTCCTTGGATGTGCCATTAACCTCAGGTGCAGGTTTGTTTGGGTTGGTGATTGGGATTGCAGACTTGGTTACTGATCGAGCAGCCATAGCGCTCTGCCGAGCACGATGATGGGGCGAACGCGAAGACCGGACCATCTATTGAGAGACAAAATGAATAAAAGGCTACAAACAAAAAGATCAGACGAGTGGCAACTAACCTCGCACTTAAGGAGTTGTTGTTGCCAATGCTGCGACATGATCTGGCCATTGACACTTGCCGGTGAAGCCTGTGCATACGGATGCTGCTGGTGAGATGTACCATTTGGAGGTGAGGGATAGTGTGACAACGAGTTATGATGGTGATGCTGGAGCGAAGGGTGGGAAAGAGGGTGGTGAGCTTGGGGGTGTTGGAGGGAATTAACAGGGCCATTGGCGTAGAGAGCATAACCGGGGGACTGAGGAGGCCCAGGGCCTACAGAGTTCTGAGAGCCCGGGGGGACGAGAATGGAGTGATGCGGCCGAGTCCATGGAGACTGGTCATGAAGATTCCCAAGTTTCGGGTTAATTCCAGGGGACTGTTGAGGGTAGTACATCGCATTTGCGACGACGTCGGCCAGTAAAATATCCAAGAAATGAACTCGACCTCACTTGCCTCCCAAATGGATTCAGCACTAATTGCAGTCGTTTGGTGACGTCGCTGAACACAATCAGGGCAGTGGTTTGAGGCAGTAGTGCTTTGATAAGTACTTTATCAAAGCCGTGCACAGTGAGATATGGGGACTGAGGAATGTCAGGATGAACTAGCAGTTATGGACTCTCGACAAGAGCAATAGGCTCGAATCTACTCCGTAAACTCGTGGGAAACTGACTAAGCACTCTCCACGTCTCTGATCGTTTGGCTCCTCGGCTTTCTTCGACACTGACGCCATCTTCGTTGTTTGCATAGACATTTTATGACACGCTGCAATTTCAGATAAACCAACCGGAAGTTGGTATCAAATGCAGCATGAAAAATACTTCCCAATAGTACATTGTTAAAGGCTTGTTAACCTCCGATGATAGGACTCAGGAGACCTTCAGAAGATGAATGCATATTTGAGGATTATAGTGCCGGTTTGTACATGTTGGCGAGTCAAGGCCCAATGCGCTGAATCCGTTGTCTGTGGGATCCTGGGGAGCGGCAAATGGCATCATGATACGAGAAGCTATCGGATAGACGTTCGAACTCAAGGACTCCAATTATACGTACCCCTCTGAAGCTTCCTTCCTCAGTGGGGTGAGGAAAAGGCTTGAGCTTGAGCACCTTGCTCAGAGTTCTGTTGTTCAGGGTGGTACCGACCTGAAGGTTCGGACTGACCAGGTCCAGCAGAAGAAGTGGAGCACCAAAGACTTGTTCGAATACCAGCAACTGAGTATACCCGAGTTGATAACTCAACTGGTCTCGGTGTCACACATGTGTTAGGGAATCTCCCCCAACAAATGTATGAAGTGGATATACTGAGGAAGCATCGACTACTTATTTGCCAGTCAAGGAACCGATTAGCCCAAGGTATGTGACGTGTAAATTCTCTGTGCCATCGCTATTTTCCATGAAACCAGAATACGTCAGGAACGTTGACAAGTCCAGCCTAGTAGGTCCTGGAATAGTAGTATGGACGCTCTGTGACGCACCAGTTCCAGGAGTGAACGTTGAAGACACAACAGAAACATTGACAACAGTTATTGATAGATGGTTCCAACCTGTACCGCTAATACTGTACCAGCGAGGACACGGTTGAAGATGCGTCTCTTTCCTTCATTTCGGACAGTGAGTATTTGTCTAGTAAGCCGGAAATGTGCTGTGCCATTCAAGATCAGCTCAGTCGACGAAACGATCGTTCAACATTAAGCAAAGCAGCTCCTTGCTTGCAACGGATCTTCATTACTCTTACTCGAAGCAACTCGTAGATTCAAGAAAAGATCGGACTCCTCTGGTTACATTGACGTTCCCGCCTCCACTTCGTGGGATAAGAACACGTTCTACCAATTTTCGTGCACTCACTCGAAGATGATGGCGGTGTTGGTCCCCTTCACACCTGCATTTGTCAGTTGTTGTACGAAGGTACATGTACCTCTTCGAATGACCGCAAGTTTTTCTTTTTCGGACAGGTTGAGTGTATCACCGAGCAGTGGATTACATGCGTGGTCTACAATTGTTGTTGAATTTGAAATGGCCAAGGTCGTAAGAGTACCTTCTATAGGTGATTGACTCATGCTGAACATTGTAGGGGAATACCAGTACCTGGAGCTACAACTAGCCTGAATCCCATGATGAGAAGTTCTGATCTGACTTGTTTAGACTTGTAACCGAGATAACATCAATGCAAGTCTCAGGCCTTGAAGTACACCATGAATCGAAGAAGCCTTTGCAGTGAGATCTGGATCTGGATTCAGTGACCGACTTCGGATGGAGAAAAGGGAGGCCCATATCATCACCATCACTGATAGTGACAACCAACCGCCCCATGATCGACCAACTACTTGCGACCACCATTACAATAGACCCGATTCAGCCATCAACTTGGACGACAGATAACCTTGACCATTATCAGAGCCCAGCAGCAAGGCCTAGATGTGATCAGAAAGCAGTAAGATCATATTGGTACTGGCACAAATCAGAAACGTACTATCATCACTGATCAAACCAATACAACCAAATACATGGAGAGTGATGCACAGAGCGCGACACCACTGCTCTAGGAATTGGCATCAATAATATTTTGAGGGAGATCAGACCATCCAATTTTTTGTTCAGCAAATGACGTTGGTAGAGTCCAGTAACAGCATATCTGAAAAACAGGTCTATCAGAGGTTCTGTTACTAGGATACCTATATATGAGAACTCACTTCGGGATATCAGATTTCCAAACTGAACGAATGCTCTTGACACCTGGTACGGTTCGTAAAGCAGTAGCATCCTGTTTTTCTCAGTGAACCCATGACAAGTGCTGCATAGCGTGAGGATGATAGGTTATGAAAGTAGGTAAATACTTATCCAAAGTGATGGAGTTCCTACGAAAAGATCTTCAGCTTTGAGGTCAGGACAGTGGAATATCAACAGTCTCGACAATGAACCTATCGTACGGTTGGGAGGTTCGGCCTGCGTTCAACACTTGAAAGCGGAAATGTAGCAAGTACCAAACAAATGCCCAGGAAAAGGACAGAATCCGCAAAGCCCTTCATTATGAGGTAGGGAGACAGAAGAATCAATTCTGTGTCAGTCAAGCATCAGATATATGTGAGAAGAGCCATGGACGAGACATGACTTTGATTATTTGAAAGAATAGAGGGGCGTGACGAGACCCTGCTAATCGATTGTGAGTGCTTCTTTGCTAAATCTCTGATCACGCAGAAGCAATCCAACAAGTAGGGTCCAGTTGGCGATGTCTGCAAGGTCTGACGGGGACCTGTCTGAGTAGCAGATATAATAGAATTGTTATTGAGCTCAAATCCGTATTACGGTCTCCGGTGTTTTGTCTTCACGTGACGTGCTCTGTCAAAAGTTCGGATCACAAGTAGGCGCAGACCCCGATCTCCATGAACTTACCACCACCATCGGTGCAGCTTCACTACACTGTCGTACAGTCGACTCCCCACAGCGGAAAGTATGGGCCTGAACATATCTTGCTGGACAAGCCCTACGATCAATCAAGCCGATGGAGCGGTGCTTACCAGGGAAACAGCTCAAAACAATGGATTCTCTTGAAGCTAGATCAAATGTCAATTCTGAGTACGCCATCTTGAATAACATTTGCCGAGTGACTTACCCAATCATTCCGTCAGAGAATCTAACTTTCGGAAAGGTCAGTAACTTGTTCGTCGACATGCAGAGGATCTCAGCGACCACTATAGTATTCGAAGCGTACGCCCCCATGCTGCACGCTTGATATGTAATTGACCGGTCCAAATAGCACATCCATGCAACATGAAGGATTTCAGAGTTTACGTGGGAATCACAGGGGAGAATTTCGTGGAGGTGCTTCGTGGCTGTTTGAAGAATGATACCACTCCAGAAACCTTTCCAATACGCCATATCAACAATGCCCATGTTTTCTTTCCCACCCGCTATGTCAAGATTGTTCCGCTTTCGTGTGTCAATTTTAGTCCTAGAAATGTTACACTAATCTTATGTGACTGGCGGTCTCCTACTTACAGGGCTCATGGCCAGAATTTTCATACCTCAATCTGGCATATCTCGATGACTGGGATTGCAGAAAAGAGTTATGTGAGGCACATATATCAAGTCCATGAGGAGGTATGTCAGTACATTGATGTTGTTTGGTAATCTTCATCAACCGACTTTTGCTATAGCATCGTGAATATACCGTTCTCCGTCACATCCTCAAGCATTTGCGACAGCGCCGTCTTCTCACCCCCCACCAAGACATCCTGTCACGCGCATATAGCACCGTCGAACATCCAGATATTACTCGCCTTCACACAACTCTTGTCCTACAAGGCGCTTTTAAAGACGCAGAGAAGCACCTACGGACGCTGTCCTCTGCTGGTCTCTTTTCGACTTTTCTTCAATCTTCCCATCCCTACGCAGCATGGAACAGGATTACGGGGACTGATAGAGATGGTGACATGCCTTCACCCAGAAGTGGCCATGCCATGTGCTTTGATCCTACTAATGGTATAGTATATGTTCATGGCGGCTATAACGGAAACAAGTGCTTGGATGACTTCTGGGTGTATAGTATTCGAGAAGACGAGTGGCAGAAAATTGGTGATTCAACCTGTAATCAATCTGGGCCTGGTCCAAGAAGCTGCCATAAGATGGTTTTTGACACGAAAACCGAAAATATCTATGTCCTGGGTAGACTCACGGACGTTGATGCCGGAAGAGCTTGCGTGAATCGTGGAATCCCGGCTGATACAGTACCCTCAAACCCACAAAGGCTTGCTCAAGTCCACTCATCACTTCCTCCCTCGCCACCGCATCCAACTCAGGCCGCAAGTATGTTTTGCTCCGAATTTTATATGTATCATACACAAGGACCCAAATGGGGCACATGGACACGCATATCCTCCGATACAAGCGTAAGTCATGATCTTGTCCAAGTTCAATCGTCGATATTCAGTCCATGGTCCAGAGTGATGGAGGCCCGCCGTTGGTTTTTGATCATCAAATGGTCGTTGACAGCGAGAGACAAGTTCTTTACGTCTATGGTGGCAGGGTTGTTGACGGTGTTTGGGATACCTACAAGTATGCCGGACTTTATGCATACAATATCAAAACGGGACGGTGGAAGTTGCTTCAGTGAGTTCAGACCTCTTCTCCCAACCAATTATACTCATGAGAAGCTAGACCGTCAGATAATGTATTGTATTCGATACCACAACGTCACGGCCATTCAATAGTCCTCGAACACAACACAAACACACTTTTCATCCTCGGAGGTCAAAGAGAGGAGAAGTATTTGTCGGATATGTATGCTTATGACCTCAATACAAACACTGTATCAGAACTCTTCTCCGATTTTACGGCAGCTGGAGGACCGAACGCTTGTTTCACCTCGAGGGCAGTCATTGACACAGATCTTAAAGAAATTTATGTGTAAGGATATTCAATTGAGGTTTATCGTTCTGCTCCTCAAGCATTCCAGGTTCTGTGGCTTAGTCACTGACACAGCGGGAATGACAGGCTGTCTTCCGGGGGAGCTCTACAACTGGGTGTACAGATATGGTGCGCGGCCAGGGACATGGACGCGCATTCTTTCGCAAGCGAACCAACCTCAGCCTGTCGATGCTACACCAAGTACTAGACTACGTAAAAGAGAAGAACCCTACCCAAGATATGCACATGAGGTGGTGTATGATACAAAGACCAAACAAGTGTATTTGTTTGGTGGTAACACAAGCTTTGACGACTCAAATGATGCCGAGTCGATGGGCGAGGCTAACTTCAGTGGGATCAAGAAGATGAATGATTTTTGGAAGATGGAAGTGTGTAGGTGAGTATGACGAACGAAAAACAAACATTGAAAGTGGCACAACTCATGGATTGTCTAGGTCGGGTGCTGAGGAGATTATCCGTAAGGCGACTTACCGAATTCGGCGGCAACAGTAAGTAAGTCTTCCTCGATTATAGTATGCTTTGAGACAATCTATGGATATTCAGATTTCGTGAAATGTGTGAAGATAATGCCCCAACGAAAGCTCTCATGTATCTGCAGACTCAAGTTTCGTCCGTCGTCAATCATAACGATCAGAAAGAGACAAAAGATTATCGTTCTCTGATGACTTTCCTTCTCGCACCCAAGCCTCCTGTTACTACCCTTCTTCCATCTCTTTTCCAGACTTCATCAACGTCCGGAAACCCATCCCCTTCATCAGACGTGGGTTCCACAGAGAGTATCGGGGAAAGTTGGAAATCCAGGACAGGTACACCGGACGGAAACGAGTATGCAAACCCTTTGGACGAGGAAATTGATAACATCAACAGAATATCTACCTCGAAGTTGAGCCCCGAATTGCTGAGGTCTACTGAGGACCCCTTGGAGAAACAGCAGAGGGGAAACGAGCAAAACAATGCTATGTCTGCTGACAGATATGCGCAGAGAATGGAGGTATTTGAAAGTCTGTTGGAATATGTGAATGACTGGGACAAGGAGCCGCCTGGGAGCTTGCTGGACTTTGTTACCAGGAATGATAGCAGAGAGAACGACATGTGACTCCTTTATTGCTGTTTCTGTAGCCTGTCTGTCTTTGGAATCGTGTATGTATATTACCTATTAATTTCTAGTGGCATCGGTCAAGACCGATGTCATAGGATTTAGGAATTAACCATGTGATAACCGGCCGTTAGCGGAATTAACCGATTTAGGTCAGACAGGTATCTTGTACGCTCCATTGTCCACCGTCTCCGACCGCTTGCGCCACCAACAAAACGGGATACGGAAAACATGACGACAATTTCCACCATTCGAGGCCATATCAACTCCCTTGGCCCTCGCACTAACCTCAACTTACTCAAGACAATCTTGTTTTACTATGTCGTGACAGTCTATGCAGTCAAGGCCAAACGTCATCTTGCCGCCAGAGGGATTGTTACAACCATGAAAGAAGTCTACACTTGGGCTGCCAAAGTGTGTATATTTTGTGCTAGCTGTCATAATTCCTCCGTAATTTCTCTCTCTTAGTCTATAATATCTATAGCATTAAGGCTCCCGGCGACGAAGAAGAGAGTTGAAACACAAATGGGAAAGGCGAAGTTGGACATTGAGAACAAGCTTGTTCCCAAAGGACCAGAGGTTGTAAGACATCTCATGTTGCCTCAAGATGGCCAGTCGTTGGAGTGGATCATGGCAGAGATGGAGAAAATGGACCAAGAATTCGAACACAAAAGTGATTGGCGCGCAGGGAAGGTTTCAGGGGCCGTCTATCGTGAGTTTACATAGGGTTCTTTTGCGGAGTCGCCTGTCTGATGTCTTGTGTAGATGGAGGCGACGACCTGGAGAAGATAATTGTTGCGGCTTATGAGAGATACTGTTGCTCAAACCCGCTTCATCCTGATGTATTCCCTGCAATCAGGAAAATGGAAGCTGAAATTGTGGCAATGACTCTTAAAATGTATAATCATCCAGATGGTGCCGGTGCAATGACTTCAGGGGGCACTGAGTCTATTATAGTGGCAGTCAAGACATACAGGGATTGGGCCCGCGCAGTCAAAGGCATCAAGGAACCAGAAATGTGGGTTTATGCATCATCTTGACAGTGACATATGGATCGATTCCCTTTTAGGGTTATTCCCTCTACTGCCCATGCTGCCTTCGATAAAGGCGCTTCGTACCTCGGTGTCAAAGTCCATACGATTCCTGTGGATGGTTATACGCGCAGAGTGGACGTCAAACGCGTCAAACGTGCAATGTAAGTAGGAATAGTCCTTGATTGACAATAACTCACGAGCTCGATAGCAACCCAAATACGATCATGGTAGATCGGTGATGTATCATGGTTAGGAGCGATTCTGATGACTTCACTAAGATAGTTGGATCGGCGATCAATTTCCCAGATGGAAATCAAGATGACATCCCGGCACTCGGTCAACTGGCTTCTCGGTACAACGTCGGCCTACACGTCGATTGCTGCTTAGGAAGTTTCATCGTGCCTTTCTTGGAGCCAGCTGGTCTTTCCAGGGGTCAAGATGGTCGGTACAAACTGCTTCCCTTCGATTTTCGGGTGAAAGGTGTTACGAGCATCAGTTGTGATACTCACAAAGTCCGTATCCTCCGATTCGTGTTGTAGCCTGGAGTCTCTGAACCCCCATCAAGTATGGTTTTGCACCCAAAGGGACTTCTGTGATCATGTACCGTGATGCCGAATTACGCAAGTACCAATACTACTTGCATCCGACCTGGAGTGGTGCGTTTTCGCCTTGTGCTCGAGTTCACACCTGACGTAACCCTGCTTCAGGTGGCGTCTATGCTAGTCCCTCGATTTCCGGATCTCGGTACTAATTTCTTGGGCCTCTAAGCACGTATCTTCTAAACTATTTGCGACAGTCCTGGTGCACTTTTGGCAGGAACTTGGGCTGTCATGCAGCACATGGGTTCCAAGTATGTTTCTGGAAGATCTCTCGGTCATTTACTAACTCCTGTGTAGGGGATATTTAGAATCTTGCAGAAATATTGTCACTGCTGCACGGCAAATTTCCGAGGGGATCAGAGCATCAATACCCGAGCTTTACATTGTTGGTGATCCACCGGCATCGGTTGTGGCATTTGCCTCAAAGCATCCCAATGTTGACGTTATGGAAGTCGGTGATGCCATGAACAAGCGCGGTTGGCATCTAAACGCTCTATTAGATCCCAAAGCTCTTCATATTGCTTGCACTGTGAGTTGATCTGATTCTTTCCTCCCTTGATGTAATAGAATATGCTGACCACTTTCTTCTTTCTAAAGCGTCTCACTGTTCCTGCTGTCGACCAGTTCATCGCTGACCTCAAAGATTCCGTAAAGGAAGCGAAGATCGCTCCCTCAGGGAATGGTACAATGGTTTCGCTCTATGGTATGCTCAAAGGCATTTTGTTCGGCTTCAACTCAATTTTTCGTAGGTCTTGGAAGGTCAAGTGCAGTTGGACCCGAGTTAGTCGGGGAGATAGCGACAGCATTCTTGGATGCTCTATACAAAGCGTAAAAGTAATTGGGTAGGCATGATTCTGTCTGTGTATATGTGGCATCATGTGATGCTAGACTTGGTTCTCAATAAATTTATCAGAATAATACTGTGCTGCTTCTGGCTTTGATACTTCTGGATCTAGGGGCCCAGAATCTGGACACTGGATCAAACCTTTACTCTGTATCACAAGGTCAAGATTTCAACACTACATGTGTGATATTGACACAGTATTGAAATATTGAAATATTGACCTTGTGTTAGCGCGATCTACATCAATGGGTTACTCATTAAGTGTGGTTATGAATTTCCTGTTGCAATTGAGCTACATATCCTATAGTGACTTTGCCTGAAGATTTGTTACTATGTAAGTATCTGACCAGTGATTTCTGGAATGTTTACGCTTAAGTGGTTAGCATATGAAAGGGAATGTTGGTTCCTTTACCTTAATCAAAGCCTTGAAGTTTGGCTCAGAATTGATGGAGATATGAGTGAAATAAAACAGGGACTCGTCTGAAGTGATAGCTTGAGCTGTCTTACAATATGAATTCCTCCACATTTACAACCAAAATTGATTGTATCTCAATGATGATGACGATTATTATTACGCGATCATGTTTCCACGAGATGGACCCAGTACCATTCTACTTCAACACATTCAAGACAACAGTCGACTTGTCGATGACCGTAACACACTTGGATAACATAGAAACGTTTGAAGAATTCGCTCAAGTCCATAACTCTTTCCTTTTGGTTATGTGGCACCTGCCACCCGAGCTATGGTTCCTCATTTTTGAATGCGCGCTCTCAAACATGACATGTATTGCACCGATCTAGCGCAGGTCACCGCATTTTCTGGCGTACGTCTGTCGTAGAGAAACAGACTATTGTGCTTTGGAGTCCCATTTGTGGGGGAAATTATCTTCTTTTCCCTTGACCAAAGAAGGACACGTAAATCGGCCTACATCCGCTACATACAGGATGCCATTTAATTTCCTTATGTATTAGCGAACCACTCGAGCACATCCAGTCTCACCTGTCGTTGGGCCTGCTCCTTGCAGAATCCCCCCTGTTGGGAACACATCCTTCTTGAAATTACCGTTCAGACCTTGGAGGCAATGGGTGTTGCGCGGTTGCTTCCGTCATTGCACATTTTAGATTTGAAGGTGTGCAATAGGGTGATCCTCTCTCTCAAGCAGTCATCATCTTTCAAGATGTTCCCGTCCTTCGTGACGTCCGCTTACAAGGGTTGTGATAAAATAGAGCTCTCATAGGAACAATTCGAGCTCAATGAGGAAATTTCAGTATATCGTGTCGGGCTTTGTCACATTTTGCAACATCCTGGGCGACTCAGGCAGTTGGCCTGTTCAACTTGCCCCTTTCTATTTTCAAGTGGAGATATCCCTCGTACAACTTTTGCCAGTTTAATTCAGAATACAAACTAAACCACCTTACTCTTTTCATGGACCCGGACAATGGGAAGCTCATACAACTCTTGGTTCTCGTCCCCTCCCTTGAAGTACTAGGTGTCAACAAACTGCCAGCTGAGCTTCTTGAGCATTTGTCATGCCCCTATCCCGTCCCACGTCTACGCTCTTTGTCAATCAGAAACAAAATTCACGAGTGGCTTGGCAGCCCTCAACCAGCATTATTCCTTGGGTTTCTGTCCTCGATGCTATAAAGACCTAGCAAATTTTCGCTGCTCTTAAGAACGAACGTCGCTTTATGCAGGGGACTGTGTGTGTCTTCGAGAGCTAAGCCTATTTTCCATAACCCTGAAGACTGTCTTATTTCGCACGCCGCACTAGAAGTGTGAGAGAGCATGGAAAGAAATCAAGGTGATTGGATTTAGTGATCTCAACATCTCTACATGGGATATGGCGCCGCTTACGCCTCCCAACGCTCCATCGCGATAAAGCTGCATAATGCAGAGGATATTCAGACCATCCTTCACAGGCTTATTGAAATACCGGATAGACCTGCGACTTGTACTTGTGAGTATCGCCTGTTCTATAGGACTCTTTCATCCTTGCTGAGATTGTGTTAGCATTCAGATATTAGACACTATTTACGGATATTATATAAGAGGTGGCAAACCTATGCGAATTTAAATCTACAATGGCCCAATGAAGGACAATTATACCTTGTTTGTATCCAGGACTAAGGAACTAAGTGCTTGAGAATCTGAGGTCATGATATCCTGACCTTCATTGAAGGTGCCATTGACTGTCTATATGGTACTGAAAGGCCAATGGACTTCAGATTAGACGAAACATGAGATCTCCATCTCAGGAAAAGTAGAAACTGTTCTCGACAATAATACTTCCTCTTCATCCTTCAGAACGATCCATGAATCTCACACTCCCGAACAGTGTGCAACCATGCATCTGCTTCCCTCATACAGTAGTATTCGTTTCAGATTCACCAGACATCACCTGGGTGAAGCTCGCGAGTACGACGAGTTTTATCCTTATCAACATCAACATCTCCTATCCATGTAAATTAATCACTCAAGTATGACTTCTGTAGAGGCGGACCAAAGAATCTGGCTCCTCGAAAAAAATTCCAGTGCCAAAGAGAGGGACAGCTGCAATGTAAGCAAGTATCGTTGCAGACTTGAGGAAGGACGTCGGATGAGACTCTAGAACAACATCGCCAAGCATGCGTGAGTCATTGAACGACTCCTGTTGTGCCGCAACAGGCACGGAAACAAGCCATACATCTTCAGCTTGAAGGAGGCGTAAAAATCGACAATGGAACACCACAAGATTTAGTCTAAACAAATGGTCTTGATCTAGATACTATACAGGAGCAGCGACTTAATCTTAACCTTTCTTCCTTCCGGAGCTTGGTCTACATGGAAGATTATTGTTTCAGACTTTGAGAGCGGGAAAATTGGAGTGGCAGCTCCTTGAAACTGGAAATAGTGTTTAAAGTACTTTAGCTGTGTCACCAAAGGTGCCCGACTGCATCATAAATCATCAACATTCTGAGCAGAATTGTTTTTAAATTATAGTGCCGGACGTCATGTGCATGATTATCATTATCATGACCATTTCCCGATAACCCTATGGACGTCGATTACTCAGTATATTTGGTAACTGGGAGGAATTTGCTTCCTCCGGGCAAGGTAGATAAGTTTGATGACCGCCTGTAACGCTGAGCAGCTGACCGTTAGGGTGGCCTCAGGATTACATAGAGTCATTAGAAGAGGTACGCTTGTCAGCACGCAGCATTCGATGCCACCTATCTTCCCAATATCTTCAGGCACTTCAGGGTGGCGTCACGATCGTACAGATTCGCGAGAAGGACGCGGACACAAAAGAGGTGTGTCGCACAACCTCATGCTGCTTTGAGGCCATACTCATGTATATTAGTTCATTGACATCGCGAGGACCTCAAAGGCAGTTTGCGACAAATATAATGTACCTGTCCTCATAAATGACAGAGTCGATGTAGCTATTGCGATCAATGCACACGGCGTACATCTAGGACAGACAGATATGTCCATACCGCAAGCGAGAGCCTTATTACCTAAAAACTCCATCATAGGTGTGAGCTGCAACAATGTACAGCAAGTCAAGAAGGCTAGGCAAGACCTCGTAGACTACGTCGGCATAGGCGCGGTTTGGGGAACCAAGACAAAAACACTCACGAACCCCATCATCGGTGTGAGAGGCGTTGGCAAAATACTAGAAGTATTAGATGGAACGAATATAAAAGCGGTGGCTATTGGTATGCTCCTCCGGCGTGAATTTTATTGTTTCATTGTTCACTTCATTAGGGGGCATCAAGGCGAACAATCTTTTGAGAACGCTTCATGGAACAGTTTCGTCAACAGGGCACACCCTTGATGGTATTGCGGTAGTTTCGGAGATAATCTCTTCCCAAAATCCTAGAGTTGCTGCAGCCTGTCTGTCCAAAGTCCTTCATTCGTTCAGAGCACGGTTCTCCGCCACTGTACCGCGAGGTTGCGTCCTGGCGTCTAGCCTCTACGATAAAAACGGGCGCGTGTCAACACGCTTTCAGATTCTAGAAGGGGTTCAGACATTGATGACCAAAATTAGAGAGATTGGACCTCTCGTGCATCAGGTGTGCACGGATTCGAGAATTGGGGTTGTTAGGCGCTTACAAACGCTGCAGATAACTAATAATGTTGTTGCTACCCAGTCTGCTAACATTACCCTCAGCCTAGGGGGAAGCCCAATCATGGCGACTGCTCCAGAGGAGATGGAAGACTTAGCACGCATTATAGGAGCTTTGCTAGTCAATATGGGGACATTGACAGCTGTGACCTTAGGAGGCATGCGTAAAGCGGGTACGCACACGTCACTGATACTAATGTGCTCCATTTGGATCGTCATGTGCTTTAGGTTTTTATGCCAATATGTTCAGAAAGCCACTCGTTTTTGATCCTGTTGGCGTAGGTGCCAGCCAGTTCAGGAAAGAGACTGTCAGAGGCAAGGGATAAATGTAATTTTCGGGAGCTTGACCTGAAAACTCCCAATAGAGTTGCTGGATATATGCCAAGCAAGCGTGATCAAAGGAAATCCCGGGGAACTCGCTGTACTCGCCGGTTCAAATGAGGTTTTGATTATTACATTTTTCCAGGATCTTTTTCTCAGCAATTCCCCTCCAGGTCGAATCAAAAGGGGTCGATAGTGTGGGTCCCGGATTTAAAGATCCTGTCAACTTTGTGAGACGACTGGCTCAGAAGGAACGTGGGTGTTGTAATGTTATGAACCTTCTCTTCTTTTATCTAATCTCCAGCTTAAGGAAGCATTGTGGTAATGACAGGCCCCATAGATTATATTTCAGACGGAGAGACCGTAGTATCTCTTAGCAACGGGGATGAGATACTTGGAAAAATCACAGGCTCAGGTTGCGTCGTCGGCACTTCCATTGCCTCTTTCTGCGCTGTGGCATCTATTTGTGCTACGTCAGAGGAACAGTTCCATGGCGCCCTCGTAAGTGGCGACATGTTTCTAGGTGCAATTGCGGGGTAAGATCTCAACCGGATGTCTGCCTCATTGCACTGACTCCTCGTATCTGGAATAGTGTTTTGGTCTTGACAGTTGGTGCGGAGATCGCGGTCGAGAGTGGAAGCGTACAAGGTCCTGGGACTTTCTTAGGAGTTTTGATTGATGCGCTTTGGAAATTGACGCCTGAAGATGTCGCAAAGAGAGCAAAGATCAATGTGCATATTTTGTGATTTGAAATTGAAGCTTAAATTTATTGCGGAAAGAGGAAAGCTTTCCCTTTGACTATATTTATATTTTGGGACTCCCTCTTCGCTAAGTCCAATGAACAGTGTTTATCCTTAACACATTTCCAACGCTTAGGGAGAGCCTCAGTGTACTAAGGGGTACATTCCCCTCCAGGCGCAGAATCCCAAAATCTTTTAGGGCAGACATTACACCGCTTTTCGCACCTGTGCAACCGATTCTCCATTATCATTTTCCCTTGGAGATCAAAGGCACATCGTAGACAACATGACATTAGGCAGCTAGCCATATATGAGATGACACAGCATCAACTGGTACATAGGATTGGAAATGTGTTGGTCTTCTCAAGATTCAATCATGGAAACGTAATACTGGAACAGATCAACAGTAAGCCTATATTGAGCATTGGAACGTTCAGATTTACACTGCCCTTTCTTCTTTCGATGGTAAGGATTTGGTTTTAGTCAAGTGAACAGGAAAAAAGCGATTGAAGAGACTTGAGCTGCGGTGACTATGTGGCTGAAGCGACTGAATGATTACACTGTAGATCTTGGAACTCTAGGTAGTAAAATGGCAACTAAATTTGGGGGCAGAAAGGAATAAGAAATGGGCGGCCGAGTTGTTTATCAGGACACGATTTCTGGTTCGTCGAAATCTCCCTTTTTGTAAGGTGAGTCATTACTCGTGTTTTCGGCCTTGAGCCGTTTATACGGAGCACGTCTCCATCTTCCGATCGTGAGCCTCCTCATTGCTCCATTGAATTCTAATTTCGGCGCTGTTGACTTCCACGGCCATAGGAACCAATAATCGGAAGTCCACAAATTTCATCCACAAATTCAGTTACCCAAATTGGTAGTCTGAATTACTAGGCCAGGGTATACCGCGGTACTAAATACAAGGACGAAAATAAATGCACAGCTTTCGTTGTCGCTAAGCCTGTCTCGCCCAGTACAAAACAAATTGACTCGGGGTTGGAACTCAAACCAAAACGAGTAGAGGGAGGAATGAGTGGTGGAATCGCTGAGCTTCAAGCTAGGGAGTGAGTGAGTGAGTTTGACATTGTGTCATTGGACTTGGCGGTCTGGATTATACTGTGGTTACAGTTTCATAGCATATGATGGGGTGCTATCTTACATTGTTGATTACATACCTTCACGGTACGGTCCGCTCACTACCTGATGGGCGGTCGGCCCTTAGAACCTGTAATCGTACAATAGCTGCAACAAGAAGCAATACATCGACAGTGAGATTAGTATTGATAGCATGAGATCGCGCCACTAATTCATTGTATGATATCAATTACCTATTCTAACTCCTCGTGAGTCGTGCTATTGAGTAGAGAAGGCAGTCGAAGAATGACTAAATTTTATTGAGAAGACTTACTGACTGGAACTCCATACAATTCTCGTCTC
>Ga0157357_1000432_pt1 | contig 18015 bp, 12 predicted proteins | sample AttcapACBM1_FD_111485 | JGI IMG/M metagenome (GOLD analysis project Ga0157357, IMG submission 111485) | Fungus gardens microbial communities from leaf cutter ant in Botucatu, State of Sao Paulo, Brazil - Atta capiguara ACBM1 | ecosystem: Host-associated > Fungi > Mycelium > Unclassified ... | reverse complement strand
TTTTTTTATATGAACTCAGCTATGAGAGCTTTGTATTTATATACTATTTATACAAATAAATTATAGTTTATACTAGCTAGCCTTAAATTACTCTACTCTAAACCTATATATACACACTATAAAAACATATATTTAAACTATAACATCATACTATATAACATATTACAACTCAAGTTCAAGTGATAGAGTGAAAGAAGAATCTTGTATTGGGTTAACACAAGTGTCACAAACTTCATTCAACTTATATCTCTACAACCAGTAGACTGGTTCCCATAAACTAAGTTGTACTAGAAAGCCACAAATGAGAGCTATCCATATATATAAGAAATATACAAAAGTGATAACAGATTACTAAGATATTAGATCATTAGTAACTATAAGTTTTATTAGCTATTATCTCAGGAATGGTTATATAGATTTATATAATCTAACTTGCATTGAAAAGTACTTATCAGATTGTCACTGGTAATATATGATGTATTGCATAGCAATCAGTACTTATAGAGATACAATCATATCAATATAGTGATATAATTACTTACCTACTAAAATTAGCCTGACAGCTGCTATAACAACTATTAGCTCCATCAGATAGAGATAAAAGTAGTGATTATATGATAGCAACAGCTTGCACATAGACCATTATTTTTTTATACATAAATCTATATATTTAAGAATTAGATCTCAGACTTAATAATATCTTTCATCAATTGTTATCTTTATTCATTATCATTATCCTCTTAAACTTCTGAATCACTTCTAAACCTTTGAGAGTATACTTAAGATTCAAATATCACAAACAACTGAGTAGTTTATTTTGTGATAACTTAAGAGAGTTCTTGGTACAAAGTATCTACTTATATATATATATATATACTAGGCTAATAGTCTGTATGAGACTATATCTAATCTATCCTTAAGACTATGTATTATACATGTTATATAATATTATTGTTCCAGAATCTTTTATATCCTTTTATATATCACATGATCATGTGACAGTGACAGTGACAGTTACATATGTCACACTTCTGTCACATATGATGTTATGATAAACCCTAACCTTAAGTTCCTAATAAAGAAAATGAAATAAAATGAAAATGAGAGAGAAAAAAATAAAATAAGATAAGATAAAATATAGGGTTCAGAATACATTATAAAAGCATATCAATAACAGGTATGCTCAGATCAGTTTTCAAAACATAATATAAATGTTCAAAAGTATTTGATTCTTTCATTATATGTAACCATAGTCACATGTCTATATCCATCATGTGATTATATAACCAGTCATAAAATGTTATATGACATTTTTGTACTAACACCCAACTAACTCCTAGCTAAGTATTTCCTATAGATAATAAGTATTCAAATTCCAGATTAGGTATATGAAATCAAATTTTCATGGAAAATAGATGAAGGCCCTGCTTGGGAATCTGCTGCATTGGGATGAACCGATAATACCAGATAGCATTGTTGACAATTACAGGATTTTAAAAGTCATGAATGTGTGATTGTGGCAATTTATACTATCTTGCTGCATCACTATAAGAGTCGGTTGCGTAGAAGCAGCTTCCGTCAACTGACCTTCATGGCCTAGATTTGGCTCACGATTTTGTGAAAGTACAGGAGTAGAAGGTCTTTTGTCATCATCTCCTTCCATGGTATCGCCATCGTCAACGGTGTCGTGACAGAATTCGCCCAGATCATCCTCGCGCTCGTCGTCAGTGGCACCCGTCCATTTTGCCACATTTCGAGACCTCATGCTCTCAACTGCTGTTTGGAATGTTCCGCGAGATGCTAACGAGGCATGCGACTCCGAATGTTCTAGAATGTGATTGGATTGAGCTGGCTGTCCTGACTTTGGTTGGCCATGATTTGCCAACAAAGAATTGGAAGATGCTGATTCAGTAGGCGAAGAGGAAATCAAATGATCTATGGCAGAGCTTTGAGGAGCGGATGACGAGGATGTTGGCAGGATAATGTCCGATGTTTTCGATACCTCGATGCCAGTAACTATTGCTTCTAGATCAGTTTCTACCTCAGAAGTAGGTGTCTGCTCGGTAATCAAAGGGACCTCAGGCACGGGGCAAGTAATATATCCATGGCCCTTAATGCCCATAGGTAGATTGTTGCTCTCTCGCACAGAAATTTCCTTCTCTTTTCCTTTATGGACTACAATCAAGGCCTCCTCCGATTTCTCTTCGCCTTGGACGTCATACATTGTACGACCCTCAGTGCTTGCTAGTGTGGCATTCGTGTTCTGTTCAGCTGGCAAACTGGCCGGTAACCTCGGCTGCGATGAATCAGCAGAACGAGGTACTTCCTCGTCAGGTCCCATTACAGTCTCTTGTGCCAGTTGTGCTTCATCGGCTGCACCCACTGAAAGTTCCCTGGTCGCACCTGTACTGGCGTCCCCACTGTCTCCAGTCTCACCAACTGCAGCCTCAAAGTGTGGAGGTCTTTGGCTAGTATCTAGGTCCACTGCACTCATTGAAGCGAACGCTACTGCATCCGGACCGTACGGACGCCCAAATTTCGCAAGACCTTCCCGACTTGAGATTAGCTGCAGTTGCTCTGGCGTCAAACCCTGCCTTGGATATGCCGCGAACTCTATTCGGATAGCCGTATGAGTTAATGGTGCAGATATCGAATTCAGTGATATCATAGAAGGTGATACCAGGTTGGGACGGGAGCTGTTATGCGATGCGGAAGACTTCTGTCGACTGAGACCAAGAATCGAAACGAGGGAGGTGGTTGAAGCACCACGATTGTGGGTGTGGGAAGGGGAATCTGGAAGAGGAGTAGTGGAGGAAGTGCCCGAACCAGCGGACCCGGGGCGGGCATGGTGACCTCTTGAGGCCGCTGTACGATCTAATAATGCCCGGAATCCCAAGCGTCTCGGAGACGAGAGCAGAGGCAACGCGGGGAGTGAGCTGTTGTTGACTGTGCCAAGAGATGCAGAAGTATTGGGCGATTCAAGATGAGTGAGAGAGCGATTGACGTCATCGTCAGCCTGTCTCACCGCCTCAAAGTACCTTGGAGCTTCTCCACGAGGATCAGGAGAATCAAGAGTACCGTGATTGTCGACCTGGAAGACTGATGCTGAAGAGATACTGCCTGTATCTGGGCTTACAGGACGCAAATTCCTGTCAGCGACCCTTGACTGAACTGACGAGTCGCAAGCTGTGTCACCCTCGACGAAAAGGGTAAGCTGGGCTGGAGTATTTTGAAGTGGGGTAAGAGGGGATTGCGAGTCAGTTTCTATGCTACTTTCTGCGTCCTCGTCGACAGAGACCACAATAGCAAGAGGCTGTGAGATGGGAGCATCCTCTTCTGGTGGTCCCCTACGAAAATATAACATAATGAGCACAACTTTCGGCCATCAATATGAAGCGAACCCACTGAACCACGACTAACTCTTGTTCGCCAGGCTCCTTTGCGTATGCGGGCAATGAATACGTAGATTGTTGCGAAGGGGTGCGTCGTGGTCGCCTATTTCTTCTTGTGGTTGCATTATTACTAAAATTACCATTATTGATCGTCCCAGCCAATTCATCCGCAGTCAAAGGCACACGAACGTCACCATCAGGACGAGCGATTCTTGATGGTTCGTGAGACCACAGTAAGCTAGCAATTAGTTTCCTCTTCTTCCACCATGTGATAGCAACGGCCAACACGATGAGGCCACCAAACACCGCGACTATAGGTGCCTATGTGATATTTTGTCAGTCCGAATTACTCTGGATTTTACCAAAATTATTTTACCCAAGAAGAAGCAGAGATACTTCTTCTACCGAGTTGGTGCGTCTGGTCAGAAGTTACTGGCCTATGAGGCCCATGCATAGGTACAGCCCCGACACAGTGAGCATTTGTGCATAACAGAAACCAGAAAGCCATGAAAAGCTCAAGCATCTCCCAGGAAGAAATTCGGAAATATTGTTGATTCCTAGAGCGTTTGCAAGATGAGGGTGATAACTACAGAGGGAAACTCTCGTAAAAATGAGCATGTTCAGGGGGATAAGAGCCGTACCCAAGCCTTTATGTGGTCTGATAACCGTCCACTCCGCAACAACTGACCCGATCCCTGACACCATCTCTCCAAGCCTCCTGAAATTCCTCGCCTTGTGACCCCATGTATCATGCCTCCAGCAAGATTTGTGCTTTTACTACATCCAAATTCATCATCATCATCATCATGTCGTGTAAAAGTCGTTAGCATATGAGATAAATCGTGATAATAAGTGCAGTGCTCGTCGAATCCCGATAAAAATATCAATACGAGAAAATCCAGGATGTGGAAATACAAGAAGAAACGGAAAGATGAGTGGATAAGCGCCTTTCCCGGTTTGTTCATAATTTCTTAAAATAGCACACTTAATATTCTTTAGTCTCCACGTGTTTGAAGAAACCCACGCAAGATTTCATTCCGTCATGATGGCTCCGTCCTCCCGCAAGTAGTCTCTTGTCATTCACCATGCATGACGGAGCAACCTCAACGTGGGGTAGATCATCAGAGGCTGGCTATGTAGTGTAGATCCCTAATCTTGTCACATTTTTTTCGGTAACATTTCTGGCACATAAACAAAAGGACTTGAGAAAGCGCCGTTGATGGTCGCGAGAACCACTTGGTTATAAGCAAGTCCTCGTGCCGTTGCAGGGACTCAAATTGTCTGTGTCTACATTATAATCATATATATACTAGGAAAATCGGGATTGTCCAGTATGGGAATGTGACAGAATGTGACAGACAGCTCATCAATGGCAACCTTGACAGCTGAATTTCCGCCGTGTCAAGGTGACCGGTAGGACACGAAACTTAAGCGGTTCGAGTTGTCAGAAAATTCATCGCCTAGTTGTTTGCTTCAATGATAGCATTCTCTTATCCCAAAGTCGAGCCTTACCGCTGGCCAACTATAGTTCCTCGGGAAACTATACCAGTTTATCCACCTCCGGAACCTCTTGTATATCCGTCATTGCCTTCTAAACCTCGGCAGCTACCGATCGCCTCAAAATTCACGCTTTCAACACATATTGTACCTGCCGCACATCTGCGGACGCTTCCTTATGCTCCGACGCCGCCACCACTGCCTCCAAACTCCCCAAAAGCTGAACGAAAGGCGTGGAATGATCGATTTTGCGGTCAGTTGCGTATTTTGGCCGCACCTCCTGCATCATCTGGACACCCAACACTCTTGTGGATATGCCTGAATCGCTACGTTAGGAAAGGGATGAAAGGAACGGGGTTAACATTGCTTTTTGCACATGCCAATGGCTTTCCGAAAGAAGTAGGCAGAGAACTTGACTACAGTCACAGCTGCCATTGATAGATTGTTTAGACTTGGGAACCTACTATTGAACCCATTCTGAGCTCGCCATCAGGTGAGCTTGTGGACGAGATTTGGGTATGGGAAGCCGTACAACACGGTGATTCAGCACTTTTAAACGGAGAGTCTTTGGGATACCTGTGTATGTATGGTCAATGTTGTCTCTCAAATACTGTTCATGACAACAAGTTTGTAGTTGATTGGGCGGACAATGGGCGCGATATTCTCAGCTTTCTACATTACTTTATACCTGCTTTTCTTACCGATGCTCCGCTGCCAACTCACCTTCGACGTGTCGACTCCGAAGAGACTAATTACAGGCTGAAGCATGGTTTTAGGAATAGAACATTGGTTGGTATTGGACATTCATATGGAGGGTGTACGATGTGAGTCTTGCGGACTTTCCACCAAAATTATTCTATATAATCTCGTTACGAAAGGACGTTCGCCACCTTGGAAAATCCCAAGCTCTTTTCCTCTCTCGTATTAGTCGATCCCGTCATCCTTCGACCCTACGACCGGCAACAGATGGACCTCATGGACCACCGCACTGAGGCAATGATTCATAGTACGCTCAACCGCCGTGAATCCTGGTCATCTAAGTATGCTTTTTAATAGGTCTGATGACTGTCTTATCCTGACACCGATTTCAGGCAAGATGCTCTCGAGAGCATGAGGAAGAACCCGTTCTTTAACGTGTGGGACCCGAAGGCTCTCGAAATCTATGTTGACTGTGGGCTCTACGATACTCGATGTCCTTCGGGAAGACCAATTACTAAGCTCAAAATGCCTGCTGTCCAGGAGGCAGTTGTCTTTGCCGCCACACTCACGCAGTTCGAGACGTTTCAGCGGCTGGAACATTTAGATGAAAGGATTGAGCTTCGATGGATCGTTCCTGGTAAACCTAATGCTCAAGAGTGAGTGGCATTGTCTTTTGAGCATGACAACTCGCAGAATGACTTCTAGATTTGGTCCCCCTGGATCGACACACTTGCGAGTCTGGGTGAGGTCGAGGAATTCTTCGAATGTGAGAATACTGAAGGCGGGACATCTTGTGGGTTTTTCCTAATCCAGAGTACTTTTTAGAGTGCAATCCCTCATGAGATTCAATTCAGATACCCCAAGAAGCCCCTTGTGAGCTTGGTGAGCATTCAAGCACTTCTCTTCCAAATTTTTTTTTGTATGCTGACCAATTTTTTTCTTTCCTGCCAGCACTTGAGATAACCAACTTTCTTGGAAAGAAATACGGCAATTTGCGCAGCCTCAAAAGCAATTTATGAGTGAATTATTGATTACTTCTGTCACATGTCACAAGCTATGAAGATTATCCTAGTGTGCAATCCTTCTATTATTATCAGTTTTCAATCGAAATCACCAGTTCCGTCATGTTCCCAAGCTATTGAAACAGATTTTGACCGTAGCTCCGATTAGTTCCTTCATATAAAATGATAAGACCCACACAAGGAATTCTCTACAGATTATGTTGCCGACCTGAAGCTGTTCAATTGTTCAGTAAGTGTGGATCTCTAGTGCGTGAATTTTTTGATATGACTGTTTTAATAGACCTAATGTCTCAACTGACCACATAGTCCAGATGCGAACTTTGAAGAATGTAGGGGATCAGCGATTGCTAAACAACAACCACTTGATCCCTTCCCATGTCTCCCTCCAATCAAAACGCGCCCGCGGACGTCTATACACTACACTGACATTTCTGGTCAAACTTCGATGAGCATTTGAAGGTAGTTGTGATTGATTTACCAGCTGTATGAACCTCACTCTCTCGCTTATCCTTGAGAACACGCTCCATTTCTTCAAAGGCACTTTGAACGGCACTAGCTGGATTGACTACTTGAGTGTTTGGACTACTGGTTTGAATATTTTTTGGCCATTGGTCTTCGGGTATATTCACCATGGTCAACTTGACACGAAGATCTGCTACGGCATTCTTGTAAGCCTCTAAGGATTCTCCATATAGATCATAAACACAGACGGCACAGCCGGACATGCAACATGCTAAAGACGGGAATGAGTGAGAGAAATGCGATCATGAAACGCTATTGTACCATCTGATTCTGGTGGCGGGGGTTCCATTGGTACGATGAATCCTCGGAACACCGAAAATTGAGGTGAAAGGGTGGGTACGTTTATAGTATCTGTACCATGTTGTTGTCGATGACTGTTTCGACACTTTTTCAACGCCTCCTTTCCGCCCAACGACTTCTCCAGAATCAGATATCTATCTCCAAGATTCCTCCCGCTCTGACTAGGAGCTCGGGTTCGAGAATGATCAGCCAAGTTTCGACTCCATCGAACCATGTTGACATCACGGAAGAGAAACTGAAATGAACACCGATTATTTAGCGTGAGGGACATGGCTAACGCAATCGGGTAAGATTCTCGGTATGATGCGTAAGCAGCTTACACCGTCCGGGACCATAAAAATAACAACTAATATGTTTTCTGGGCCAGCAGGCAAATGTGCCTGGGTAAAGTATGAAGTATCCATTCTTGTTTCAGGATACTACACGCGTCACCCGTCACGGCACACCTCGCTTTTGGTTGGCGTGTCAGTCGAGGCCCAGCACGGGATTGATGGTACTACTTTCCCCTGTGACGGTAACACATGAACCTAGTTGTACGGCTATTCCATATATTATGGATCTGCCAATTACTCGTCCCTCCTTCAATCGTCCCTCATGTCCCTCTGTCTCTTTGACCCTGTCCAGTACGACGAACCACCTGCACCGCAAGACCCGCCACACAACCATACCCCACTGTCGCCTCCTCGACCGCGAAAAATTCAACGCCCGTCAACCGCGAGTGGTATCATGGTGTCCAGCCTGCGGCACTCGGCGCCCACTCCATCTTCATTGTCTCGTCCACAAGCATCTAAAGAGAGAGCAAGGAGTGTTGACGCGACCATATGGTCGCCTTTGCAGTGCTTGAGAGACTTGCGTCCGGCTGGTGAGATAGATCAGTGTTGATTCAATATAAAGCAAACCTAGTATATAGACACTCCACTGTTCAAGGACGAAGCAAAATTGCCAGTCGACGCCTTTACTAGGTGTCCTCCTCAAGCAGGGGCTGCAGTCACCGTACCTCAGGCTGCAGATTCAGAAGCAGATGCCAATACAAGCATGTCCGAAAATGAGCCTCAATCAGTACTTTCGACCTGTGATATTCAGACGACTCAAGGAAGAGCTTCTACTGCCGTATCATCCCTCATGGGTGACCCAGAAATTTCCCATCCCAGTACGACGCAGGCCGCTGTTGGCGCACAAATCTCCTCTGCGATGTCCTCCCATTCAATCGATACTGAGATATCTACCCTCCCAGAGGCTAGAAGCGAACGTCACGACTCCGAGGCCACTGCTGGATCAACAAGCGACAATCCAAAACGATCCAAGCCAGCAAGCCTTATCCTGGCGTCCTCTTACGGAGGAACTTGCAAAACCACTAGTCTCTCTACACCTCGAACGGCCCCTCCCGCTATGATGAGAAATCCACGACCTCTTCCTCCCCTTCCACGCGGGAAACGCCAGGTTAGGCCCCTCCCACAACCTCCTATACTACCTTCATACACTTTACCTGTGGATTCCTCATCCCTTCCCAGTGCTTCTCAATCGCCTTCAGCTACTCCTTCATCTTGTTCTCAAGCGATGGCAAGGTCATCCGCGGACGTTCTTGATCAGCTCCTTGACCAACCAAACATCTCTAGGCGCCTCGTTGTACCAGCCATCCTTACAGATTCTAGCTCTCTGGACCCTCTAACACCAAACATACCCTTACCTTCATTACCTGTGGCAGCAAAACGTCCTCGAGCATTCAAGATGCCTGGCGAGGAGACTATACCAGATATGTCTGCCACGTTCGATATTCGTCCTTTCGACAACATACAAGCTGAGAGGAAGATTGCCGATGAACTCGGTCTCACCGCGAAGATTGAAACTACTCCCGCTTCCAAACGACAGGACACAGAAATATCAAAAAGACAACTTCGCACGCGGATCGCTCGTCCTCAAGCAATCTATCTACTTGGCAATCTCTCTGACGAGTTGTACGATTGTACGTCTGTGGAGGAGGGATGTACTTCTGAGTCCTCTATTAGTGAGAGCTTGAATACGAACCTGGAGCTGCCGGTCGATGTTGATGCTGAGGAGGAGTTAGATGACAAATCGCCGCTGTTCATGTTCGTTGAAGATGGTAGTATGCTGGAGGAGTTGGATGATTTGGAGGAGGCGAACATCGGTTGGGCATCGCAGAATGTCGTCACATACCAAAAGGAGTCTCGTGTCAAAAGAGCTACCAGGGCCTGGGTTTTGGAGAGAAATGGGCAGCGGTGGGAGGAACAGAATGTGCTCAATGCACTGCGCGAACTCTAAATCCCTTGCTCATTCATACACTCATTTGATTTTTCATCCAGCCATTTTTCCATACGCATAAGTCGTTCGTTCAATCATACCCCCTATCAAGCGTTCTTTCATCTCTCAATATACCCTATGTATATATCTTTGATGTTGTCGTTCATTGTATTCGAGCGTATTTTTAGGACGTCGTCGTCTGTCGCATAGTTACTATCACATCAATCCAAACCGCATGTTTCGTAATTACAATGTGGCTGAAACATGTCTGAAAAATGGATTGCCATTGTAGATGAATGCAAATACGAGAAATGCAAATACGAGAATAGAACCCATGTCCTTCTCACCACCATCTGTAGGTATTGCTGTAAGGTATTGCTGTGAGGTAGTGGTCACAGATTGTAAAGGTATAAAGGACCAGCTATGAACTGAACTCCCTCTCCACTAAGCAGACTCTAGAGCTTGCCCTCCTCCAGTCAACCACTGGGATCCTGTAGGTATTTACAACACAGCATAGGGATACAAGGATGCCATAGAGAAGTACAACCAACTTTTCTACATTTGGGAGGAGAAGGCTTTCTCATTGATGGGGTTAGGTAAAAGTCACAGCTCAGAGTCACAGCTCAGCTAGAACTTCCATAACCCTACAGACCACTCTGTAATACTCTTTCAATGTTTGGGTGAAGATCAGGATGACGTCCAGATATACTATTATGATACCTTCTGCTATAAAATCCCAGAAGATGTTGTTCATCATGGTCTGGAAGGTGGCAGGACTGTTGGTCATACTGAAGAACATTACTAAGGGTTCAAAAAGACCACAGTTTGTGTACAAGGCTGCCTTTCACTCATCACCAGGCTTGATATGGACATTGTTAAATCCCTAGTGAACATCTAGCTTAGTAAAGTAATGGGCTCCCTGGAGTTTGGTGACTATTTTGGAGATTAGAAGAGTGGTCACTTGTTCTTGATAGTTATTGCATTGAGAGTCCTATAGTCTTGTACCAATCTGAGAGAGCTGTCTTTTTTCTTAATAAAAAAGACTAGTACAGCTATAAGAGACTTTGATTGTCTTATCTGGCCTGTGCAGAGGTTCTCAAGAAGATATACCTTGGATGCCTTGGGCTCTGCTTTAGAAACCAGTTCAATGGTATGATTTTACTTGTGGTGGTCTGGAAGGGTATTGAAGTCCTCTTTAGCAAACACCAATTTGAACTGCTAAACATGTGGGAGAATGGCAAGAGCATTGTTTTCAATCTAGTTATAATAAAAGGCTTCTAAGAGACATTGAGACAAAGTAACTGCTACTTGGAGGTCTAAAGCCAAAGGTTCTGGGTACCACTGGGTCATATAAAAGCAATTACCTAACTCTTCTTGGTACTCTATAAAAGTTTGCAAGGTTGGGGATATATCTTCCCAGCTGTTTACTAAGATGGAAAAGAAACCAGACCTATATATATCGAGGGCATATTTCTGACATTTCTTAGTCTTATTAATATCTTGGAAATTTGTGCAATATACTAAACAGCATGTCATAACCATCTCTCTCTTTTGTTAGTTTATCTTGGAGTGATTTTTCAACTGCATGAAACCAAGGATAAGGTCTTACTTATCTAGACTTGAAACTGCATATAAAGCCCACTTGGAATATAACTGGTAGCACAGGACTACATTTACCACCTTGGATATATAACTGTTTTCATTCAAAGTACTATCAATATTAAAAACTGGTATAGGCTTAAAGAGCTTGTGGGTGTTCATGTGATGTTTTTCTACAAAGCTACAACTTATAAAGATTTCTATAGCTCTAGAGTCTACTAGCACTTGCATAGAAAATGTTACAGAAGTATCAGTAGTTTCAAGAGCAACAAGAAGATATTGAGAGATTTCATGGGTATTGAGAGTATTAATTGTTAGATATAGAAGTAATTTCTTTTCTCACTTGGAATGTCTAGTGGAGGCTGCAGAGTTGGCATGGAGTATACAAACAGATATATTTAAGGGTGTCACAAACTTTATTCAACTTGTATCTCCACAACTAGTAGACTAATTCTCATAAACCAAGTTGCACTGGGAAGCCCCAAATAAGGGCTATTCACACATATGTTGGATGTACTTTATCTGCTGAAATAGAGATATTGTGTTCACACTTGCCACCCAAGCCATGTCCACCATTTAAATACCAATGTTATTTTTTCACTTCTTCATTTGTTCTTCTAAGTGTCTTTTTTTATTAAGCCTTAGTCTTAGATATCTACTTAGACATGTAACATAGTAATTTAGTAAGAGTAATTTAGAAACTAGAGTACTAGAAATCTATAAACTTTACTGAAAGTTAAGAATTTCTATTCCTTAAATATACTATCAGGATAGTACTGGTGTGTAAAAATAGTATTAAGAGGCTAAAATTGGTGTTTCTATCCTTTCACCTTCTTGAAAACATATTTAAGAATCCATATAAAGTAAAATGTCAACCAGTAAAAACTTTACAAACAAAGTTGAGTTGAGTTCTTGGAGCAATTTTGCTTAAGAACAACAAATTTATGGATAAAGAGATAACAAGGAGGGAGTATTAGAAGAAATCAACAACACTTTGGACAAAAAAGGCTCTAACTTAAAGGAACTTTGTAAACTATACAAACAAAGTATATATCAAAAAACTAAAGAAAGTTGTTCTAAATAAGTTGTGAAATACACTTATTATGAGAATATAAAAAAACTCCTGAAAAATTATGTCAACTTGTTGATAAAGCCTTATAAAACCTAAAGTGTAATCTTTAGTTAAAATGGCAGTGTAGAAAAAAATGGAAGAGAAAAGAGAATCTGTACATAGATAAATTCAGAGAAAGAAAAAGAGTTTGCAAAAACTGCCAGATATGTGAAGACAAAGATTTTGAAGATAAGGTCATATAATATAGTATCTTGTCAAAAATCAGTTATTCAAGATATAGCTGATAAAACTGTTAAAAGGAGAAATATGACAATTTAGACACTCTATCTGAGAAAGTCAATACAAATAGTATATCCAGTGAGGATATCTCCAATTCTAGTATCCTAAAGAGGAAGGAAAAGAAAAGTCCCAACTTAGATTTTCTATTAGGACTATAGAGAATAATATCTGTGATTTACAGTTAGAGGAAAGTGTACTCTTTATTAGCTCAAAAACTTCAGAAGTAGTACTGGAGTCTTGTAATGATGTGTGTAGCAAGAAAACCTTCTTGAAAGAAAACTTCAGTTACACTTCAGGTATATAGTAAACAAAGTACAGACCAAGACTTTAGTTGATTTGGGAACCACCACAAACTTCATCAACAGAGTTTTTGTAGAAAATAAAAATAATAATCTGGAAATATAAAACTAGAAAATCCATATAAAATATTCAATGTAGATAATACTTCCAACAAGGCAGGACAAATAATAAAATATGTCTGAGCTTATATAGAAATTGGATTTCATAAGACAATTTAACATCTTTTTGAAATAAAAGAATAATGATTGTATATTCAGTTTATTGAACACTAGTTTATACTTAGTTATATTATTACTGTTTATGGCCTATAATTAGGGGCTATAGCTAGTTTGAGTGCTGTATCTCTATTGAGATACTATGTTAACAAGATTTAAATTGCTATATCTACATATCAAAAATAAACTAGCAAAAAGAGCAATGGAAGCTTACTAGATATCCAGATACATATGCTTATAAAGTCTGTAAAACACAAGATATAGAAGTAAATGCTGATGAGCTTTATCTTGAACTGAATATTAGTGAATCAATTTCATTAAACAGTATAGAAAATAAAGATCCTGACAACTATATATCTTACTAAGCAGATACAATTGACTCAGGCAATTACTACTAGACAATAGTGATTGCAACTCTACTCAACAATCAAGACTAGTATAGAAACTTAGATTGTAAGAACACAAAGACCTGAAAAGCATATGTATCAAATTGATTACATGAGTGTAGAAATGTGTTCTCAAAAACCAAGTCAGAGAGAATATCATTACAGAAGGTTGTATAACCATGCAATTGAGTTTAAAAAAGACATAATGCTTTCCAAACCAATAAAAGGTCTATCTGCTTTCTTTAGCAGAAAGAAACACTCTAGACAGATAGATTGATGAAAAACTTGAAAAAATTCTAGAGTAGCCAGTACTATCAAAAAGTACAAAATATTCTTAGACTTTGCAAATTTCTATTTGTAAGTTCTCAATAAACTTTGCCAAGATATCATGAATACTTTCCAACTTAATAAAAAAGAATAGTATTTAGACTTGGAGAATGGAGCAACAAAATGTTCATGTTCTTCAGATAGTAAAAAAGACTTTTATAACAGCTCTAGTTCTAAGAGTACCAAATGATGAAAATCTTTCAAATTATCTATAGATACAAGTAAATTTGCTACTGGAGCAGTCTTATCACAAAAGTACTAGCTACTAGAATATGGCATCCAAATTCTTTGCTTAAAGTTATTAGATATCTATGAAAGAAACTATAAAATCTATAACAAAGAGTTACCAGCAATAATCTGAGAATTAGAAAAATATTATTATCAATATCATTTGAAAAAACATCTATATATTGAGATCTTGTTGGATTATTAAAACATTACATTCTTCAAGACAGCTCAAAAGCTGACTAAGAGACAAGCAAGATAGGCTTTTTACATAACCTATTTTGACTATGTACTCTATTATAAACTGGAAAAGATGATACAAGCTAAAGATCTCTTGTCTTGAAGAGTAGTATTACAACTCAAAGACCTTAAAGTTGGCCAATGAATAGAACCTTGTATTGAGTTAACACAAGAGAACTCAATAGAGAACTCTGTACAAGATTGTCTACCTTATATACAAATATCTAATAGTCCATGCAAGCTATTTCTAGCCTACCCTAAATGACCATGTGTATCATATATTATATAACATTATCTCTTCCAGAATATTCTATGTCCTTCCATGTGACTTGTGACTTGTGACTGTCACTGTTACTGTGTCATCTGATGTGACTAATGTGGGACTGAGTGATGTCATCACTAATCCTAACCCTAACCCTAAGTTCTAAAAAAATGAAAATAAATCAAAAATAAAATAAGAATAAGAATAAGAAAATAAGAAAAAACTAAGTCCACTTCTTGCGATCTTGACAAGTAGACCATGAGATGGAGATAGACTTCAATAATATGAACTAAGTACCAAAATCTAAGTTCTTTGCAATCAATACACTAGAGGCTTTTCATAAGTTATCTAACAATAATGGCATAATTTTAGAGAAGACTAAGGTAGTACTCTTGCCAGATAAAGTTACTTCTTCAGTCAAAACTGGAAAATTAAAAATAGAAGACTTATAAATTGGTCTCTAGAAATTACTAGTAACTAAAAATGATAATATTTGTCAAGAAATATGTTATCGGTTGTAGTATGTGATAACAGATGAAAAATTGCCCATAGCAATCATTTGAACCACTCATGCTTAATAAGATGCCTAATAAGTCTTGGAAAATTATTTCTATGAACTTATTTTATAATTACCAAAGTCAAAAGTTACAATACTATCTGTGTTATTATTGACAAGCTCATCAAAAGAGTACACTTTATTCAAATTGATATTCAGTTCTCATTTGAAGATATGGTACAATTATTAAATGATAGAGTTTATTCTCTACATGAATTGCTACTACAAATCATTTCAGATAGAGAAATACAACACTTAGCTAAAATCTTCTGAAAGAGGTATAATTTATTGGAAATACAATTAACAATGTCAACAGCATATCACCCACAAACAGATGGGCAGATAGAATATGTAGACCAGATATTAGAGCAGTATCTTAAATGTTATGTTGATTATGACCTAGAATACTGGTCAAACCTGTTACTAAGTACAGAGTTTGCATACAATAATCAAGCATATAAAGAAACAAACAAAAGTCCTTGAATATAGCAGAAATCCAAGAGCAGGTCTAATATTAGTCAAAAAAAGTTGCTAAACAAGAACTTGAATGACCTTGCATATAAAAAGACAAAAAGCTCCAGAGTAAGCAAAAATAGCTCTCAGTCTTGAAGTAGAAAAAATAAAATAGTACAATATTATATATCTAGTTTTTTATACAAACAAGCTAATAACATACTCTGAACTTACTATCAATGAGCAAAAGCTACTTTAATATCACCAGTCCAAATTAAAAATTAAAAAGAAAAAAAGAGGCCTTATTTGATGAAAGAGATTCAATCAAGAAGAGAATATATAAAAGTATGAGAAAAATCTTGAGAATGCAAAATAAAAGCTCCAAGAAAATCTTCAAAAACTTCAAAAAGCATATAACTCTTCTTAATGGAGCTTGAACCAAAAAGAGAGTAATATCACAAATTTCATTCAACTTCTATCTTGATAACTAGTAGACTGATTCTTATAAATCAAGTTGCACTGGAAAGTCCTTAATAAGAGCTATTTGTACATATGTGAGATGTACAAAAGTAACAATAGATTACAGAGATATCAAACCATTAGTAACTACAAGTTTCTCATTGGCTATTATCTTAGGAATAACTGAATGGATTCTTATAATCAAAATTCATTGAAAAGTGCTCATCAAACAGTTTCTAATAATATATCATATATCATATGAAAATTAGTATTTATAAAGATACAAGTATATCAATATAGTAATATAATTAGTTATCTTTTAAAATTAGCCTGATATCTACTATGATAGATGATTGCTTTATCAAGTATGAGTTTTGATTATATAATAGAAATAGCTTGCATATGAACTATTACTATTTTGTATAAATACTTTCATATCTAAGAATTAAATCTCAGATTTAATAACATTAATTTTCATTAATTATTATTTTTTCATTATTGACATCTATATTAATCTTCATTATCATTATCATCATTATTAAACTTCTGATGTTGGATAAGGTGCAAAGTTATAAGGTAACAAATAAATATCTATTTTTATTTATTTATTTTTATCTCTTCTATTTTGACTGCCAACTAATGCTTGGGCCACAACTATACAGATTATTGTGAATTTTTACTAATTTATATATAAAAGAACCTTTGATGAGTAAGAAACCTCAGCTATTCATATATTTTAGTGTTAGACTAAGATGAGCTCATTTAACTTATTTAGTATAATCTAAGCTAACAGTAGTACTTAGCAATATTCTAATAGGTATGAAATAAAGCCATTTATATATTTTAGTATCAGACAGAGTATGTGTTCTAATAGGTTATAGATCCCAAGCTAAAACAAGTAACAAAATTTTGAATTTACTATATCTACATCTTAAATAACATATTTATTCTGAATATAACATATCAAATAACAGACACTAACACTTAGATACACTACATTTACATGACATCACACTCAAACATATCTAGAAAATATCTGAAACATCTTATAGACCACCAGTTTTCTCAGAGAATAACAAATTTAATGGAATAAATTAGATTATCTTCAAAAACCTTATTATTATAACAGCTGAGATGCAAGAAACAATGGAATATTTAGATAGTTTCATAAAGGATCCTACTATACTAATAGAGTGAAAAACTAGTCCTAGTACAGTAGTATCTGAATCTATCTCTTAGAACTCTGAAAACCCATTAGCTAATGAGTAAAAGGTACATAATGCATAGACAAAGGAATTACTACTATGTAATATTAACAATTCAGTTGGCCTTGAAGCAAACATATCAGGAACAGCTAAAAATCTCTAGAGATTCTAACCAACCTATATAACAGAATATATGAAGTAGCCAGACTACATGTAGAAGAACAGTTGAAGAGTGTACAGTTTTGGAATAGAGATGATTTCCAAAACTATATCACACTACACAGACAGCTATGATAAAAAGTCAACTCCATGAACAGTTCAGTAAATAACTCTTTGTTTAGATCTATACTTCTAAACTCTTTGCCTGTATTCTGAGATCCTATCATTGCAACACTGTACACTACTATATTATCTATAGAGGCTTTTGTTCAACTCAATGCACACTGAACAAGAATTAGTAGGTATAAAAGAAAGAATATGAACTTAGCTATTTTATCTACTGTACTTCAAACAAGTGAACTCAGACAGTTGATCTGCTCAAACTTGAACTGTTAACAATCAGGATACACTATCAAGAATTGCTACTAGCCTAGAAGGGAAAAACAATAGCAATTCCTACCTGGTTTTGGTAAATATTATTAATAGTAGCAAGAAGAAGAGCAAACTACTTATCATTAGAATGTGAATATAAGACAGACCCAAAACCACCAGCCATCTTGCTTCTACAATATTATAACAGAAACTAG
>Ga0157357_1000431_pt1 | contig 18029 bp, 15 predicted proteins | sample AttcapACBM1_FD_111485 | JGI IMG/M metagenome (GOLD analysis project Ga0157357, IMG submission 111485) | Fungus gardens microbial communities from leaf cutter ant in Botucatu, State of Sao Paulo, Brazil - Atta capiguara ACBM1 | ecosystem: Host-associated > Fungi > Mycelium > Unclassified ... | reverse complement strand
TTGCACAATAGGCCGGGATATGGCAAAAAGCCAGTGGAAAGCTGCTGCGGTAGCTCAGTGGTAGAGCACTCCCTTGGTAAGGGAGAGGTCGAGAGTTCAATCCTCTCTCGCAGCACCAGTTTTACTGTTGCTTCAAATTTTTCCCCGATTGTTTCAATAATTCGCCTGCCTTTACCCAAAGGCTCTTTATTCAGCACAGGCCTCTGAATAGCAGAAGCAATAACAAAAGCCCCACACCGCCTGAGCAGAAATGGGGCTTTTAAATGCCGATTGTCGACCCTGAAGGCCGATGCAAGAGCGGCGCAAAACACTGTATCGGAACATAATTCAGAACACACACCCCGAGCATAATCTGTTGCTTATGACAGTGTGGCATTCCTCCTATACACTATCCGAAATACAATGACCCCAGGCTTTACAGCCAGAGGCTTTCAAATGCCGATTGTCTGCCCTGAAGGCAGATACAAGAGCGGCTCTCGTCTAAAAGTATAGAGTAAACTTGTAAGCAAGTCAATAAAAAGCGCTACTGCGCTTAAGGGTTCCGGCCACAGGCCTTGCCTGTATCTGGAAAAGCTTTCCTGATACGATGAAATCCTGCTATCTCAAGCCCTTTTCCAAAAACCGCAAGCCCAGCCCCCGTAAAACTCTTCTCTGGATTTCTTTCATAAGGTCTGCCTTAATAACAGGAATAATATACTTTTTGCTTTTGCCGGTATGATGATAAAACCTCTCCAGTCTGTTAAAGCTCACGGCATAAAGCATATCGGCTTTAACCCAGGCAGAAGAGCTGTCAAAAGGAGCCGGCAATAAGGGTGTCGGCATGGCAATTTCCAGATGATACGGCATTTCTGGATCTGGAATCGTTGTGCTTAAGGGTATAATGGTGCACAATTTCGGCCGCTGTTTTATAGGCGGCGCAATCACAAGAACAGGCCGCGATTTCAACATTTCGGGGCTGACAAAGCCGTCAAAATGGCATTTCAGAATAGCCCCCAATGCCGGGGCAATGGTAATCGGATCTTTTGGCAGAGCCATATTTCCCCTCATTGAGAATTTCTGCTTTGACAGAATAAACCGGATCGCGGCAGAATATTTATGCCCTGAAACAGCCCGCGCTAACCGCCGAGCAATTCTTTCATGCGGGCGAAAAAGCCGTGCGCTTGCGGCGAATTTTCCTGAATGCTGATCGTTTCAAATTCCTGCAGCAGATCTCTTTGCTTTTTAGTGAGTTTTTGCGGCGTCTCTACCTGTAATTCAATATACATATCGCCCATTTGCTGGCGGCGCAAATAGGGCATGCCCTTATCTTTCAGGCGGAAGCGTTTGCCGTTTTGCGTGCCTTCCGGCACTTTGACCTGAGTTTTGCTGCCGTCCAGGCCGGAGACTTCAAATTTGCCGCCCAGCGCGGCCGTAGTCATGGCCACCGGCACGCGGCAGAACAGATTAGCCCCTTCCCGCTCAAAAAATTCATGCGGCAGAATAGCCAAAAATATATAGAGATCGCCATTCGGCCCGCCGCGCAAGCCGGTGTCGCCCTCGCCGGACAGGCGGATACGCGTGCCGTCTTCCACTCCGGCGGGGATATTAACCGTCAGCACCCGGTCTTTTTGCAGCCGCCCCTGGCCATGGCATTGCGGGCAGGGATCGGCAATAATTTTCCCCTGGCCATGGCAGGCCGGGCATGTGCGCTCGACCGTAAAAAAACCCTGCGCCGTGCGGATACGCCCCGTGCCGCGGCAGGTTTTGCATTCTTCCGGCTTGCTGCCCTTTTTGGCGCCGCTGCCGTGACACATATCGCAGCTCTGGTGCGAGGGCACCCGGATCTGCGCTTCCTTGCCGCGATAGGCTTCTTCCAGCGTAATGTCCATATTATAGCTTAAATCAGAGCCGCGCTGAGCGGCGTCCGGCCGCCGCGCCCGGCCGGAGCCGCCCATCATACTGCCAAAAATATCCTCAAATATATCGGCAAAGCCGCCGCCAAAACCGCTCGCCGCGCCAAAACCGCCGCCGAGACCGCCATTTTCAAAGGCGGCATGGCCAAAACGATCATAGGCTGCCCGTTTTTGCGGATCTTTCAGGGTTTCATAAGCTTCGCCGATTTCTTTAAATTTGCGCTCTGCCTGAGCATCGCCCGGGTTTTTGTCCGGGTGATATTGCATGGCCAATTTACGAAAAGCAGCTTTCAAGGCTCTGTCATCGCAGTCGCGCGCTACGCCGAGCAGCTCATAATAATCTGATTTCATTACCGCCAAACCTTATAATATTTTACCGCTTTACCGCGCGACTGCTCTTTATCTCTTGTCCCAGTCGGGGCTGCGCCCCTTCTCGCCTCTTTATCCCCTGTCCCGGTCGCGCGTTCAAATTTTTCACTGATTTTGTGCCTTACCCGAAAAATCTGCAATTTTTCGGGGCACAAAATTGCTCCCCGCCTCTTTATCCCTTATCCCGGTCGCGCCGGCGGCGCCCTCACCGGCCGGCGGCAGCCGCTTATAACGGCTCTATAACAGCTTACCCCCTGAAAACCTGTTCCAAGGGGTAAGCTACAATTTTATCAGAAGAGAAAAACCTGAATCAGGATTTCTTTTTGTCGTCATTGCCGACTTCTTCAAAATCGGCGTCCACAACACCGTCATCAGCCTTTGTATCGCCTTGAGCGTTTTCTGCTCCGGCGGCGCCGGCCGCTTCATTGGCCTGCGCGGCTTCATACATGGCCTGACCAAGCTTCATGCTTGCTTCCGCCAGCTTTTGCGTTGCCGCCTTGATTTTATCGGCGTCATTGCCTTCCAGGGCGGCCTTTAGCTCAGCCATAGCCGCCTCAATGGCCGTTTTATCTTCCGCTGTCAGCTTTGCGCCATGCTCTTCCAGGCTTTTTTCGGTTGTATGCAGCAGCGATTCCGCCTGATTTTTGGCCTCGACCGCCTCGCGCCGCTTTTTATCCTCTTCGGCGTGGCTTTCGGCGTCCTTGACCATAGTTTCAATATCGGCATCGCTCAGGCCGCCGGAAGCCTGAATGCGGATTTGCTGCTCCTTGCCGGTGCCCTTATCGCGAGCGGAAACATTGACAATGCCATTGGCATCAATATCAAATGTCACCTCTACCTGCGGCACACCGCGCGGCGCCGGCGGAATGCCGACCAGATCAAACTGCCCCAATATCTTATTATCGGCAGCCATTTCCCGCTCACCCTGGAAAACGCGTATCGTCACCGCGCTCTGATTATCTTCAGCGGTAGAAAATGTCTGCGATTTTTTGGTGGGGATTGTCGTATTGCGATCAATCAGCCGGGTAAAGACACCGCCTAAAGTTTCGATCCCCAGTGACAGCGGCGTAACATCAAGCAGCAGCACATCTTTGACATCACCCTGCAGCACACCGCCCTGAATAGCGGCGCCCATCGCCACCACTTCATCAGGATTCACCCCTTTATGCGGCTCCTTGCCGAAGAAATGTTTCACCACTTCCTGAATTTTCGGCATGCGCGTCATACCGCCGACCAGCACAACCTCATCAATCTCACCGGCTTTCAAGGCGGCATCTTTCAAGGCGGCCTTGCACGGCTCAATCGTGCGGGTGATCAAATCTTCCACCAGCGATTCAAATTTCGCCCGCGTCAGCTTCATCGTCAAATGCTTCGGCCCGGTTTGATCGGCGGTGATAAAGGGCAGATTGATCTCTGTCTGCTGGGCGGAAGACAGCTCGATTTTGGCTTTTTCCGCCGCTTCTTTCAGCCGCTGCAAGGCCAGCTTGTCATTTTTCAGATCAATGCCCTGCTCTTTTTTGAACTCATCGGCAAAATAGGAAACAAGGCGCATATCAAAATCCTCACCGCCGAGGAAAGTATCGCCATTGGTGGATTTCACCTCAAAAACGCCGTCACCGATTTCCAGCACCGAGACATCAAAAGTGCCGCCGCCGAGATCATAAACGGCAATCGTCTTGCCGTCTTTCTTTTCCAGCCCGTAAGCCAGGGCTGCGGCTGTCGGCTCATTGATAATGCGCAGCACATCAAGACCGGCAATCCTGCCGGCGTCTTTTGTGGCCTGGCGCTGGGCGTCATTAAAATAAGCGGGCACGGTAATAACGGCCTGCTCCACCTTTTCCCCCAGATAGGCTTCTGCCGTTTCCTTCATTTTCTGCAAAATCATGGCAGAAATCTGCGAAGGCGAATATTTTTTGCCGTCCGCCTCAACCCAGGCATCGCCATTATCGCCCTTGACAATTTTATAAGGCACAAGCGCTTTGTCTTTTTCTACCGTTTTATCGTCAAAACGGCGGCCGATCAGCCTTTTAACCGCAAAAATCGTGCCTTCGGGGTTGGTCACCGCCTGACGCTTGGCCGGCTGGCCGACAAGGCGCTCACCGCCATCGGTAAAGGCCACAATAGAGGGCGTTGTGCGCGCCCCTTCGGCATTTTCAATAACTTTGGCGTTTTTGCCGTCCATAACAGCCACGCAGGAATTGGTCGTTCCCAGATCAATACCGATAACTTTTGCCATATATTATATCTCCACTTCCCTTATTTTGCCGCCGCGCTCTCTGCCGGATTATCCTCACCCGCATTTTCGGCGCAAAATTGCTGCGGCAGAGGCAAAACCGCGCCCTGCCGAACCTGAATATAAGGGCTATATAAGAACGGCTTTTTTTAAGCGCAAGAGCATGGGAAAAAATTTCTCCCCTGCCTGCCCGCCATGCTCCGGCGCGGCCAAAAAGCAAGGGGGAAGAAGAGCGGCCGGCTAAATAACCGTCAGATCACCGGCTTCCGTCAAGGCCCGGTAAAGGGATTGCGCATCTTTGCTGCGGCGCAGCCGGGCAATACAGTCCGGATTGCGCAGGAGCCGGGCAATACGCGACAAAGTTTTCAAATGATCGGCGCCGGCGCCTTCCGGCGCCAGCAGCATAAAGACCAGATCTACCGGGCGATCATCAAGCGCATCAAAATCCACCGGGCTTTGCAGCCGGACAAAAAGGCCGGTTATTTTGGCCAGATCGGGCAATTTGCCGTGTGGAATGGCAATGCCGTTGCCAATGCCGGTTGATCCCAGTTTTTCGCGTTTCAAAATCGTGTCAAACACCACAGCCTCGGGAAAGCCGGTCAGCCGCGCCGCTTTTTCGGACAAAATCTGCAGGAGCTGCTTTTTGCAAACAGCCTTTAAATCAGCAAAAATTGCTTCCACCGCAATTAAATCGCTCAAATTCATAATGGCTCACTTTCCTGCCCTGTTGCCTGTGCTCTGCCGCCCATAGCCCGGCCCGGCCGGCAGCATAAAGGCGAAAAACAGCCGGCGGCCGCCTTGCTTTTGCGCCACCCGGCCGGCGCCGCGTCTGCCTTATAAGGCCGACACGACAAAGTCAATCACGAAAAACAATAAACAAACGCTTTTCGGCTGCCCGCCCCGCCTCACCCGCCGCGCGGCGGCGGCGCTAAAGCGAAAAACTGTCCCCCAGATACAGCCGCCGCACAGCGACATTGGCGACAGTTTCGTCCGGCCGGCCATGAGTCAGCACCTTTCCGGCATGGATAATATAGGCGCGATCCACCAGCCCCAAAGTCTCACGCACATTATGATCGGTAATCAAAACGCCAATGCCGCGCCGGGTCAAATGCCGCACTAATTGCTGAATATCGGCAATAGCAATCGGGTCAATGCCGGCAAAAGGCTCGTCCAGCAGCATAAAATTGGGGCGAGACGCCAAAGCGCGGGCGATTTCCAGCCGGCGGCGCTCACCGCCGGAAAGGGAAATCGCCATAGACCGGCGCAAATGGGCAATTTTAAATTCTTCCAGCAAAGCGTCCAGATCAGCCTGACGGCGCTTTTTGTCCTTTTCCACCACTTCCAGCACGGCCTTGATATTATCTTCCACCGAAAGCCCGCGAAAAATAGAAGCTTCCTGCGGCAGATAGCCGACACCCAGGCGCGCCCGGCGATACATCGGCATACCGGTTACATCAAAGCCGTCAATTTCAATAATGCCGCTATCGGCGGGCACCAGCCCGGTTACCATATAAAAACAGGTTGTCTTGCCGGCGCCGTTTGGCCCTAAAATGCCGACAGCCTCACCGGCGCGCACGCCAAAGGACACACCGTTAACCACGCTGCGGCCGCGATATTTTTTCACCAGATCACGCGCTACCAAAGTGCCGCGCAGCAGGTCGCGCCGCTCAGCCGGCGTTTGCGCCGCCGCCCGGCCGGCCTGTTTTCTGCCGGCCGGCGCCGCAGATTGAGCAAAAATTTCAGCCAGAACCGCAGCCGGCAAAGGCGGCGCAAGGCTGCCGGACATCTCATCAGTGTCGGCGGGCAGCGCCGCTTTGGCCGCGGCGGGCGGCGCCGGCGGCAAAAAAGCATGCGTGCCGCGCGCCGGCACCAAAGCGCCGGCCGCCTTTACAGCGGGGCAGGCCGCTTGTGCCGCTTTGCGCCCGGCGCTCTCACGGCTCTCGTTTTCTGTCTGCTCTGTCTGCCGCATAATATAATCAGTTCTGCCCGTCACGATTGACAATAACGGAAACGCGCCCCTTTTGCTGCGCGGAGGAACAGCTTTCCAGAAACGCTTTGCCGGAATCCATATGCGCCACCAGTTTGCAGCCCGTTGCGACATTTTCACCATCGGTGAGCACAACTTTGGCGCCGGTAAGCGTCATAATATTCGTGTCGGCGTTAAACAGGCCTTTATCGCCCACGGCAATCTGCTTGCCGTTTTTGATATAAACCTTGTCAGAAACTTCCAGCCTGTCAATCCCGCCGGCGCCGAGGCTGTTGCCCGGCCGCGCCGCGGCCTTCAGCGCGGCTTTACTGCTGCGCTCGGCTCTGACGTCCCCCTGCGCCGCGGCTTTGCGATAATAAACCAGCATTTTGCCGGCGCGCAAAATCCTGTCTCCCTGCGCCACGGAAACATTGCCGGTTAAAATGGCAACACCGTCCTTATCGTGCATTTCCATTGCATCAGCGTCAATTTTAACCGGCTCTTTGCCGCCGGATAAATTGATGCCGAAATTGACACTTTGCGCCTGCGCCGCATTGTGCCAGGCAAAAGCCGCCACGAGCAGACAAACCGCCTGCCCGGCCCTGCGTCCCGAATTTTTTGCCAAAAAGCGCATAATGCCCCATATTCCCATAAGCCGCCCCCAATTATTGCCAATAAAAGCCTGCAATTCCGGCGCAAAAACCGCCCGGCCGGCGCCGGGAGCAGCCTGTCTCAACCGCCTGAACTGCTCCCTGCCGCGCTTTGAGGCCAGGCAAGGATAGCCCGATTTACCTTAAAGCTTCCTTAAATGCAATCGGCCCGGGCCGATCAAGACGCCGCTCACCGCGCCTTGTCTTCATCAATCTCAATATGCACCCGGCCGCCAAAATGGATAATGCGGCCGTTTTCCGTAATGCGCATGGAAGCCGCGCGCAAATTTTGCGTGGCGCTGCGGATCTCTACCGGGTCAGAGCTGGTCATCTGCCCGGATTGCATACTGACATCAGCCGATAATAACCGGGCGCTGGCGCCGTCTTCTGTCGTAACGGTAAAAGGGCGATCAAACTGCAGGCGGCCGTTAATATTGTCAAAAAACGCGCTTTTTGCCTCTATCCGGGCCATGCCGCGATTGCCCAAAGGCAGGGTGCCGGTAATATTTTGCAGCTCAATAATGCCGCTCTGCGCCGGATCCTGAACCGCTTTTTGCGCCGCTATGGCATAAGGGCGGTTATCTTTGGTATAGCCTTCCACCTTGGGGGCCGTCATAACCAGCCGATTGCTCTGCCCTTCCTCGCTATTGATTGTAATAACAGCCTTGCTGCCGAAATCGGCGAAAAATGTAAACCATGAAAAGACAATAGCAATGCTAACCGCAATAACCGGCAGAAAAATCTTCAAAAACCGCACCCGGCGCGAATGCCTTTGCGCATGGCTGAAGGGCTTTGCCTCCCGCTCCGCTGTTGAAGCAGCGGGCGACTCACTTTTTTCCGGCTGCTTTTGCCTGAAATTTTTCATAAATCTCGTCTCGCTGGCGCTGCCGGCTTTGCCCCGGCCGGCAACGCGTTAACACTCCTTGCCCCTTGACCGCTTCGGCAAATGGCGGCAGATCGGCTCCGGCCGCGCGGCGCGGCCGCACAAAACCGGCAGATTTCCTTCGGCTTTAACAAAGCTCCGGCTATTTTAAAACATAAATTTGTTAAATCCGGTTAATTTTGCCGTAAAAACAGCCTTACCGCCCCGGCCGAACCAATCAGACAGGGCAAAGCAAGCCGGGAGAGCCGCTGCGGCAAAGCCGCAGGCCGCTATTATATTGCTGCTATTATATTATTGACTAAGCTGCCAAAAAGCCGGATAAATAGAAGCAGCCTGCCGCACAGGCCGCCGCTCATACCATGCCCGGCCCTGTTCTGCTTCAGGGCGGCGGCGCTTTAACGGAGATTTTTTGTGATAAAATCAGAACTTGTGCAAAATATTGCCAATCGCAACCCGCATCTGTTCCAGCGCGATGCCGGGCATATTGTCAAAACCGTGCTTGATGAAATATCGGCGGCGCTGGCTGAGGGCAAAAGGGTGGAGCTGCGCGGCTTTGGCGCTTTTTCCGTTAAAAACCGGCCGGCGCGGCTGGCGCGCAATCCGCGCAAAAATACCCCCGTGCCGGTAGAAGAAAAATGGGTGCCGTTTTTTAAAATCGGCAAAAATCTGTATGACCGGCTCAACCCGGAAGCAAAGCCTGGCCCCGGCGGCAAAAAATAATTCCGGCTGGCCGGCGCGGCCTTGCGGCACTGCTCCGGCCGGGGATAGATAGCCGCCGCCGGCAGCGTTTTCCTGCCTTTTCAGGGGAATTTCATGTCTTTCAAAAAAATATGCGGTTTTATCATTTTTGTCCCCCTGGCGGTGGTGATGGCCGCTTTTATTATTGCCAATCGCCATTTTGTCGCCTTGAATCTGGATATTTTTGGCCGGATAGACGGCGGCTACAGCCTGACAGCGCCGCTTTTTGTCTGGCTGTTTGCCTTTCTGGCGCTGGGCTTTGCCGCCGGCGCGCTGGCCATGCTGCCCGGCTTATGCAAAATGCGCAAAAGCCGGCACCGGCTGGAAGCGGACAATAACCGCCTGCACAAAGATCTGGCCGCGCAAAAGCCGCAGCATGACGCCGCCAGCCTTGATGATATTCACCTGTAACAAACGCTGTTTTGCGCCGCTCCGGCGCCCTTTATCGGCGTTGAAAGCTCCGCCTGTGCCCCAAAAGCCAAAAAATCTGCCGCCCCGGCCCGAATCGCGCCGCCCCGCCCCGCCCCAGGCGGCAGATAAGCGCTTCGGCAAAGCCGCGCCGCCGCCGGCTTTGCCGGCCGGGCGCAAGCCGGAAACGCAGCCGGCGGCCGGCGGCGCCTTGCCTTTCACTTTCCCCCTGTTTGCCGGAGCGCGGCCGGAAGAAACTGCGCCGCTTATTCTGGAAGCCCGGCCCAGCCGCGATTATGCGCTGCTGGACAGCGGCTTTGGCAAAAAGCTGGAGCGCTATGGCGCCCTGCGCCTTATCCGCCCGGAAGGGCAGGCTTTGTGGCCGCCGGCGCTGCCGGAAGCGCAATGGGCAAAGGCCGATGCCGTTTTTACCGGCAATCTGGGTGAAGAAGGCATGGGGCGCTGGCACTTCCCGCCGGGGTCGCCTTGCGGCGGCGCAGCGGCAAAAGCGGAAACCTGGCCCCTGCACTGGCAGGGCCTGCCTTTTCTCGGGCGCTTCACCTCTTTTCGCCATGTCGGGGTTTTCCCCGAGCAGGAGGCGCATTGGCTGTTTCTGCAGCAGTGTATTCAACAGGCCTTGCAGCGGAGGCAAAGGCGGCCGCGCGTTTTGAACCTGTTTGGCTATACCGGGCTGGCCTCGCTTATTGCCGCCCGGGCCGGGGCGGAAGTGGTGCATATTGATGCCTCTCGCAAGGCGATCGGCTGGGCGCGGGAAAACCAGGATTTCGCCCAGATGAACGGCGCTCCCATTCGCTGGATATGTGAAGATGCGCTGAAATTTATGCAGCGGGAAGAAAAACGCCGCAGCTTTTATGATATTCTTCTGCTGGATCCGCCGGCTTACGGCCGCGGCCCCAGGGGAGAAGTCTGGCAGTTTTTTGACCAGATTGCCGAGCTGACAGCCCGCGCCCGGGCGCTGTTGTCGCCGCAGCCGCTGGCGGTTATTGTGACCGCTTATTCTATTCGGGCTTCTTTTTATGCCCTGCATACCCTGATGCGGGAAAGTTTTCGCGGCTGCGGCGGCAGGGTGGAATCAGGCGAGCTGGTTTTGCGGGAGAGCGGCCGGCCCGATGAGCATAACCGGCCGGCCGGGCAGCGGGAACAGGGCGGCAGAGTGCTTTCCACCTCGCTGTTCAGCCGCTGGATTGCTGCCGTTGGCGGCGACAAAACAAGGTAAACCGCTGATGGCACCGATCATAACCGGCAAGGTGAAAGAGATTACCAGCCTTGCCAACCCGATTATCAAGGATTTGCGCGCGCTGGCGCTGAAGAAACACCGCGATGCGGCGGGGCTGTTTATCGCCGAAGGGCTAAAGCTGGTGCTGGAAGGGCTGGAGCTTGGCCATAAAATCCGCTATCTCATTTATGCCGGCGGGGAAGACCATTCTTATCGCCTTGAGCAGGCGGCCGCGCGCGCCTATAGCGCCGGCGCGCTGATTATTAAAGCCAATGCCGGAGTTATGGCGGCGATCACCCGGCGCGATAATGCCCAGACCGTTATCGGCGTGTTTGAACAGCAATGGCAGACATGGGAACAGCTTATCGAAAGCCGGGCACCGCGCCGCCCTGCCGCCGGCGGCAAGGCGGGCAGCGGCACCGCAGGAGCAGGCAGCGAGGCGCGCAAACCGGGCGCGCCAAAACCGCCGCGGCTGTTTCTGGCGCTGGACAGAGTGCGCGACCCCGGCAATCTGGGCACTATTATCCGCACCGCCGATGCGGCGGGGGCAAGCGGGCTGGTGCTGGTGGGGGAGACAACCTCTCCCTTTGCTCTGGAAGCGGTGCGCGCTACTATGGGCTCTATTTTCGCCATACCGCTCTGCCGGCTGTCGCAGCCGCAATTTTTGCAGCAAATGGCGGGTTTTGCCGGGCAGCTTGTCGGCACCCATTTGCGCGGCGCGGTTGACTATCGATCTATCCCCTATTTTGCCGATAATAAAGATATTATGCTGATAATGGGCAATGAGCAGCAGGGGCTGACAGACGAGCTGGCGCAAGCCTGCTCTGCTCTGGCGCGCATTCCGCAGGCCGGGCGCGCCGATTCTCTCAATCTGGCGGTTGCCACCGGCATTATGCTTTATGAAATCTGCCGCAACCGCCTTATATGCTAAAATAGCGCCACTCCAAATTAAAGGATATGCCGGTGCGCCGCTTTTATCTTTTTTCTGTCACAGGCTGGGTTCTGCTTTTTCTCGCTTTGGATCAGCTCAGCAAATATTGGGTTATGCGCTTTCTGCCGGAAGGGCGGGAATGGCCGCTTTTGCCGTTTTTGTCTTTTTACCGCACCCGCAATACCGGCATTGCCTTTTCCATGTTGTCTTCTGTCAGCGATATTGGCCTGATTATCCTGACTATAGTGATTATTCTCTTTATCGCTTATCTGCTCTGGCGGCAAAATCCGCGCCGGCGCCTTGCCTGTTTCGGCTATGTATTGATTATCGGCGGCGCCTTGGGCAATGTAACAGACAGGCTGCGCCTGCATTATGTGGTAGATTTTATCCTGTTTCATCTTGGCTCATGGTCTTTTGCCGTGTTTAACCTGGCAGACAGTTTTATCACCATCGGGGCAATATGTATTTTTCTCGGTGAATTTTTAAAATTCCCGGCTAAAAACAGCTCCGGCAGCGTTCATTAACCATAATAAGCTTTATCGGCCCGGGAGCAATATTTGGTCATTGTTTTTTAAACTTATGCCTGTATTCTGCCTTACAGCCAAACGCATTGTATAAACACAGTAACAACGGCATAAGCAGATGACACAGCCTTCTTCCCCTTCCCTGCCCGCTCACCGGCATAAAGCCCGGAAGCGCCGGAGCGGCGCCGCGCTGCGCCGCCGGCTGGAAAGCCGGCTCAGCCTGGCCAAAGCGCCCGGCGCAAGCGAGGCGGATTTTACGGTTCATATGCTCACGGCCGCGGCAGCCGCCCCGCTTGTAACAGCGGCGCAGCGCCTGTATCTGCGCCCGGACAGTCTGCTGTTTTTCCTCAGCCGCCGGCAGAGCGCCAATCCGGCCAATATGGCGGCTTTCGGCTTTTGTATTGTCCATCATAAAAGGCCGCCGGCCGCTGCCGATACGGCTTTGCCCGCCGGCGCCGCGCCTGCTGCCGCAGCGGCGCGGTCTGTGCCTGTGCTGCGTTTTGCCGCCGAAAATATTGTCAAAACCCATTATGACAAAAATTTTCTGGAAATTGCTCTGTTTCATATTGCCGACCGGCGCCGCGCGCCGCGCGCCAAAACCCTGTTGCTGCGCGCTATTGCCGATTATTGCCGCCACAAGCAGATTGACTATATTTTCGGCCAGTTTTCCTTTGAGGGCAAATATCCCGCCGCTTATGCGCGCGAATTTTCCTGCCTTTATCACCATTACCGGGTGCAAAAAAGCTTTGCCCCCGCTTGCGGCAGCGGCAAAAGCGTGTCGATGGATATTATGCCGGCCGAGGCCGTGCCGCCGGCCAAAGCGCGCCGTTTTTTGCCGCCTTTGCTGCGTTATTGCCTGCGCCTGGGCGCCAGAGCCGGGGATCATGTGGCGGTAGATAAAAGCTATGATCAGGGCACCGGCGCCATGAATATCTTTTTATTGCTGCCGCTTGGCCGGGCAGACAAAACAGGCCGGGCGGACACACCGGCAGAGGCCGCGGCAGCGGTCTGAATCCCGTTATTTCCCGCTTTTCCCTGATCCCCCCGGCGGCCTGCCAGGTTACGCGTCAAGCTGCCGGGGGCTGCTTTTGCTGTTACCGCGCGCCTTTATCTTTTTGATTTCCGGCCGGCAGCGGCGGCGCTTTATCATGATAAAGCCACAATATTTCTGTAATCATGCAAACTTCAGATAAAACAGCTTTTGCCGCTCCGGCAGGCGAGCCTGCCATGCGCGGCTGAGTATCTCATAAAAGGGGATTTATATGTTTATATGCCAGGGTTTTGCCGTTGATTCAGCGACAGCCGGTTTCAAGCCTTACCGTTTTGAGCGGCGCGATCCGCTGCCGCATGATGTTGATATTGACATTTTATATTGCGGCCTGTGCCATTCCGATCTGCATACCGCGCGAGGGGAATGGGAAGGTGTGCGCTATCCTTGTGTCCCCGGCCATGAAATTGTCGGCAAAGTGGTGCGTATCGGCAATAAAGTGGATAAATTCCGGGTTGGTGACCGGGTTGGTGTCGGCTGCATTGTCGATTCCTGCCGTGAATGCGAAAACTGCCGCCGCGGGCTGGAAAATTATTGCCTGAAGGGCAATAAGCAGACGTATAACAGCCCTGATCCGGAAACCGGGCCGGATCGCTATACTTTTGGCGGCTATGCCAGACGCATTGTCGTTCATGAGGATTTTGTCCTCCATATCCCCGAAAATCTTGATATGGCCGCCGCCGCGCCTTTATTATGCGCCGGCATTACCACATATTCGCCTTTGCGCCACTGGCAGGCCGGGCCGGGCAAAAAAGTCGGCGTTGTCGGCCTGGGCGGTCTCGGCCATATGGCGGTAAAACTGGCAGCGGCCATGGGCGCCGATGTCAGCATGATCACCACTTCGCCCAGCAAAAAGCCGGACGCGCAAAAACTCGGCGCCAAACATGTGGTTATTGCCAAAGATGCGGCAGAAATGCAAAAAGCCGCCGGCACCCTGGATTTGATTATTGACACGGTAGCCGCCAAACATGATCTGGATTCCTATCTGCAATTATTGCAGCTGGACGGCACCCTGGTGCAAGTGGGCGCCCCCGCTGATCCGCTGGCTTTCCATGCTCATACGCTGATTATGCAGCGGCGCTCAGTGGCCGGCTCGGTTATTGGCGGCATTGCCGAAACGCAGGAAATGCTTGATTTTTGCGGCCGTCACAATATTACCGCCGATATTGAAATGATGAAACCGGACGGCATTGACGCCGCTTATGAGCGCATGCTGAAAAGTGATGTCAAATACCGCTTTGTTATGGATATGGCGGGAGTATAAACAATTTGGGCGGCAGCGCGCTCATAAGCTTTACGCTTCCCTGTCGCGCCGCTGGCGCTCCTCGCCTCTTGTCGAGCGCATGCTGAAAAGTGATGTCAAATACCGCTTTGTTATGGATATGGCGGGAGTATAAAACACGGCAGCCGGGCTTCGGGCGGCAGCGCTTTGCGCACCGCTCGAAGCCTTGTTTCTTTTTACCGCGCGCTCAGGATTTTTATTGATTTTGTGTCCTTATCTAAAAAATCTACAATTTTTCCGGGCATAAAATTGCTCTCCGCCTCTTTATTTTCTGTCCCTGTCGGGGCTATGCCCCTCCTCGCCTCTTTATCCCTTGTCCCGGTCGCGCGTTTCGCGCTCCTCGCCTCTTGTTATGGGTTGATTGGCCGGGTTTTCGGGCGCGTTTCATGCAATAGCGTTAAAAGCGCCGCGCGCGCCGCTATTTGCCGCCCGGCGCTTTTAACCTAAATGTAACCCCGAAATCGTAAAAGCAGGGTGCTGCCGGCGTGTTTCCGCCTTGCCTTCTTTGCCGCTGCGTTTTATGCCTGTTATTGTAGCGGCCAAGACGCGCCCGGCGCGGCGGCCTTGCCTTCCAACCCGTTGACCGATACGATTATACACTTTATGGCTTCCTCCCCGCCCGCATCTTATCCTCATCAAGGCCGCCATCTGTTTTTTACCGCCAAAGCGGCAAAAACCGGCCGCCGGCTTATGCGTGTTTTCTGCGTTTTTGCCGCCTTTGCCGGGGCGGCTCTGGCGGCCAGATTATTCCTGACCGCACAAAACCCGGCCGGGCTGCTGCCGGCTCTGACAAGCCTGACAGAGCGGCCCGGTTTTTTTGCTGTTCTCGGCTGTGCCGCCTTGCCCGCCGCGCTGGCCGCCAGCGCGCTTGTCCTGCGGCGGCGCGCTATAATCCAGGCCGGCACAATACGGGTTTTGCAGCGCCATATCGCAGATTATCAGTGCCATGCGGCCCAGCCGGCGCCGGACAAAGCGGCCAATAGCGGCGCGGCAGGCAGCGGCGATAGCGGCTATGATCTGCGCCCGGCGCTGGACAAGCTGCCCTTCCCCCTGTGGCTGCGCGATCAAGACGGCGCTATTTGCTTTGCCAATCAGGCCTGCCAAAAGCTGGCTGCGGGGCAAAACAGCGCAGAAACAGGAGAACAGACCGGCGCGCGCCCGGCTGCGCCGGATATAGAAGCGCTGTTTTCCCCCGCTTTGCGTCAGGCTCTGGCCGAAGCGCGGCAGCACAAGCGCGATTATAGCGGCCAGAGCAATATTATTTTGCAGGGCAACCGGCATATTTTTGCCTGTCACAGCTTTTACGAGACGGAAAGCCGGAATTTTATCACGATAGCGGAAGATGTAACGGAAAAGCGGCACTGGCAGGAAGAAAATAAAAGAATACAGCAAGGCTATGCCGAAACTTTTGACCGGCTTTCTACTTCTGTCGCTATTTTTGACCCGGCGCAAAAGCTGGAATTTTTCAATTCGGCTTTTGCCGCGCTCTGGCCGCTGGAAGCCGCCTTTCTGGAAAGCAGGCCCAGCCATGCTTTATTGCTGGATCGCCTGCGGGAAAAGGGCATTTTAAACGAGCGGCCGGACTGGCGGCAGTGGAAAGAAGAGCTGTTTGAAGCCTATCGCGCGCTCAGCCCGCAGCATTATATCTGGAACCTGCCGGACGGCCGCACTCTGCGCGTTGTCGCCAATCCGCACCCGCAGGGCGGAGTTACCTGGCTGTTTGACGACCTGACCGAAAAGCTGACCTTGCAGGCGCGCTATAATACGCTTATCCGCATGCAGGGCGAAGTCCTGGATAATTTGTCGGAAGGCGTAGCGGTTTTTGGCCCGGACGGGCGGCTGCGTCTGGCTAACCCGGCTTTTTCTCAGCTATGGCATTTGCCGGCCGATCTGGCTATAGAAGGCACCCATATTGAAAAAATAAAAAGCTTTTGCCGGCAACAAGAGGCGAGGAGCGCCGCAGGCGCGACCGGGACAGAAAATCAAGAGGCGAGGAGCAATTTTGTGCCCCGAAAAATTGCAGATTTTTCGGATAAGGACACAAAATCAATAGAAAACCCGGAACGCGCGACCGGGACGGAAAATCAAGAGGCGGGGAGGGGCGTAGCCCCGACAGGGACGGAAAATCAAGAGGCGCAGAATGATTTTGCGCCCGGAAAAATTGCCGGTTTTTCAGATCAGGAGACACAGGCACAGGCCATCGCCAAAAGTGCGGCAGAGCAGCAGACAGAAGAGGCGGCAAACAGCGCCGCAGCCGCCGGGCCGGCTTATAAAACCGGCAGCCGGGACAAGCCGGCCGCAGACGCGCCGGACAATACCGCTGATGCGGTCTGGCAGAAGCTGGCGCTTTATGTCACCGGTTTTGTTGACAAGCGTGATTTTGTCCAGGGACGGACAGAAATACACAGCGCCGCTGCCCGCCGGATTTTTGACTATATGCTGGTGCCGCTGCCGCAAGGGCAAACCATGCTGACTTTTGTTGATGTGACCGACAGTGTCCATATTGCCCGCGCTTTGCATGAGCGCAATAGCGCGCTGGAATCGGCCGACAAGCTGCGCAATGATTTTGTCCAGCATGTCTCTTATGAATTGCGCACGCCGCTCACCAATATAATGGGTTTTACCGATTTGCTGCTGTCGCCGGTTTTCGGCAGCCTGGATAACCGGCAAAGCGGTTATTTGCGCAATATTGCCGGCCAGTCCGTGCTGCTTTTTAACCTTGTCAATGATATTCTTGACCTCGCTACGGTGGACGCCGGCATTATGGAGCTGAATATCGGCCCGGTTGCGGTTGCCAAAGTGATGGATTATGCCGCCGAGCGGGTAAAAACCGGGCTGGAAGAAAAACATATTACCCTCGATCGGCATATTGCCGCCGGCCTGACCCGGTTTGACGCTGATGAAGCGCGGATCAGGCAGATTTTTGTTCATTTGCTCAATAATGCGGTTACCGCCGCGCCGCCTTATTCGCATATTCGCTTCAGCGCTGAAAAATATAATAATTACATTGCCTTCAGTGTGGCTGATGAAGGCCCGGGCATTCCGCCCGAGCACCTTGAAAGCATTTTCAAGCGCTTCACCTCTTATGCTTATGAAGGCCGCAAAAGCGGCATAGGTTTGGGGCTGTCCATTGTCAAAAATTTTGTTGAGCTGCATCAGGGCCATGTTGTGGCCGAAAGCAGCGGCCGCAAGGGCACAAAGCTGATTTGCCGTTTCCCTTTTCACAATAATGCGCTAGAACAAGGCTGAACCATATGCGGGGCGAAACTGAGCCGATGAAAATACTGTTGCACGATGAAAGCGCGGCCGCAATTTTTGCGCAGGATCTGGCGCTGTGCCTGCAAAAAGGCGATATGGTCACCCTTTCCGGCGCTGTGGGCGCCGGCAAAACAGTGCTGGCGCGCGCTCTTATCCGCGCTTTGGCTGATGATGACCGGCTGGAAGTGCCAAGCCCGACATTCACCCTGCTGCAAATTTATGAAGAAACGCGGCTGCCGCTCGCTCATGCCGATATTTATCGCCTGGAAGCGGCGGCAGAAGTGGAAGAGCTGGGGCTGGCCGATCGGCTGGCCGAAGGCATTGTGCTGGTGGAATGGCCGGAAAAAGCCCCGGCAATGCTGCAACAGGCGCAATTTCGCCTGTCTTTGCAGGAAACAGGCGCAACAGGCCGCCTGCTGACCATTGCCGCCGCGTCGGAAGCAGAGCGCCGCCTGCGGCGCTCGCTGGCGGTGCGCGCTTTTTTGCGGCAAAACGGCCGCGGCAGCGCGCAAAGGCGCTATTTGCAGGGCGATGCCTCGCCCCGCTTTTATGAAAAACTGTTTTATAACGGGCAGGACAGCCAGCGGGAAACCGAAATTTTAATGGACGC
>Ga0157357_1000430_pt1 | contig 18053 bp, 14 predicted proteins | sample AttcapACBM1_FD_111485 | JGI IMG/M metagenome (GOLD analysis project Ga0157357, IMG submission 111485) | Fungus gardens microbial communities from leaf cutter ant in Botucatu, State of Sao Paulo, Brazil - Atta capiguara ACBM1 | ecosystem: Host-associated > Fungi > Mycelium > Unclassified ... | reverse complement strand
TTTAAAAGTGATTCAGAAGTTCAATAATAATGACAATGATGATTAAGATCAATACAAATGATAAAGAATCAAGATTGATGAAAATTGATGAATAATAAATAATATTGTTAAGTCTGAGGTCTAATTCTCAGACATAGAAGTATATATACAAAAGAGTGATAGTCCATATACAAGCTGTTTCTATCACATGATCAAAACTTGTACCTGATGGGAGCTGTCATCTGTCATAGCAGCTGTCAGGCTAATTTTAGAAGATAACTAGTTATATTACTACATTGATATGCTTGTATCTTTATAAATACTTATTGTTATGAGATATACTATATACTATATATCATTTGAAACAGTTTGATGAGCACTTTCCAATACAAGTTTGATCATGTGAATCTGTCTAGCTGTTCATGAGATATTAGCAAACAAAGCTTTTACAGTTACTGATGGCCTGATATCTCAGTTGTTTGTTGTCACTTTTGTACATTCCATATATGTACAGATAGCCTTCATTTGGGGATTTCCAGTGCAACTTAGTTTGTGAAAATCAGTCTACTGGTTGTGAAGATACAAGCTGAGGGAGAAGTAAACTTATAAGAATAAGAAGATAAAGGAGAATGAGTAGGAAGATTGTTTTGGATAGGAGGAATAAGTGTGTGTGGAATGGATACTAGAGCAGATCTATCTTTTTCAGAAGAGTTAGACACTAACAACTCTATTTCTGGACTTATTTTGTCTAATAACTCATTATATAATTTGTGCTCTTTTACATAGAAGTTAGTGTATTTAGAAAAAAGTTTCTCATCAAAGATGGCATATGTGGAGTATAAAATGATATTTTCTTGTATATAGTGCATAAAGTGGTATTCATTGTCCTCATACTCAATGAATATTATCAATTTAGAATGTGGTGCAAGTTTGTTGGTATAAACTTCAATAGAGAAGAACACATAGGCTCCATAGCCAAAGACATGGAAGTATGATGTTTTGGGTTTGTTTTCCAAGAAGATCTCCTAAGGTATTCTCCACTTGAGATGTCTAACAGATATGTGATTATATACATAAGCTACAGCTGCTATTATGAACTCCTACTAGGAATCTAGTAGACATGCTTCAAGTGACATTAACTGTGCCTTTTCAAGCAAGGTGTAGTTCAATTGTTTAGCATGACCATGGTATACATGTGGAGTACTAGTCTCATAGATAACCTCTTATTCTCTTAGAAAGGATTGTAATTTTGATATTATATATTCTCTCCTATTATCAGTGTATAACCTCTTCACAGGATGGGAAGTAGTATTTGACCACATCTGGAAAATAAACTTAATTGCATCTGCAGCTTCAGACTTTTTGCACAGAAAAGCAATGTTGTAAAAAGAGAAATGGTTATCAAGGAATGTAATCATCCACTTGTACTTTGAATAAGATAAGGTGGAGAGCTTAAGAAGATCTGGGTAGATCAATCTTAGAGGCTTACTGGAGTGAGAAGAGTTTTCAGGGAAACTGTGTTGGTGCATCTTTCTAAGAGTGTAATTATAGCAGATATGTTTCTGTGTTGGGAAATGAATCTTTCTTGCATCTTCAACATTATCAAGGACATGACATATGACTTTATCAGAGGCATGTCCAAAATGATGATGCAAAGTCTCAAAGTCTAGGTATCTTGTTACAAGACTTATAGGATTAAAGACATTGTACTTGAGAATATGAGTCCTTACAATCTGGGTGTTGCCTCAGAGGTTGGGAGTAGCTAATAGAACAGCATCACCAGACTTATCACAAAAAGTGGAACCACTTTTGTTGTCTTCCATTCTCAACCCAGACTGAAGAATCTGTCCAGTAGAGAGGAGATGTATCTGCATACTAGGAATATAATAGACTGGCTATAGTTTTGATATAGCAATCTTAGTAGTTCCTTCCTCAGGATCAAAGATTTCATGTTCAATTAGAATGGTGCCAGAAGCAACCATAAATAGTAGTGCTTTTGAGTTTGTAGTCTTAACTCAGCCATAATTATCCAGAGTCATATTGACAAAGTCAGACTCAACTTATACCAGGAACACAGTGCTTTTTTGTATTTGGAGTGATTTACAGTAATAGGCAAGTTAGGCAGAACAAATTTGTTTTGATTAGAAGCCATATATGCACAATTAACTCTACTTGACCCTATAGAGTTTTCTATTACAATAGCTACATTGGTGTAGGGTTGAATGGACTGAGTTAAGGAATTTAGTGAATCATTAACTTAGAAGGGGAAAGATACATATAGTTGGTTACCAAGAGTCCAATTATCTGATTCATATCCATCATTACTTCCTAGAGAAACTACATAATCATGATCATCTACCTACCTTTTGGGAATGGTTACTGTAAGTATATCAACCTCTATAGGAGAAGAATTTTCAGTAGGCAGTTCTATGATTTTAGAGGTTAAGACCTTAGTAGATGGGTTAGAGAACTTCTTTTCCAAGCACTTTTATAGAATTTCAGTGCTTGTACTTTTGCTTATATCTGAGGTTCTTGAATAGGATCACTTTGGGGAATGTATACTACAGAAAGGTGATTAGCAAGTTAAGAGACTATAACTGAAGGCTTAGGAGGGAGAGGGTGAATTGATGAAGAAATAATGGCCATGCTTACAAAGGTAATAACACTGTCTGCCTAGTAGATGTTACTGCTATTATTATTCTAGTCTTTTATTTCATCTGCTTAGTAAGTATTACTCCTCTTTTTGCCTTGGTTACTTTGCTTTCTTCTCTTTTGCTGCTTAGAAGAACTCTCACTTTGCAACTGCTATTACTGCTAGGAGTCTATTTTCCACTGAGAAAGTTTTTCCTTATATAGGATGCCAGAATAGTGAGTGGCATTGGCAGTGTTAGTCTGTCTAGAGAATTCTGCATAAATAGTAAAATGTATAACATTTTAGGTAAGATTAGAAATAGATATATGAGAGAAAAGGATAGAGGCAGAGATCAAGTTCCATGAGTAAGAGATTGCAGATAAGAGAGTTATTGCCCTCAAAACAGAAGAGATATTACAGCTATTCCTATAGAGTTTTATATAAAGGCAATCAAGCTCAGCAATTTGGGAAGTAGAGTCTTGGTTACTAGAGATTTGAAATATGATTGTTCTTTGGTAATCAGCAAAAATTGATACTGGACTAGGCATTTCTACTAGGGTCTGAACCCAAAGAGCCTCAGCATTAGACTAGTTATATATTAATAAGTTATTTGGTAAGGTGGAGTTAAGAACAGTTAGAGCTTGGAAGTCTAAGAAGTTTCTCCTAGCTATCTTATCTATATTAGTGGTTTGAGGGAGTATTGAAGCATTCAGTATATTATCAGCAGTAAAGACTGCCCCAGAGTAGGTGATAAGAGCAAAGGTTGATTTAATATAAATTTTCTAAAAAGAATAGTCAAGAAGGCTAGTAAGTTTAGGAAAAGTAGCAACAAAGTTGGCCATTGTTATCAATAAAGATAATCAGTGTGGATTAGGGAGAAAATACAGTTAGCTAAAGCATAAATATTCAATCTAATCAGTAATGAGCTATTAGTATATATAAGGTGTAAAAAGATTCTGTAGACATAGAGTGATTTAGAACTGGCTCAATCTATAATAGGCTTAGAAGTGACAAAATGTCAGCCTACTAGTATTACAACTCAAAAACCTTAGAGTTAGTCAATAAGAAGAATCTTGTATTAAGTTAATACAAGAGAACTTGATGGAGTTCTTGGTACAATGTATCTACCTTTATATACTAACTAGCAATAGTCCATGCTCTTACTACATCTAGCCTACCCTAAAGACCATGTGTTAGCTATGAGATCAACATGTGTTGTATATGCTATATGACATTATTATTTCTTGATTCTTCTACTATGTTCTATGTGACCATTAATATAACTATGTCATCTAATATGATTGATGTGTGATAGTATGGTTATGATATCACTCTAACCCTAACCTTAGATTCCAAAATAGAAAATAAATCAAAAAGAAAAAAAAATGAAAAAAAAATGAAAATTTAAAAGAAACTTGGATCTAGAGTTTACAAATCTAACAACTAGTAGAGTTGGTCAAGTTCTCCTTATTAATAAGAAGTAGCCTAAGAGAGTACCAACTAGAGATTAAGACAACTGGAGCTTATAACCTATTGGAAGAAACAGAGTGCATAGTAGTATGGTAGTATGGTGTAGTATAGATAACTAGCAATTACTTATCTGTAGTGTATACTTCTATAGAGAGCTGAAAGAAAGCAATGAAGAAAGACAAGTAGTATTAGTTGAAAGTTAATCTCACTATGTAAATTTTTCTATTGACTATCTAATTAGGACTACTAATCATGAGCTATGCACTTACTAAGCAAAGTGCTTTGTAACAGTAGAAATATGATAATGAATTGAATATTTATCTCATTAAATGAATAATATCAGTAATAAAAAACATATTAGGGATTTGAACTACTTGGTTGATTCCACATCTAATAGTAAACAGTTCTGTCTTCATAGACATAATATTAACAGTATGGTGAATGGTTTTGACAACTGTATTGTGACCTGACCAAACATACAATATTAATATAGTATTATTGTTAATACTAGTATCAGAAATAACAATAATAGTGTTGGAATTTGATAGAATATCTTTGGCAATTTTATCAAGTTCATAAAGATCAGTTTCTTTGTTTTATTTATCTCTATATTTTACTGTATGAAAAGAAAAATAATTAGGAAAATTGTTTACTAGTCAAGGGAATTAAAAGATAGAAAGATTCTATTAAGACAATTATTTATATCTACAATAGAGCTCTTAACTTTGAGATGTTGCTTGAGAGTTAAGGCTTCTAATGATAAGTAATGCAGCAATGTATTTTTCAGGTGTTGGCTCTCAAAAAGTGAGTTGATTGTATAGTTTGATGGTAAAGATGTAGTTCTAAGTTGTTGTTGTCTACTAATCTTGGGTAAATGTAGGTGTATAGAAATAAGGCCAGCAATTACCATCAATCTTCAAAGACAGTAATATGCAAAAAGCTTCTGTGATCTAGATAGCAGCTCTTTATTGTATTTTTTAAAGTTCTTTAAAAGAATTAGATAATAGAGCATTCTTGAAATACTATAAAGGTAAACTATAAAGCACAATTTTCCTCATAGTTGAAAGAGCTTTGTTGAAATTGAATTGAATATAATAACAAAATAGAAGTTTTCTATCAAAAATAAATCTGAAATATTTTTATATATTCTTTGATTATAGAAGAGATTTTTCTAACAGACTGAGATCTAAAGAAAAAGAATTGAAGTTTCTAGTTAATCTAGAGAAATAGAAGATTTCAGATTTTCCATGTTTAATCTTGAGTCCAAATTGATTAAAAAGAGAGGTAATGATATTATAACTACAGAATAGTAAAGTGTTTGATTTTTCATAGGTTTTCTTCTGTGAAATAAAAAGACTATTGCTTACAAAAGAAAGAAATGAGATAAGAGTGTTTGGAATGAGGTTTTTTGCTCTTTCTTCAAAAATATGAAAGATGGGTGAAAAATAAAGAGCAGAAAGAATGAGAAATAAAACAGATCATTGTTCTACACCTATATTAGTTTTAAAGACAGAGAAAATAAAACTGTTCTACATATACTATATTCTCCTATCTATCAAATAGTTAGAAAAGAAAATTGAAATTCTAGAATCAAAACCAGCTTTGTCCAGAATTAGAGGGAGAAGTTAATAATTGAATAATAGAAAGAATTAAGCTATGTCAAAAGCTAAAGTACTAGTTTTTAGACCTTTAACCTATTCTAAATAAATTAAATTAATAAAAAAGATGTCTACATTAGTAGTTGAATGATGTTTTAATCCATCTATCTGATTAGGGTGAATGAAATTTGATGTGATAGATTGATTTTGTAACTTATCACTGATGATCTTCTCAATATGTTTTCCCAGAGTATTCAATAGAATAATTAGTCAGAATATCTTTAGAAAGTTATATATTGCTTTATTTGGTTGTGGAATGATAATCAAAGATGACATTTTGAAGTATGATAACCAATAGCCAAGATTGATATATGTATTAGTGATATTGACAATATTAAGTAAATACCTATTATTATCATCTACAATGACTTTTATATGTTTTTATGATACATGATCTAGTCCTGGTATGAATGAGTTGATGCACTTTTTGATAGCATTTTTAAATTCCTCCTTTGAAAAGAAAGGCTATTCCAATCTGGGTTTTATAGTAAATTCATCCAACAGTCATATATTGATTTGATGATCTTGTGCCAAATTGAATGTTTGATGAAGTACTTGTTATAAGTTCTCAAGTTCTATGTAGAAATGTTCATTATGTTGTAGGTCTTCTATGGCTGGTTAGCAACACTTCTTAATCCAGTTTATAAGATCCTAGGATCTTTTGTTTTTCAATATGATCTTTGAATTTTCTTATCAAAAAAGATATGTTTAGTCTTCTTAATAATTCTCTTGAAATTCTTTCAGTTCTTTATTGTCTTGGAGAATTGATATCTATTTAGATTAGCATTACACTCCTCATTCCACCATGCTTTGGAACATTTAGTAATATTGACATTTTTAGAGAATTTATACCAAATAGAATTTGAAGTTCTTGTATATTCTTGAACAACTTCTTTAAGTAATCCTTTACTTGATATGTTTGAAGTATTAATGTTTCTAATTATACTCATAAGCTCAGAAACAAATTTTACTTCTTCTTTGTTGTTTCTGATGATTATTCTCCTTTTATCTTGAGTAAACTCCTCAATAATAGATATATTAACTACTAAGAGAGCATGGTTAGACAAGCTTCTGGATTCTGGTAGAATCAAATGATTGTTGATTTCACTTGAATCTGGTTAAAGAAACATAATATCAATAACCAAGTTAGTATCATTTGGGTTATCTGTGTATTGAGTTAAAACTTGATTAACAGGGTAAAAGAATTTTAAATTAAAAAAGTTAGCAACTTCCAAAAGAACATCATTATATACCAAATGATGAGAGTAAAATAGGTTCCAGTTATTGTCTCTGATATTAAAGTCTTCTATCATAATAAGTATATTGTGAATGTTAATCTCAGTATTCTTAAAATATATTAAATTAATGTTCCTGTGATTTAAAATGAAGTTGAGTAATTTAAACATTGATATATGTGATTACTTTTAGGTAATTATTATCATAGGTTAACTGTCTTGAAAAAGTTACTTATAATAGATAGTTGAGAGTGCCTACAATTTCATCTTCCTCTTTAGATAATAAACTTGAAATGGTTCAGATATAAGATCATTGTTATAAACTTAAGACCTTAGAGTTGATCAAGAAAAAGAATCTTGTATTAGGGTTAACATAAGAGAACTCAATAGAGAACTCTGTACAAGATAGTCTATCTTATATACTAAATCCACATGGTCTGTGCTAACTACTTCTAACCTACCCTAAACAGCCATGTATTAGCCTTAAGGTCAACATGTGTTGCACATGTTGTATAACATTATCTTTCCAGAATCTTTTATATCCTTCCATAAGTTATGTGACTTGTAATCATTACTGTGACCATGTTATATGATGTGACTGTCACTCTAACCATAATCCTAAGTTCTAAAAATAGAAAAATGAAAAATAAATCAAAATGAAAATGGAAAAGAAAAATAAGTTAAGTCCACTGCTTTCATCTTTGACAATCATAGTGGTTCTTAAATGAAAATCATATCAAATTCTTTTTTGTTTTTTAGAATAACATTTTTTAATAGCTTGTTTTTTCAAATGTTCTATGAAAATATATTGAGATTTTTTAAAATCATGTACTTATCTCACTTATAAATGAGTAGTTCAACTTGCTTCTATTCTTATATAGCTCTTAATACTTCTTCAAATATCATTTTCATTGAAATGATATCTCTAGAATAAACATGTATTATTATTGGCTTGATGATTCTCTTTGTAGTTGATATACTTGAAGCTGTGTAGACACAGTTCACTACTCTTTGTTTCAAGTCTTAGTAGGTTGATCTTAAAGTTTGCCTTACAATACCATGCAAAATGTCTATGATGTTCTACCTTATAAGAGCTATTATACTTGATGTATTTAAAATTATGAATGTAACAAGCAAAGATTGTATAGCTCCACTTCTAATAATTCTTACATTGTGGTACTTCTAGGCATCAGGTGTGGTTTACACTGGAAATGAAAGTTTGTGGGATTAGCTCAGAGATGTGAACTTGTGGAATGACCTTGGCTTCAGCTTATATATTATGCTATCTATCTGCTATATAGTTACAATTTTAAATAGAAGAAAGAAGTCTGAGATGAGAGTGAGTACTGATTGGTGTATTATTATTGAATACCAAAGATTAAGTTCAATAAGGATTATCTTTGTTAATTATTAGACTAGTAAATTACAGTATAACTACTAGTCTTATATACAAAGAAATAATATAAGAGATGCTCAGGATTTCAGTAGTATAGCCCTTATTATCCCAAGTAGAGATTTTAGTAGTAAAATACTGATAGGAGTATGACTCTGCTATAAGAGACTAAGTCAGATGGGTATCTCCATAATAGAAAATGGAATACCTAGATAGTTGTATCACTACCACATAAATGTGTTGTGAGAAAGGTGGCTACTATGGAAGACAGACTTGTATAGTAGATGTTGGAAAAGCAGTATCACCTATCACTATGGGGATGTATTTTCCAGATAGGTGGACTTGGTATATGATACTAGGTTTATATTTGTACTTCTGACCATTATGATATAGCTTCTTATATTAAAGTATCTATTAATTAGTTCCTTAGCTTTTGCACTACTCTGGGCATCCCAGATGTTGATCTATATTACTGCCATATTCAATTTCAGAAAAGCTTTGATAATGTAAGGTTTTAAAGTAAGCACTACATTATTGAAAATGTGAGATAAATGCAAAACTCTTTTAACTATGTCTGAGGAAATAGTGACATTTGTATCTTCAAGAAGGTATGGGATGCCTAAAATCTTAAAGTAGAACTTGAACTAGGATAGCCTTGGTGACAAGATGTCTTCCAAGTCAATGTTGTTGATATTCTTGATGTATTTCTCCACTGTGATCAAGTGGAGGGTTGATGCTACTTTGTTAGTTATAATAATTAGTCCTCTGTTGTCAGTACAAATAAAGTCAGCTATTATATCTAACTTGATGTCTTTGAGTGCTCTATTGATATTAAACACATATTTGTTTGAAAGTGACATAAACTTTTGGGAGTTGTTTGAACTCATTGGAATAATGACTTGTCTTCTTAAAGGGCCCTTTGTCATCATATTGAGCTTGGGCTTGTTTAAAACTTTGTGAACCTCCTCAATTTTCTCGGCTGAAAGGTTCAGGAAACTGTTCTTGATTTTTATGATTTCCACAATGTTGTTCTTGGACACTTGAGCATAAGAGTGTCCTTTAGGAGCATCCTTTGGTTTTTCTCTGACTTTGTCTTTGCCTTTATAAAATTTGGACTTTACCAAGACCTCTTTGCTAGGTCTCGGGGGAACAAGAGGGGAGATCCTGGAAATATTAGCTGGTTTACCAGTTTCACTGATTCTCTTTTGTTCTTAACCGGAGTTTTTTCCTTCCTGGGGTTCAATGGTTCGAAATGAGCCAAAACACACTGTCAAAAAGTTCTGCTATCTATGTTAGCAGTTAAAGCATCCCATCCAGATTCATAAATAGATGAGATGAGGTTCCAGGCTGCAAAACCGAACTCTGAGATGTGTGGTATATCTTTTTCTGTTTTACCACCAAGATGTCTTTGTTTGACGAATTCTGCAATTCTAAAAAGAGATGTCGAAATGTTTTGGGTGTCAGCATCGATGGACTCGTTAGTTCCAAAGATGGACACCGAAGAAAAGGCATCTTCTGGGTTCGCATAAGACAGGGTAATTTCTTCTTGAGATTCACTACTTTTGACTTGGTCAGCCCAAGACGGGCTGTTGTTAAGGGCTTGTACCCTGTCGGCATATGCAATGGATGAGACGCTTGAGTGCATCGATGACTCCCTAGAGTTGTTAGTGCTGGAGTTGGCAGACCAACCTCTTGGAGTGTCCATGTCCATGTCCATAGCCTTGTTAAGATGTGCTTGAGGGTTTGAGGTTGAACTAATATCAAAAGGAAATTGTGTATTCGCTAGTTCTCTGTTGGGCGCTACCATACTAGATGGTGGTAAAAGAGAAAGAGAAAGAGGCGATGATACCTAGTCACTTCAAGTCCTACTTGGATTGTGTATCATAATTTGTTATTGGTTTAACTATACCTACTCACTCTTTCACACGTCCACGACAGCCACGACGACTCAGGCATACTCATACTTTGAGTCTGTCGACAGATAACCATATGCATAATACTCCTGACCAATTGGACATGGACCTAACCCCTTGCATTATTCACTTTATATCAGGGTCGTTTCATTCGCTCTCTCTTTTTCTTCTGGCTTTTGACCCGGCTCGCCGAACGATTCACCACGTACAAACCGTCTCGACGCTTGGCCCTCACCAATACTTAGCTGTGAATCAGTACAAGGATCGGATTTTCACGACTACCTGGGCTCAGCCGCCATCTTTGCAGAGTTGGGTCCTTCAACGGTCCACATCGGAGCCATGGCATCTGTCTTATCTCAATACTGTGCCTACCAGTGAGTAGCTTGGAAACGAGCTGGTATACGGGCGCCGTTGATATACTTGACAAGCTGCTACTTCGTCCTACATTGACATTCCACCTCCGTTCAGTCACGTATATTCCATGGGGGGACCCACCGGAGAGGTACATTTGGTTGACAAAATTACTGGAGGTTTTGGACAGAAAATGCAAGAGATCTTGTTTGTCCCCGAATCAGAGCTATCCCAGGCAGATAAAACACGAGTTGCACTTGTAAGTAACATCACTTTGCTCTGTGCTTCTTCAAAGTTGTCTCCCATATGTGATATCCTCCTTGTAGAGGTATGGCTCTCATGGAATTGAATCAACATCAACGTCATCCTACTCGTTAAGTTTTGTGCCTGTTCTTGGGACAAATTCTATCGAAGTTTACTCCCGTAATACTACTTCTGGACAACTTACCCATATCTTCTCGTCAACTTCACCTCATGGACCTGCTGCTCATGATGGACCACGACATATCAAAATTCATCCGAATGGGAAGGTGCTCTATTGCGTTACAGAACATTGTTCGTCCTCAATCGCTTTCCCTTCTCTTTTGTTTATGTTGACTTTCCTCGATCCAGCTAACTTTCTAGACCTGTATGAAATTACCACTCCGGATAATACTACAGGATTGCCTTTTCTAAAATATATTGATTCTCGTTCACTTCTTCCCAGTCACCTTGCCTCAGGATCCTTGAAGCAATTCCGAGGCGATACTCTTATGCTTACACCACCAACCCATACCCATCCTTCACCATATGCGCTCTTTACAACGACACGTGGCAGTACACCAGCCTCTCGCGGGTGGTTGTCGATTTTTGCGCTGGACAGGGATGGTCATTTTGTAGCAAAGGATCAAAACAATCCTGCAGAAGTCGAAATTCGATATGAGACTCCTAGTTCCGGAGGGAAAGCGAATGCGATAGATTTACTGACGAGGTGGAAATTGGTCAAGACCTCACTACGAGCTGAGGATAATGTAGGAAGCATTAATGGCGACGGCAATGACGAACTCGACACCCACCTTCACAGAAGAGCATATTCACCATTCAGGGCGAATGAAACCTTGAGTGATTGTAATTGGGAAGGGGAGGAGGATGGTGTGTGGATATTACTCACGGACGATGATGAAACTACGGCTGCTGGGTCTGATCTTACATCGTCTGCGGGTGGTGTGAAGGTTCTAGAGTGGGGTGGGTGGGGAAAGGAGGGTGTGCATGTCGTTGCCGAGTGGCCTGAACCTCCTCGTATTGTAGAGAATGACGGGTTGTGTGAGGATGAAGGCAAAGAGAGGATGATGGGTGGGAGTCATGCCATTTGGTTGGTTTGATCCAAGAGAGCTTGTATTCTCCTTGCATGTTCCGCGGAATATATTTGCGTTCGACTTCACTCTCCGACTTAGTTCACGAGGGAAATTGCATATTTGGAGTATCCAAGTACCTTTCGAACGGACGCTTGGATATCTGTGAGTTTCGTCTTGTCTTCGAACGTGTAGGATCCTCAGACAGCCCTGGTGGTGGTGAACATAACCACATTTGGGATTGTCTCACCTGAGGAGGGTTGGTGAGCATTTCCCAATATGTCAGATCTTCTGAGGCGCACTGAGATTGCTCTGCAAGGGACTCCTTGAGTCGCTGAATTGCGACCATCGCCATCCCACTGACCCTGGTCAATGAGGAGCATAAATACAGGCTCAGTCAAAGACGATGATTCAAACACGAGTCAATGTCAAGCGACTACTTGGTTGCGGACATAAAATCAGGGCCGGTATGTCGTACACTAACTGACTACTCGAGTTACCATTACTTTTCAAGCCGACCCGTTTTGACAGGCACGGGAGAACTTGACGATCCTAGCAGGATGTGTACAAATCCACAAGCTCAGTGATAATTGAGGCTAAAGGACAAGGCAGGGGAGTGTGAGCTCACACTCTCAGCAGAATATATTGGAGGGGTACTACATGTAAGCTCCTTCCTTGTGCTATCAACAGTTTTTAAAAAACTCGCAAATTGCGTTGGTGAACTGCGAGTTGCCCAAACGGCTTGCAGAAGGAATAATACGATGATGTGAATTTTTTTTCGATGTCGTGATGTTGGTTTCATCAACTCACCCTTCTAATCTTTGGATTCATCTGAGTCAGAGAGTTCATCTGAGTCGGAGAGTTTATCTGAGTCAAAGAGTTTGAGTTCAATTGAGCCAGGGAATGGGGTGTTAGGGTTAGGCCATGGGGTGACAGTCATGTCATGACCCCGGCCTTCCCGGTCGAGTTGGGAGTAACGCCAGATGAATTCGGTTAGAGGAGTACGACCAGGAATTTGGTAATCGAAACGTCTGGTAACCACTGCACCACCTCGATTCCAGTATATCAGTCGAGCATACCGACCACATATGAGGATCGAAAACACATATATACGGAACTGCATTCCTTGCAGTGCATCAGCATATGCACCAATCTGCCCCATAGTTTGTTTGGCTTCCCGGGTGTCACGCAAGAAGGGGAATTTAGAATGGCTCTTGGGGGCCCTGTCTCTGAACGGGTCTTCTTCCTCGTCCTTGAGCTCAATGAAAAACTCCATCTTCCAAAATTCCGATTTATGGTCAGTCAGGGAGCATCCTGCGGGATAAACGCTGATGTCAGCGCAAATGCCCTTACAGTGGGGGTCAGGGCTGCAATGAGAGTCAACGAATATAAGTCTCCCATCCTTAACCACACGATTCGCGTTTGCAGCCTTTGCAACTCGTTTTCAACATACCCTGGCTGACAAAGGCAAAGTATCAAACTCACAAATAACTTGCACATAATCTTCTTCTCCTTGTCCATCTCCGCTTGTATAAAATCTTCCCAGTCTAGTTCCGAACAGTCTGGCCCGGGCTTGGTCATTGGTACAAATTTATCAACAAAATCATCAGGTGGCACGGGTCCCATAAAATAGGGTTTCATCTCAGCAGCAAGAGCAATGTCGGCTCGTATGCGTGGGTGATCTGATCTGCGTTTCAGGTGGGGGATCCTGAAATTTCTGCTAGGTTTTGAACATAGATAACTACTTGGAGCAATAGTAAAACATACTCCTCAGTGGTATTCAATTCTGACATATGAGAGAGAATATTATGGCGTAGCCGTATAGTAGCAGTGCCGTGGATACTACTTACATAAGTTTGGGACCTATTTCTAGTCACTGGATTTTGTAACACTAAGCTTAGTCTTCCACACTCTCTGATACAACACATGTCAACTCTCTCACTTTATACTTTATACTTGTCATTTTTGGAGACCACTTCTTGACTCACAGTGATCCCAACACAAATTATCATTCCAATTCCCTGTCACATCCTAATCCAGCCACATCTGTCCCAAACCACAGATAATGCCTCTTTCCTCATCCACACTCCCTGATCTCTTCCAGTGCAGGTCACAGTCTTCCATTCCACCTTGGATATTCTTGCTGGACTCTTAACAACTCCATGGATTTCCATCCCAGACATCTGAGGATTACAAAAACAGAGTAACTTGCTCAGCAGTCTTCATTTCTAGATAACTATGCTAGATACCATACTTAGCATATATATAAGCTGGTAGTTACACTTATCTTGCAAATTGACTAAAACTATTACTAACTTCTGGTGTTAGCAATAACATACCTTCCACCTTCCAAGAAACATTATATTCTGAGTATCTCTTCTGAAATATGCAACCAGTGCAACTAGTAGAGGTGCAACATACAAGCTGAAGCTGAAGGTTATTTCACATACTTGGATAATACACAATTACTCATTTAGACTTTCAAGAGCCTATTATTAGATCTCAGATAATAAGGTGTGAACTGTGTCTAATATTCCTATGACCATTATTATATTTTTTTTGGAAGCTAGAGTATATTAGCAAGATAGGAAGAACTGTAGAAGAACAGAAAGAAATATTAGTAAATATTCTGCTTATTCATACTTATGACTGTGATCAGCATAGTACTTAAAACAAATTACTCAAATATTATTTATAGATTTGTATATATATATGTTATTCTTTTATTTTTTGGTCAACAATTTATCACATGGTGCTAATTACAGTCTATAGTAGACCATTTACAACAAGTAGCCTATAATTTTTCCTTAGAAGTGTTAAAGTGTAAGCTATTGTAAAGGGATTTTTTACTTCATTTAGATTCAAGTTTGTAACATCTACCAAAGTTGTTAGGAACAGACTAGCTACTGAACCAGTTATGCTAAAAGTGCAAAATGTCAAGCTTAGCTTTGACATCTGGCTGGTACTATGTATGTACTTCATACTATACTCCTGACAAACATCCAAATTAACCCTGTAGTCATCTTGTTTCCTAAGCTTTATACTGATATCCTGTAATAATGTTAGACATAGTTCACATCTTATTATCTGAAATCCAGAAGAGCATCTTAGAAGTCCAGAACTAAGAGGTTTTATATTATCCAAGAATTATCATATGTCAGGTCTACCTATTCTGAAGATGGAGATACTATCATTACAATATCTATAAGACAAGCCTGTCTTCCATGGCAGGAATCTTCTATCTTACTGTCAGTGTCTTACTACTGAAACCTCCACTTGGGGTAATACACTGAAACTCTAAGTATCTCCTATATATTCAATCTATATATAAGATTAGTAGTTATACTGTAATTTGCTAGTCTGATAATTGACAGATATAACTCTTATTGAACTCAATATCTAGTGTTTAACTGTAACACACCAAATCAGTACTCACTTTCATCTCAGACTTTATCTATTTATCTGATATTACAACTATATGGCAGACAGATAGCACAGCATATAAGCTGAAGCCAAAGTTATTCTAACAAGTTTGCATTACTGAACTCATTTTACAGAGTTTACATACTCTATGCATTTCTGAGCCAAACTCTACAAGCTTTCACTTCCTGGTGTAAACTGTGCTTAACACTACTAAACACTCTGACTCTCTTCTATTTTAGTTTCTCTATTCAAAACTGTTCCTGATTACCTAAGTATTATTATTTCTTGCTTATATAATTGGAATTCTGATATATTAAAATAGATTTATTATTATATAGAGTAGTTGTTATCTTCAGAAATTTCCATTTTTGTTATATGCTAAGTCTATCCATCCAGAAAATACATTCTGTTGTAGCAACTACTAGACACAAAGTCTAATAATCATACAAGACAGTAAAGCTCTCAGTAGGCTATTGATATGGGGATCACAAGAGAACTCAACAAGAAGTCTCTGCTGAATTGCTACTCTATCTATATAAATTACACATAGTTCATGCTACTTAATATTTACCCTACCCTAAAGTCCATGTATCATCCATGAGATAAACATGCTGTTAACATACTCCTTGACATTATTTATCTAGACTACTCCAGCCTACTCTAGTCTATTCTAGTCTTTATGACATCACATCATGTGATATGTCATGTGCTTCTTCATTGTCAAAAAAAAAAGAAATTCAAAAGAAAAGAAATATAAAATCAAGAAAAGTAGATAAAAGAAAAATGTTAATTCTCATATATATTATAATACATCCTTGCAGTAATACTACCTTATTAAATATCTAGTCTACAAGCCCACCTTCTATAGTAGCCACCTTTCTTGCAATATGCTCTCATAGTAGTGATGCAACAATCTAGGTATTCTGTCTTCTATGATGAGGATACTCTTATCTGACTCAGTCTTCTATAGTAGAGTTCTTACTCCTATTTGACTTAATCTTCTATGGCAGAGTTATACTTCTGTCAGTGTTCTACTACTGAAACCTCTGCTTGGAGCAATAGGGATGATACTACTGAAGCCCCAAGTATCTTCTATAGTTAGTACTTGTATATAAAACTAGTAGTTACATTGTAATTTACTAGTCTGATAATCAATGAAGATAATTCTTATTGAACTTGATTTTTAGTGTTCAACAGTGACACACCAATTAGCACTCACTCCTATCTTGGACTTCTTTCTTCCATTTAAAGTTGTAACTATGTAGCAGACAGATGGTACAGTATATAAGCTAAAGCCAAGGTCATTCCACAAGTCTGCACATCTCTAAGTCTACTTTGCATACTTTTATCCCTGGTGTGAACCATATCTGACAATTTTGTTCTCTTAGAATTTCTTAGAGATAAGTATATAGTTTAGTAATTTATTGGACAATAGACTTAGGATTTTCTGAAGATTTGAAGTGCCTTACTCTTCTGCCCAGTTTTTCTAACAAAAATCATGAACTAGCAGATGTAAAATATCTAAAACAACAAAAGATACTTGAGTTAATCAAGAAAAATTACTGGTGACCAGAAATATGGAATAACATCAAGAAATATGTTCAAGGATGCTAGAAATGTCAACAGAGCAAAGTACAACATTGTTATGGAACACTTTGGACACTAACATTTTTCTTTTTCTTTTATCTATTTTTCTTGATTTTATATTTCTTTTCTTTTGAATTTCTTTTTTCTTTTTCTTTTTCTTGATGATGAAGAGGCACATGACATTGCAGTCACATGACATGTCACATGATGTGATATCATAGGCCTAGAATGTGGTAGAAGGATCTAGAAGATGACATCAGGGCACACATATACAACATGGCAACCTTGAGATGAACATGAGGAAGGAGTATGGACATAAGGGCAGGGTTAATTATTAGTAGCACAGACCATAAGAACTTTGTATAAATAGGACTCTAATTAAGAAGAGGCTCCTTATTGAGTTCTCTTGTGAACTATCCACATTATATCTGCTTTTGAGATTTACTCACTTATGTGATTATTTGTCATTGTGATAAGTGGTTGCTACAACAAACATATAAAGACAGGAGAATTTCATCTACTAGAGATACTTCAAGGATTATGGCAGAAAATCAGTATTGATATTATTGGGCTACTACCAAGATTAAATAACAAGAATGTAATAGTAGTTATAGTGAATAGATTCACAAAGATAATCAGACTTAAGACAACAATGACAGTATTATCAGAGAAAATAGCCAAGATCTATAGAAACAACATATGGAAAATTCATAGGATACTAAAGAAGATTCTCAGTGACAAAGAACCCCAATTTGCCTTATGGTTCATAAAAGACCTTAGTAAGGTATTAAAGATGAAACAAACATTATCAATGGCATATCCTCAAACAAATAGTCAAATAACAAAGATTAAGAAAGACTCAGCCACAGGATATACACCATTCAAACTTAACTTTGGATGATATATATGGAAGAAAAACTTAACAATAGAAACAAAATTACCAACACTGAAAACTTTTCTTGAAAAATTATAAAAAAGTTGGGAAATAGAAAAGACATTGATGAAATGTTAGATGTGGTTCACACCTCATTATCCAAGATCTGGAAGGATATTTCAGAAGTCTAAAACTAGGAAGCTATGT
>Ga0157357_1000429_pt1 | contig 18057 bp, 11 predicted proteins | sample AttcapACBM1_FD_111485 | JGI IMG/M metagenome (GOLD analysis project Ga0157357, IMG submission 111485) | Fungus gardens microbial communities from leaf cutter ant in Botucatu, State of Sao Paulo, Brazil - Atta capiguara ACBM1 | ecosystem: Host-associated > Fungi > Mycelium > Unclassified ... | reverse complement strand
TAGGGTAGGTTGCACAGTAGCGAGCATGGACCATTGGTAGTAGTATATAAGGTAGATTAGTTTGTAGAGAGATCTCTATCGAGTTCTCTTGTGTTACTCAATACAAGAGTTGTTCTATTATTTGACTCTAAGAACTTTAGTTCATAACACAAGTGGGGAAAAGCACAAGAGAACTTGACAAGGAGCCTCTGCTAAATTAGAGTTCTATTTATACTGTTACAGGTTGGTCCGTGCTACTACCTCATGTCCACCTCACATCTTACTCAAGGCTACCATATGTACACCATATGCCCTGATGTTATCTTCCAAATCCTTCTACTATGTTCTAGGCCTATGACATCACATCATGTGACCTGTCATGTGACTACAATGTCACATGCCTCTTCATCATCAATAAAAAGAAAAAGAAAAAGAAATTTAAAAGAAAAGAAATATAAAATCAAGAAAAATAAATAAAAGAAAAAGAAAAATGTTAGTGTTCAAAGCATTCCATAACACTCAGTTGCCTCTCATATTTGATCTCAAATATAATCTACAGACATTGATGAAGCCTGTAATCTTCTTTCTAGTGAGAAATAGTAGTACAACTATCTTAGCACTGCCTCCACTTATTGCTATTAGTTGTTGTTGCATAGTAGCTAGTTGTTGACTTAGGAATTATATTATCTACTCTGAAAGAAATACATCCTAGGAGTTTGGTATAGTGATTGTAATAAAGGTAGCTAGTACAATACTATAAGCTTAGATCCTTTACTTAAAAACTAGGTCTGTCTAGGTACTTGGTTCTCTCTAGACTAGATATCTATTTTTCTACTGACTACTGTCTTGATAATATGGTTATATAATTGTCCCTATGAATGAAATACCTAAACTAGATACCTTACTTAAGAAGCAGGTATTACTCTTCTGCATATATAAACTATAAGGAAGTCTTCAATACAAAGCTTCTAAGTAGAAAGTTTTTCAAGTATGCTAAATCAACACTATCCAATTCAATGATAAATATATTGAGCCTCAGTCTAGATCTGGTCAATAATGTCTATAGCTGTACTTATAGCATAAAATTATAGCATAAAATTGCTCTTTTCCTAAGCTTAGTATCCAATCTATTCTTTTTGGCTAATGGTTATACTAATTATCAGTTAAGAATAAAGAGCTAGCAGGGCTTTGAAATAAGGGGCTATTCAAAGAGTTTAATGTCAAGTTCTACTGTTGTAGCAACTACCTTTAAGCTTTGATGACTATGAATGAGGATTACAAGAGAACTTGACAAGAAGTTCTGCTTAATTTAACTACTACCTATACAACTTATACTTAGTCTATGTATACTATTCTAAATTCTATCCTAATATCAAGATTGTAAACAGAAGATAGGATGAAACTTGCTTTGGCAGATATATGAGATCAGTCACAATAGGAAGGATCAGATCAAGTATAGAAACTTATCTGAAAAACAAACTATAAGTTTGGATAAGTATTCAGATTGTAGATCAAGCTTGGAAGCTTATTTGTAGAGTTGGTAATTGTTATGATTCAATGACCTCAGAGTTGATCAAAGAAAGGAACCTTGTATTAAGGTTAACACAAGAGAACTTGATGGAATTCTTAGTATAATATATCTACCTATATATACTAACTAGTGATGGTCTGTGCTCAACTATTTCTAGTCTGCCTTAAAGACTATGTGTCAGCCATGAGGTCAACATATATTGTACATGTTGTATGACATCATTATTCTTGAACCTTCTATTGTTAAAGCTGAAAGCAGTAGACTCTATTTATTTTTATTTTCTGTTTCATTTATATTTTCTTTTTGATTTATTTTCCTTTTATTTCTATTTTTAGAACTAGGGTTGGGATTAGAGTGACAAAATCACGCTGTCACACATCAGTCACATCAGATGACACAGTCACAGTAATGGTCACAGATCACAAGACACATAAAAGAATATAAAAGGTTATGAAAGGATAACATCATACAACATGTACAACATATGTTGACCTTCAGGTAAACACATGGCCATTTAGGGTAGGCTAGAAGTAGTTAGCACAGACCATTAGGTTTTAGGGTAGACAATCCTGTACAGAGCTCTCTATCAAGTTCTCTTGTGTTAACCCTAATACAAAGTTCTTTCTTTTGACCAACTCTAAGGTCTTAAGTTCATAACATCTATTCTGTTTCTTGTATTCCTGTGATTGTATGACTATTAATATGACTGTGTCATCTGATGTGACTGATGTGTGACATTGTGATTGTGATATCACTCTAACCTTATCCCTAGATCCAAGAAGGAGAAAAGAAACAGAAAAAGAAAATAAATTTAAATAAAAAAACTAGAGTTTAAGCTTTGCATGTCTGACAGTAATGTAATCTCAAAAGATAACTTTGGCCTCAACTTATGTATTGTATCCATTATCTGTCACATAGTTATAAGTTCAGATGATAAGATAGAGAAAAGTGAGAGATAGTTAGTAATTGATCTTAGTCAGAGTCTTAGTTGAGAATTAGTTAAAGAGAATAAGAGATAGTTCTTAGTTGATTTCTAGACTGGGAACTATAGAGTGTTTACTTAGTCTTATATATTGAGTCTGTAGTTGAAACTATGACTAAGACAGTAGTAGTATAGAGAATAAATAAGGAAATGTTATAGAGATAGTTTCTAGAATATAGAATAACTGAGAGTCTAGGTAACAAGTTACTAGGAGGTAAAATACAAGAGACTGATCCATATGCAAATGATCATAGATATAGAAGTATATCTAGGTATGTTAAAGTTTTATTCAGAAGTTAGAAAGCAAAAGTTTTGAAAGTCTTGAAAGTCAGTTTATAATACTTAATGTCTATAATATAATATGTTATATAATCATAGTTATATAACTCTTCTCATAGGTACTTAGTATAAAAATAAAGACGATAAAATAAAATAAAAGAAAATAGAAACTGGTTCATAATAACAGTAGAGTAGTAGAATGGCTATTAAATATTAGTCTTTTGTTACACTATTCAGTATTAAGACTGAATATATGGCTGCTATTGAGGCTATAAAAGAGATTAAGTAGATAAGAAATATTTTAACAGAATTTGAATACTCTCTTTATACATCAACATTCTTTATTAATAAAAAGTCTAGGATTGAAGTCTCTAAGAATCTAGAGCATCATAGAGATATAAAACATCTAGCCTTGTAACACTACTAGCTTAAAAATTGTTAGAAATAATTCACACTCGCTGAAGGTATTTGTAAATATAGCATGGAAGATAGAAATGAGAGTTAGACTTGCAACTGTGGATTGTGTAGGAAATAGAAGTGATGCTACATAGATAATAGTCTTGGCTTCAACAAATAATATTATATCTAGCCTATGTGTTATGTGACCATATTTTTAAAGAACAAGAGCTTTGAAAAAGATTGGAGACAAGTGTGGTATAAGTCCAAGTTAATTATCAGACTAAGAAACAATACATAGTAGCTAACATTCTTAAATATAGAAGTGTATGTTTAATAATACTTTACTACTATATATAATCTGGATTATCAGATACTGTAGAGGTTATTATTTAAAACTCTATAAGATTTGATGAGGAATGTAAGGTTTGGTCCTCAGGTTAATTGGAATAGAGTGTAATCTACACCAGAAGAGAATGGGAAGAGTATAAATATTAGATAGTATGTAATGTTAGATGTGATTTACACTTGCTGATTTTATTTGTAATAATAGCATAGAAGATAGAATTCAGAAGAGAATCTTAATGAGAACAGATTTTGGAATAGATGTGGGCAGAGTGCTATATAGATGGATTAACCTTGGCTTCAATAGATATCATTGTATCTAGTTTATATATTATGTGGTCAGGATTTTAGATAATGAGAGTTTAGACAGAGGTGTAAGTATGGCATAGTTCAAATTAATAATCAGACTAAGAAAAATAGTACATGGTAGACTATGTTCTTAAATATAAAACTGGTAACCTAATAATAATCTACTACTATGCATACTTTAAGTTATTGAGTACTATAGGAGATATCATTTGAAACTCCATAGAAATGATAAGAGTTGATGAGTGATTGGAATAGAGTGTGATCTATGCTGAAAGAGTGAAAAATATGTGGATGACAGATGGTATGTAACATGTGACAGAGATACAGTACAAGATTTACTTATTACTCTAGTATATATTCTATTAAAAAATGTAGTTTATTTATTTACTAAAGCTGTGTAATTAGGTTTGTAGTCCCCAAATTTTGCTTAACATCTTAGGTTTATTTTTATACCTGTGATATTATTCACTTCTTCTTTCTATATTATTATTACTTATATACTTATCAGATTAAGAGAATATGTTAGAAATAATCTTATCAGTTCTATTATAGTTGGTGTGGACTTAATTTTAGAACTGTGTTTGACTTAGTACATCACATGATTACATGTATAACTGTTAGGTATGGTTCACACTTAGATGAGGAAGTCTATAGAAGTTGCATGGATAAGAGTGGATCAAGTTGGAAAATTTATCTGGGAACAAAACAAGCATCAAGGCTGATTTATAGAATGGTATGCAAAGTGGATGATGACCTTGGCTTCAACTTGTGTGTTGCACCAACTACTTACTATTTGTCTTAACTTTGGAGCAAAAAAGAGAGTAGTGGATGAGAAGTGTAGCAACAGATAAGAGTAAAGAGTATCATTAATCAATTCAATCATCACACTGAAGGCTGTACAGTATATCTACTAGCCTTGAATACAAGTACTAGTTTTTAAGACAATAACCAAGAAATGGAGGGCAGAGGTGTTTACTATGAATATATAATATCTGCTAGTACTGTTAGGAGCATCATAAGAGTTGTTAGATGTCTTGTTAGATGTTCCACAAGGTTGGTTGTGGAGTGATCAATGATAAAGTGAAGGCTTCTGATATACAGCAGAGAAGATGTGTGGAGTAGAGAAGAGTTGGGCATTATCCACAATAGAAGATGGATATGTATGGATTAGTATATAACTCTCTATAAATACATTTTTAACTTCCAGTTATTTACAATTGTCTACAGTTCACTGTGTGACTTCTGAGTTATCAGAGGATCTCTTATTCATCACTTGCACTCCAATTTTGACAAGTATCACAAAAGCAAGTATCACAAAAGGTTTTGAGTGACTCATTGTGAGTGAGTGCTGTGCCTGTCTTAGTCATGCTGTGCTAATCAACATTACAGTCACAGTCATGAGTATGAATAAGTGGAATGTTTATTCAATAGATTTCAAGATCATTACACAAATGAGCAAATATCAGGTTTATTGGTAAACTGCATGGATTCATCTGAATGGACAAAACACATTGGTATGGAAATATGAAAGAGGAATCGAATATTTGTTGTTATTCGTAGAGGAACTTCATAACTTGAACGCTGTGGTGTTGTGAATTAGGGGATTGAGCATGCCCAAGTATATTGATATTCGAACTAAGTGTCTCTGTCACAAGGTTTCAAATCACAAATCAGTTGTTACCGTGAAGATCACCCAGGATCAGAAAATGTGTTTATAATACAATTCGCTAGCGAGATGGTCACTGCAAGCGTCTCAACTACCAGTGTAATGGTAAAGTTGAGTTTGAGTTATAAGTGTAAGGATCTTCTCACACCGTAAGGACTCACGGCATGATAACTCCTAACTGGCCTGCCGACGTTTTTCTCTGCGTTCATCTCCAAGAGATGAGATTTCCTTTGATTTAATCACTTTAAATGGCCAAGTAAACCAATTTCCGCCACTTCGCTGAATAGGTAGCCCCATGTCTTCAAGGAGATCATCAACAGCTTGTGGCCAGCTGTCGCACATACGTGGAATAAGAATCTTTTGGAGAATATAGAGGTCGTGAGACTCACGTCCAGAAGTCCAGACCTCCCATGTAACTTGCGTTAACCCATGAGCCCATGCGAGGATAACGCGTTTTCATCCATATCGCGCTCCGCTCCGCTTCACCCATAGCTTCCTCGACACTGCGTGGCAGTCTTAACTTGTCTTTGAGGAAATACGACGAAATCCAGTGTGCTATAACCTCATTTGTATAACCAAGATTGGCAGAGAACTATATTCATGGATGAATACAAGCCACTCATAGATTTGGTATAAATCGGTACATACCAGCGAACCAGCGATTGCAAAGTCACGCTGGAGAATATTCTTGGCAGGGACGATACCTCGATAGATAGACGTAACCCATTTTGGGCTCTCTGAATCTACTCCTGGAGCTCCATGGAGCGAGGGATAATTCCAAGAATGCTCTGCATCACTTGTGGGTGCGTGCCTATTGATGCCAATAGCTTCTGCAGTTTGCTCTGACCCAGCTCAGTCTGGGGAATATTACGGATTTGGTGATCTGACTCACCGGAAAATATTTTGGACCACGATGAATCAAAACCTGTGGCCAGAATTACAGCACTTGCGGCGATTGATCTTCCATTGTTGAGAAGAATTGAACTACCGTCCTGTGAGAATCCGACAGCGCGCGCAGGAGAAATAACATCGATCTTCTTCAATGTAACCAAGGTATGATAACTATCTGGTCTGGGAATCCCAAGGTCGTTTGTGCGGACTCCCCAAAAAAGAGAGTTGGTACTACGTAAAGGTGAATCACTGGGTAAGGCGAAGGCATCCAGCTACAAAAGTATGGTTGATACTAGATATTGAAAAGTCGTGATCATTGGTTACGCACTGAGGTATCCTGCATTTTGGCCCACATAAACCGAATGATCTTCCCGCCCAGTTTCGTTCCATGGAGGAAACGCCTTAATCTACGTTCAATGCGGAGATAGATACGACAAAAGTGATTCCGTACTCAAGGCGAGTTCTTAAATGAATATGCGGTGATAGGGTGCTGAGAAATCTACCAAAAGAACCATTAACCGCTCGACCTGCAGAAGCCATGGATCCAGCTCACCTGCTCCTTCGAATGAAGTCGGGGAGAGGAGCGCTTGCTGCAAGAAAACTGTCAGTCGTTTCAAAAACATTGCAGCACTTCACAGCCTTTCGTGTAAGCCTGACGCATATGCTAAGAAATTTGTATGTTAGAACAGAGCTGAAGGGTGACAAGGAATTGAGAGACTCTTGGGCTGACTTCCCGCCACCAATGACGACGACCGGAGCATTTTGTGTGCGGCCCCTGACGCTTTGTAAAATACGTTCTACATTTGCTTCGAACTTGGAAGAGTGAATTACGATTCCTCGATACTGACATTTGATCGCTGACTGAGGGGAAAGACAAGTCGGGATTTTGGGCTCGCTACAACCCTATAATGTAAAGCATGAGCTTGTAACCCACAGTCGGTCAATTTTGAGACTTGGTAGAAAATATCATCTCTAGACAGGTGCCGGAGAGACTTCATATGAACTAAGATGACTTACACCGGTAGCTATAATAATCCGACAAAACTTCAGTATGTTCGTTGTATGGGTTTGTGTATCCTCAGTCTGAACGAACCACTTTCCATCCTGTTCACGAGAAATTTCCAATACTTCGGTGTTAAAAATAAAGTTAACTTTGGTTTTGAGAAAGGTATCATAGTATTTCTCCATGTAATTGCATAGGTCGGCACCAGTGAGATGTCTATCCTCAGTAGCGCCTTGTGACGGGACCATCTCCATTGCAGAGAATGTGTATTCACCATGAACACTTAGCCGAGAGCTCAGCATTTTGTGTCAATAAATGCCAGTAGTTGCCATACTTGTTTAAACGTAGATCAGAATATACCCTTTCGCGAGCCCAAACGCCCCCTACAGCTGCGTCGCGCGTAATCACGTGAATATCAGTGAAGCAATCTTGTATAAGTATGTGGGCATTTATAAGACCAGCTGGACCGGCGCCAATAATCCCAACAGACTCAGAGAGTGGTGAGAGTGGTGTAGCTTCGATGTTAGGAGCCATAGAGAGGCAGAATGTGGAGGGGCGGAATTTAGATGTAGATTTATACTAGCAATTAATTAATATCAGATGACCCCTATAGACATTTCCCACTTTGAAAACTCCGATCATCGTATTCTTGTATGGGCATCCAGATTTTCTCAGAAAGATATCAGGCACTCATTTTTGAATGTCAGGAGTTCCTAAGTTTCGGGAAAGCCGAATGCTTTCCAGAATGACCATTCTCCTTTTTCTTTTTTAGATAGTGAATTGAACGCACACATGTCATTTCTGTACGACATCAAAATCTTATCAGTCGACTTCTAGACTGTTCAGTATGCCATATTATGACTCCTGATGACTTATTACAATCCAATGACTCAGAAAACATGATAGAACTTAACAGATATAATAATCCACTAATGATGAACTTTATTTATGATCTGAGAAGGGCTGTCCTCTCGTCTGTCACTCCTTCCTCGCATACGACTACCTCTCGCCTCTGTATCACTTCAACAGCACTTGGCACAATCGCATTTCCGAAATCGTCAATCCCAAGTCTACGCTGCCGGATCTTCCACAAAATGCATAGAACAAGCAGCGAACCCTGCATAATCCCCGCAACGAGAAACGTAAACCAACTTGTCCAGTCTGTACCAGGACTGGTAGTAGTCAGCAACGGAAGACATGGTCGCATTGAACAATAAGAATACTGACCGTAACGCGATGCCGAGAATCATCAAAACGGCACCAGGCGACTGAATACACATCATTGGTATACTCAACGCGCCCACCAGTTTGAAGCGGAACGTATGTATCAACTGCGGAGCATACTGAATCGCTGCTAAAATCGCTGAAGTCACACCCAGGAGCGTTGCCCAGCTTTGCACCAGAGAGGGGAGTGCTGTAGACGGTGAGTATTGAGGGTCAGCGGTAGAAAGAAGGCATGCAGTTGTGATGGCGCAGAACAAGCTATATTCAAATCATGGCATCAATAATGGAAAGGGAGGAATAGAGGTGACGCACAAGTGTGCAAATGCGAGTCGAGCACAGAAAAGCGAGAATTGCCACTCGGGGCTGTGAACAGAAGTCTTGACGATGCATGAATCGTGCGACGAGGAAGCTTCAACATCGAGTTCGATATATTTCAGGCGGGAGGGATAAAACTTGATATACAGGACGAATCTACAAAGAACGAGATATATATGCACGCAAAGGAAGAGACTAATTGGAGACTCACACCATTGTAAAGCAAAACCACTGTATGGAAACTTGAAAAATGCCGGCCGTTAACTCTATACAACGCGTAAAGCCCTTAAATGCTCATCTTCAGCACGCGTAAAAAGGAGGTTGAGTCAAGCACTCACGACAACACGACAGCATTTCTCCAACCCCCATTGTATTGTCATCCTATAGCGACACCCACTATCACCAGTAGATCGTGAAGTGACAGACAAGAGAACTCACATATTCCACATACCCGCAGCAGACGATGTGCTCCCCAGCAACAGAAACAAAGGATTTAGACCCTCGGATGTTTTGGATGCTATAATTCTGTAGTGCTGCGGGACAAGGCAGAGGTATAGTTATGATTTCATCGCTAGCTAATGGCGGCCATACCTGAGGGGCATAAGAGATGAAGAGCCCGACAATTACGATCCCGGTGATGAGGTTCGTTAGCCAGTCATGACTCTGGGAACTAAGCTGTGAGCATGCTAGACCTTGTTGTAAAGAAAAATACATACAGAGGGGCAATTCACTGGGTCCATAATGGTTCGAGGTCACGGTTGGTGACGTCACAAACATTGGTGGAAGAGCCTCTTGCTAATCTTACAAGGTAATGCCAATCAATGAATATCTCTCTTTCCGCAAGCCAACATGGTCGGTTCCCGAACTTGAGCAACTGCCTAAGCTAACTTACACTTCAAGGCACTCGATACTTCCAGAAAAACTACACTACCACGTTCAACTCATACAACTCCAACAACTCCGTCAACAACAACAACTGCCGTTCCGGTTCCTCCAGAACTAGAAAAAACACTAAACACACTCACATCTCACCGTTCGGTACTAGGATACCTCCTCATCGCACGTGGTGGATCCAGTAGTGCTAGTATCATCCGAAATTCAGGTGTCGTATTTGAAGGAGAGAAGGGACGAAAGTATGCAAGTGTAGTCGCAAAGATTGTGGAAAGTGTGCAGGCTGGACTTGAAGAAGTTAATAATGTAAATGGCGCAGAAGATTCTAACGAAACCGTGCGCTTTCTAGTTTCCTATCTGGATTCTCATCATGAAGTAATTAATTCTATAGGACGAGGTGCGATTTATGCGGATTCGGACCAGACGCCACGAGATCATGATTTCACCTGGTGAGTCAGCTATGAAATCCACTCATTCCTAGCCGCCAACAAAGGGACAGACGAGCGATATTTACTGGCTGTTCTTCATGATCCGACAGTTACATAAATGTCATGTCAAATGTGGTCGTATTAACAGAATGCACGACATTGATCGTTAAAGGGTATGGTATTGATAAACAAGTCGTAAGAGACAACGAGGATGTATTAGGAACAGAACAAGAAATCATTTGCACACGGCTTCACCGCGGAATTAGCAGGGATTTGAAAAAATTCCAGTACGGGCGTGCAAGGTATGAGGGGTGTGGACAAGAACGATTATTAGGAGATGTGCATCTGGGCCTTTAGAGGACAAGACAACCGTGCTTCTTGGTCTTCCCGCCTCTGCTAAGTAGAGCGGCGCGGGTGGCGTACTGGAATACTTCGCGTACACCCTCGCCCGTCTTAGCGGAGCACTCCAGATAATGCTTAGCACCAATCTTCTGGGCAACAGCCATGCCCTGATAACAGCAATAAGAATAAGGAGTCAACATTGGGATAAGGCAACGACTCGCACCTCCTCGGGCGTCACAGGGCGCTGGCTGGTCTTCCTAAGCTCCTCAATCACACGGGGGTCGCGTCGGAGATCTTTCTTGCAACCGACGAGGATGATGGGCAGGCCAGCACAAAAATGCATAACTTCGGAAATCCACTAGAATTTTGTCAGCACTAAAAATATGAGATTGAGAGGAAGAATGGATGACAACCTTCTCCTGAACGTTGTCAAGCGAATCTGGTGAGTCTACTGCAAAACAGATGAGAATGACATGGGAATCGGGGTAGCTGAGAGGGCGCAAGCGGTCGTAGTCTTCCTGGCCTGCAGTATCCCACAAAGCGAGCTCGACGTGTTTGCCATCTACCTCGACATCTGCCACATAGTTCTCGAAGACCGTCGGGACATAAACCTGGAATCGGAAGATGAGAAGAGTTGGAAAAGCGAGAGTTCTGTAGTCTACCTCTGGGAATGTGCCTTTGGAAAAGACAATCAAGAGACAGGTCTGAGGGAGATAAGAGCTCGCCATGGATGCCTACGAGGAAGAAGCATACCTTTCCACAAGCACCATCACCGACGATGACGAGCTTTCTCCTGATTTCAGACATGATTAGTATGGGTGTAGGCAGAGGTTGAGTCCACATCACACCATTTAACTACCATAACATTACGTAAGTGTCTGTGCGTGGGAACTATTGCCTGGATGCTAGCTAGCCGAGATCAATGCCGCCACAACTCACATACTCATTGTTCGGGCCCCGACTGCCCATCTCCCACAGTTCGACCCGCTTCACCGCATATGTGCCGAACGTAGTCACTGGAATCTTGAGAATGTCACTGTACGAAAATGCCTCGCGGCGGCGGGAGCGGCGATGGCTTGTATTTAGAATTGTACAGTGCAACTAGTGATGTATGAGCTTGATTATTTACTCGGCTCACGAGGCCACCTACCTTAAGCTGCCGAGTTTCTGTGATATAACCTGCTTGTTTAAATGCCTGATGTACAGTGTCTAGTTGGGTCAGGCAATATTATCATGACACTCGGTATCATCGTCGTACCGCATACGCGCTTCAGTCGCAAGGTTTCGTCGTCATCGGACGGCCCGGGGCCAAGGTACAGCACATGTGCCTCGACATTTTCCGAGCTGCTGTGTTTTGCAGTCTTTAGGATGTCTAGTGTCTCCAACTTGACCTGGACTGCTCTGGACTGTTCAAGGACAATATGGAGTTGGGGCAGAAGCGAGTCCAGCAATGCAAGAGCATCTTGTACGTGGTAGTTATTTTCCCCACCGAGCGTCATCACACCCAATGTAATATGCAACCGTCGTGGATCAATGACAACTGACCTATCCAGACCACGCACCAACGGCCTACCGTCGTCATCAAAGAGCGATCTCTGAAAATGAGCAACCCTGTTGCGCAGAGCCGAGTGATTGTGCTGGGCATGTCATGGGTAGGAACCCTATTTCCAACATACACCATAAACATACCAACGGGAGTGCAAGGACTAGCTCCACCATAAGCTCACATAGACAACCACGGAATAATCACACACACAATGGGTCGGTCGAGGTGGCATGGATTCTAGTGAGGCAGTGGAAGTTGATGTATGTATGTATGTATGTTTTTTTTTTTCCTGTTTGGGCCAATAAGCACGACCATAGGCGCCAGGAACATCTTGTTTGCGGATGGCGTCGTCTTTGCGTGCAGACGGGGACGGAGGGACCACTGCAGGCGTAGTCCTCCCCCTCACCCTCGTAGGCAGTGGTATCTATGATGCGTATGTCATGTCATGTCATGTCCTCGCAATCTCACACGACTCAGACTCTCTCTCCATTTTGTAGTGCCTACACAGTCCCCGTCAGCATCGGTGACCAGTTGTTTTCCTTGCAGGTCGACACCGGATCATCAGATTTGGTGAGTCTCACTCTGCAGACCGTGTAATCCAATTCACTGTCTTCCCAGTGGGTTACGTCCGTCTCTTGTTCATCTTCTCCCTGTGCCCACACCGCCGGTCACAACTATGATCCATCGCCTTCTGGCTCAGATACTGGTCTTGATTTCGAGATCCAGTATCTCTCAGGCAACGTTTCTGGTCCTATCTACTGGGACCGTGTCCATGTGGGAGGTTATAGTGTCGAATTCCAGGCCTTAGGTACACCAATTACCCTTTTTTTCCGCTCACATTGCTTACTCCCTGTTCCATAGCTGCTGCTACCAGCGTTATAGACGAATCCCTCTCCTCCAGCTTCAGTGGTATTCTGGGTCTCGCTCTTCCGCTCAACTCTATCATCGCCGAAACCATTCCTCCTGTTACCAACAATACACCCGACGGTGCTGCATGGGCATCTAATCTCTTTTCAATCACGCCCACTTCCAACGCTCCGGCTTCGCGGTTCCTCTCCTTATCCCTCTCTCGTCCTGGGTCAAATCGAATACCCTCTCTTCTCGGGATAGGCAGACATCCACAGGACCTCGTCCAGGACACCAGTTTTATTCATTACTACACAACCGTTAGCGATGCCAAAGGGAGCCTCTTTTGGAAAACGAGCGTGAGAGATATTACTGTTTGGGTAGATGGGCAGCCGAGGCCTGTGAGCATTGGCCGATCGAAAACGGGGGCTGTTTTTCCCAGCGCGGTTATTGATTCTGGTGTCCCCTATATTTTTACCACGACGCAGGTCGCGAACGCAATCTATGGTGCTATTGATGTCCACCCGGCTCAGGACGGGAACTGTGAGTCCTTGATCGTCGGCATATTGTATAAAGCTGATTGGTTTTCAATAGACTATGTTCCTTGTCGTATGCCACTCAACCTGTCCATCACTCTTGACAATCGACCTCCTTTCCCTGTTCATCCTCTCGATCTCACTGCTGAACCACCTAAAGTCAATGATGCAGATTTCTGTATTGGAATGATCCAGGCCGCAGACCTCCAACTCACTGATCCCACATCCGATGTCGGGGATATGATCCTTGGCGTCCCATTCATGCGAAACGTCTACACTGTCATGGCTTATACTGTACCCACCGACGATGGTATGTTTCCACCCGTTAGCGACTCGAAAGTCAACATTTTCGTACAACCGCGTCTTGGCTTGATGAGCTTGACAGATTCTACAGTGGCTCTCGGTGAATTCAACACCGTTCGTGTACTTAATCAACCCCTCTCTGATGGCCCAGTTGCTGCTGACAATGACTCGCAAGGTGGAGGGAAGAAACTTTCAACGGGAGTCATCGTCCTCATAGCTCTTCTCGGCTTCTTCGCCTTTTGTTGTGCCATGTTCATCGTTCGGTCCCTTTTGTATAGGAGGCAATTCCATCGGCGACGGGAGAAAGGACATCAAGCGGATTATAAAGAAGAATTGGCGTATCAGCTGGCACACCGTATACCGGGGAAGTGTACGAGCATCCCAAGCGAAGATACTCTCAGGACAATGCGGTATGAGGAGTATATGAAAAGATATTCAAGTTTCTCTTCTTCCAAGAGTCGGGGTACCTTGGATCCATTATCTGATGAATTTGGTTCACGACTTGATGAACCGAATGACAATACACTCGTGCCTGCAACTCATCTACCCTCCTCGTTACCAGTGGTCACAACCACGAGTGACCAGGAGTTGTATAGGCATTCAAGGCCGCCTGAACGATACCCACATCAGAGGACGCCCAGCGAAGTTCCGACACTCGAAGAAAAGACGAAAAGCATTGCAACACCTTTTTTATCAGAAGACTCTCACCCTCATCCATAGTCCAATCGGTTTATTTCATTTAGTCTATTAATTCTAAGATTTATCTGGACGATCGCTTTCTGCTTTTTTTCGGGTTGCTGTTTTATCGCCGTTGTAAATACTAATACTTCAGGGACAATAACTCTGTACAATCACGTCAATAACCAACATCCTGTTTTTCCTCGTAACCGATCCACCCATTGTTCGTGCAGGTCATCTGTTGTCGATTTCTTCGTACCTCGTGCTAGCAACGAAAATCTAGTTGCATGGCCCTCTTTGTTTACTCGTTTCTCGAGACTCTCCAGGTTCTGCATCATAATCTCGTCTTTGAGACGAGCACTATGGTTGGGATTTGTGATTAACAGTTCAGGTCCACATTGAATCGAAAGTTGTTCGAGTTTGGGTGGCAGTTTGGCAGAGAACATACAATCTTCGTCTGTTGATGAAGATGTAAATGCCTGTTCCAATTCTTGCGAAAATGACACGGCAAGAGTCAAACCTGATACTCGTAGATGTGTTAAGTTGGGCATGACCGACTCTAATCCTCCGAGGCTCAACAGTCCATGAGGATTACGATTGCCCAATAGATGAAGACGCTCGAGTGAAGGGAAATGTGATGGTGTCGAAGGGAAAGGATAATGTCCGAATACGGTGAGCTCATGTAAGTGAGGAAAACATGCACGGAAAATACGAGCGATCAAAGAGGCACTCGTGAGTGAGGATGTTGTGATGAGTGTAAGGGTTTCTAATGTCGGTGCAGCCAGTGTCAAAATGGTCATGAAAGAATTGACAAGTGCTTGCAAGTCACAACCATCATCAGAAATAAAGAGATGGTGAATTCTTCGAAGATGAGAGGGGGTCGCTTGGAGTCTGGTGGAGAGAGATTGGATTTGAGGTACTTTGGTGACGCAAATGGACTGATACCGAAAAGGAAGACTAATCTGAAAAAAGTATCGAGACAATAGAGAGAGTGATTGTGCTGTGTAGCCGTCATCTGTACAGGCTAAGCTGCAGATATGAGAATGCAATTCTGCTGGAAGGATGTCCATGATCAACCTATTCAAAATGTGTACATTTTTTGATTTATGATACAATGAGTGTCGATGGCGCAATTATGGGCTGAAGCGCACGTGATGGTTCGAATCACAGAATACTCTTGATGAACCGATACATGCTCTCCATTTGTTCTTGATCGTCGTCGTCGAAACGGTGATCGAGACCTTCCAGTTCGTGGTATTCGATACTAGAACCAACGCTCTTGTATGCTGCTACGACATCAAGTGATTGTTTGTGGGGCACTCTGGTGTCCTTGTTTCCCGTGATGATATAGGTCGGAGGCAGCGCCACGGTTGTTCCAGCGCAGACGTTCTGGGCGATACTGTATACTATAGGGTCAATGCTCGTCCCTTCGAGGAGGAGTTGTGTCAATAATGCCCTAGCTCATATTAGTAAAGTGTCTTGAATTTCCTGTTTCCCGTACTTACTCTTGTACCATGTAATGGTAGAACATGCTTCGCTTTCCAGTTGCTTCAGACCAACTTGTCTTCTCAGAGTTGGGGTCTATGAATGTTGCCATCTCATGATCTTCAATGATTCGATCCAGGTAAACCACAGGTCTGTGCTTTGTTGACCAGAACGGATCAAGGAGATCTGTTATTGGATAAATGGCGGCGATTCCTGTGATTCCTTTCGGCGGTTCAATGCCACTCGCTCTGTATCCAATTCCAGTTCCTGCCAGCAGAGCAAGCCATCCTCCTGCTGAACTTCCACTGACGACGAGACGAGATGTGTCAATTCTGTTATCTGTAGCCTGGGCAAACTTGTCTGTGAGAAGAAAATCGATGGCAGCTTTGCAGTCCGCTAAGATCGCAGGAAGCCTTGTTTGCGGAGCGAGTCGATAGTCTACCGAGACTATACAGAGGTTGTGCTTGGCTGGTGCATAGCGAGTGTGGGGCGCAACAGCTGAAGTTCAAGTCAGTCTTGGTGGAGAACAACGATCTCCAATACCTGACCTTTACGTGTTCCCTGTTCATGACACATTCATCAAATCGTACCGAATCGAAAATTGTAGGAAGCTTTCATACCTGTAAAAGACCTCCACCTTTGACAACATTAATAATTGTTGACAAGTGCCAGATAAAGTTTGCGCACCATGCCACCATAGTAGCACAGGAACGGGCTTTTCTTTGGTAGCCTTCTCCGGAATGTACGCATCCATTGTGATAGATACTCCATCTACTTCATTGTAGACGATCTCAATCGGTTTTGGGGCTGAGTCTGACATCGGGGTGGGATTTGTCATGACGGATGAGCGGGAATCGCATAAATACTATCACCTCATAGCCACCCATCCTTAGAATAATTCTAAGCAGCATATCAGCAGTTGGGCTTGGCACAGAGCAGGTTGGAAACAGGCCGTAACGGCCGAACGGCCGCAGGATAACAGCCCAAATTGATAAGAAGCAGGGTGCAATTATAAATAAGCGGCGAAGGAGACTACAAGGCAGTTTTATTTGGAAACTTGACCATCTGATGTGGGATCACAAGGTCCCACCTTCACTGACACTTCTATCCAGTAGTGACTCCGAGTCTTCCTGATTTCATGTCTTCAATGATTTGTCTACAACTATGGGATCAAGGAGAATTGTAGAGGACAGCAATCCTCAGGACCCATTCTAGTCATAGAAGATCCTTCCTCATCAGTTAGTTTATTGCCAATCTACTGAGAGCATCTGGTATTAGGCACAACTTCCAAACAAGTTCCTTTTGTTCTCAATTTCTCATATCAGCTGTAACTAATTCTTAGGCTAATTTATTTGTCACCATTTAAAAGTGCATACTGTAACTTGATGGTTGATAAGACAAGCAAGAATTCAGTAAAGAAGAAATAAGAAAACTACCATTACTATATAATATTACAACTAAGCATGATTATTGCTTCAAGTAAAAGTCTGTAGTGTTAGGTGCAGTTTACACTTTGGTGATTGCGATCTACAGAGGATAACAGACAAAGTGTAATACTTATCTATGATGCACAGAACATGTATAACAAATATACTTTGGCTTTAGTTTGTATGCTACATGTTAAGGCAACTCAGTAAAAGTGTGAAAGACACTTCCAAACTCTAGGAAATCCTAATTTTATTGTCTAAGAGATACTGACTACACAACTTATCTCCAGGAAATCCTAAGAGAACAGAATGGGGTTTCTGAAGATAATGATGTTATGAACTAAAGCTCAAAGGGTTGAACAATAGAACAACTCTTGTATTGAGTAACACAAGAGAACTCGATAGAGTTCCTAGTACAAGTAGTCTACCTTATATACTACTACTCATGGTCCGTGCTTACTACTGTGCACCCTACCCTCAATGACCATGTGTACGACATAAGGCCAACATGTGTTGTCCATGTTGTATGACATCACTTTATTCCAGAACCTTCTATCCCATTCTCTCAAATCCCATGATCAGTCTTGTGACTATGCCATCAACTTGTGACTGATGTGACAGTGTGACTGATAAACCCTAACCTGAGTTGTTCTAT